>Ga0268298_10000504_pt1 | contig 50437 bp, 40 predicted proteins | sample WWTPWeurt_MetaG_FD_194462 | JGI IMG/M metagenome (GOLD analysis project Ga0268298, IMG submission 194462) | Activated sludge microbial communities from WWTP in Nijmegen, Gelderland, Netherland - WWTP Weurt | ecosystem: Engineered > WWTP > Aerobic digester > Activated sludge | place... | reverse complement strand
GGAAGATTTTTTCCTTATTGCATGCAGTATAATTTTTTCGCTCTTGATGATCAGCAGACTTCCTATCATAAAGGTGGTTCCCGGAAAAAGTTGGATGTACAAATATTATCCGATGGTTATCGCTTATTTGATTTGCATCCTTTGTTATTTTGCGATAGGTATGCTCTCTCTGTCTTTGTTGATCATTTCTCATGTTATTATTAGCTTATTTTTACTCAGAAATAAAAACCAAAACACATCATCGTTATGAAGAAGTTTGTTGCCAAAATAGACATCATGCCGCACAAAGAATTACTGGACCCACAAGGAAAAACAGTGGCCAAAAATATTGGTCACATGGACATTCATGGGGTAAAAGATGTGCGGATCGGCAAACACATTGAAATGGTATTGGAGTCATCTGATGAGGCAAGTGCCAGAGAAGTAGTGGATTCTTCCTGTAAAAAATTATTGACCAATCTCATTACTGAAACCTATAGATTCGAACTTTCAGAAATCGAAGGATAATGTTGTACCTGGTGCCGACTCCAATTGGCAACAAGGGCGATATGACTCCCCGGGCAATTGAAGTATTGAATCAATGTTCCCTTATTCTTGCCGAGGATACCCGGGTCAGCAAACCCTTTTTAAAGACCTATGGGGTAGAGAAGGAATTTCAGAGCTTTCATGCCAACAATGAGCACCAACAAACGCCAAGGGTAATTGATAAACTGAAGTCTGGTGTGGACATTGCCATGGTAACGGATGCCGGAACTCCTGGTATTTCTGATCCCGCCTTTTTGTTGGTAAGAGAATGCCGACAGCATAAAATAGAAGTACAGGCATTGCCTGGCGCTACTGCATTTGTTCCTGCTTTGGTTTCGTCCGGATTGCCCTGTGACCGATTCTTTTTTCAAGGATTTCTTCCCCAGAAAAAGGGAAGACAAACCCAATATATTTGGTTGGCACAATTACCCTGTACCATTGTAATATATGAATCCCCGCACAGGCTTTTGAAATGTATAGATGAGCTTATCACACATTTTGGTGCACAAAGACAAGCGAGTTTTGTAAAAGAAATTTCAAAGCTATTTGAAAAACATATCCACGGAAATCTGGAAGAAATTAAAATTCAACTTCAGTCAGAAAAAATTGTAGGGGAATGGGTGATTGTGATTGGTGGTAAAGAATAAGCAATATTGTTATTTGAATTTTTTTTATAAGCAAAAAGACTTGTTTCTACAATCAGCTTTAATGATATTTTATTATTCATTTTAAAATCCTTTTTGGGTTCCTTCCCAATCGAATTAGATTTATTTTTTTAGAAAGTCAAAGAAATTAATTACCAAAGATGCATTAAGGCTAAATGCAATTAAATTATAAAGAATTAAAATTGTCTAAAGAGGTAATAAGTAAAAAAATCAATCCTTAGCTCAAGATTCTAAATTCCTGAATTCTAAAATTTTTAATTAAAAATTTAGTATTCTATTTACTGGTTTAGGATTCATGGGTATGAAAGGAAATAGCAATTGATTTAGAAAAATCCATTTAAAATTAGTGAACTTTTTTTCTCTTAATGTAATGCGATAACTGCATGGTGAAGCATTGAAATTAAGAGTTTTATTGGCCATCATTCAAAGATTCAATGCCTATTTAAAATATATCTATAAACTTTCAAAAATTACAAATTGGAATGATGTATTTTGAGATGAAATAAAAGCAAAAAAGTGAGCTTTGTTTACTTTATTACATTAATAAATTTAGAAATTCTATTGCCATCTTTGAAAATAGTAATACAATAAATACCCTGCTCCTCAAAATTCCAGATAAGCTCATTGCTTTGAGGAAAAATTTGTGCAATTATTCGACCTAAATTATCTGAAATATTAATCAAGTCAATAGTTTTTGAGCATTTAATTTTTATACTATGGCTAGTAGGATTGGGAAATATTTGGACTGAATAATCAATAGATTTAAAATTTTCAAATCCTAATGACATTTTATTACCCCTAACACATAATAGCAAGAGTTTATTAGTTTTGGATTCGTAAGTTGTTATTCCAAATCTTGTATCAAGATACCAGGCCTTAGAAGTTTGATTTGGAAGACTGGTTGAAGCCCAATATTTTCCAATTCGAACACCAGGAAAGTAATTTTGATCCAAAGAAGGATTCATAAAATTTTCTGAGTTAATGGATTGGAGTTCTTTAATATCTGGCATTCTCCAATCATCATAGTTTCCAAATGAGAGATTCTCTGCCATTAACAAAGCATTTTCCCATGTCAGCGAATCGGGAAGCGGTGCTTGTAACCAGCTTAATCCAGTATACTTATCGATTGTGATGCCATTTCCCATTTTAACAAAATGGTCTGAAAGAATTTCCGGAGATTGAACATCCCGGACTGCACGAACATGAAATCTTTTCGTCCCTCCCGCGCTTATTGTTTCGGTTTTAGCATGATTTCCAACCCCTCCTCCTGCATTGGTTACCCATATTTTGTTTGCATCATTCAATTGTCTGTCTGAACTCCACCAATATTCTGCATTAGTTTTGGTAAAATACCTGGTATCAATTGCTGGATTGGGTTTGTCATGATGGAGGATGCTGAAAGATTCATGACAATTCGGTAATCTCCAGTTGGAATAACCTCCAAGAGCTAAGGTGTCACAATATGATATAGCACTTTCTACAGTCATTTCCCCTCCATCTGTTTGTTGCCACATCAGACCTGTAACCGTATCTGTGACGGTTCCATCGCCGTTTAATTTAAAAAATGGAGGGTTAATGTTGTAGTCAGCATCTTCACCAAATGTCGAAGTGTAACTTGTAATTTGACCTGTACCCGGAAGTAACTTCATGGTTTTTTGAAAATTTTGACTCCACGCCGAATTAGCATATAACAGCAATGACAGCGCAAACATTAGTTTTCTCATGATCGATTTAATTTGATAAAAATCTTTGTATCGCAAAAAATAGTCCCAATCCAGCAATAATGGTTGAAAGTGGAATGACAAGGCTTGTGCGATACCAAAATTTATGACTAAAAAATTTAGCAATTAAAAAATAGCAAATGGCAATGACACAAACCTGTGCCAACTCTACTCCACAATTGAAACCAAATAATGCTTGGATAAAATTTTCTTCAGGCAACTCAATGAATTTTAATACTGATGCAAAGCCAAGGCCGTGGATAAGGCCGAATATAAATACGATCACCATTCTCCAGGGTTTAATTTCGGATTGAAAAAAGTTTTCAAAGGCGATAACAAATATAGAAAGGGCTATAATAATTTCAACTGTTTTAGAATCGAAAGGCACATAATCCATTGTGGCTAAAGCAAGGGTTAGAGAATGTGCGATTGTAAATACTGAGCATTGGATTATGGAAGACTTTAATTTTGAGTTAAGTAAAAACATGGAGATAATAAAAAGAATATGATCATAACCCAATGGCAGAACATGCTTAAAGCCTAAGCCAATATAATCCCAGAAAACTTGCATCTATTTATTTAATGATAATTTTATTTACAAAGGTAAATTCGTGAATTTTAATATGAACAAAATAAATTCCTGGGGCGTAATTATCTGTTTCAATTTTATTAACATAATTTTTTGAGGCAAAAATTTGAGAACCAGTTTGGTCAAAAACAGAAATGTTTTGAATGTCTTCAGGATTTATATTCTGTGGAAGATTAATTGAAAATTCCCTTTCTGCCGGATTAGGAAAAATTTCAATCTTATTTTTTTCCAATTCAAATTCTTCAATTAATGTAGCTAAATCACATGGTAAGTGTCCTTTATATGTTGATGTAGTGGATCCATTCGGGTTGATGAAGTTAAAAGTGTATGTTCCATTATTAGTCCAGCTATAGCTTACTTTATAAGTTTGTCCGGATAAACTGTATGTTAAAATATAACCGTTGGGTCCATTTGGCTCACAACTTGTAATTACAGCTCCTTTAAGAGGAGTTCCTGCAGGTCTGATTGGACTGGCCTGCGCTTGGGGGATAATCTGGAGAGTGTTGTCTTCAGTTACTTTTCCTACCATTTTTCCAATCATGTAGGGTGCGGATGTTGTACCATGGTAATGATAAATTCCATTTGGCCCATAATGCCCATGATTGGCATCCAACGGAAGCATTGCGGTCCCATCCGGTTCGAATGCACCGTATACTGCAAATCCGTCCAGTGCATAGGCTATTGGCAGCGTTTTTTGGGTTACATCATATAAGTGAAGTGGGGCTATATGATAATGATAATCATCTGCACGACCACAATGACCTCCCCACTGGTCAAGCTGCCCATCAAGAAGTGCATCCACACCAGTATTGGTAAATGGATTAAAGATAGCAATTCCATTAACAGCTAAAGCGATGGCACCTCTTAGGAAGTGGGAAGGATTTACAGGTACTGGATTAGTAGCAATCTCTGGATTTAGTGGAATACTCCAGGCATTTGATCCGATGTAGCATTGAGGAATAGGAAACTGTTGCTGCCAGCCTGTAATTCCTTTCATCATGGGGTGTGTGGTAGGAATACCATTGGATTCAACATAAAAATAAGTAGCATCCCATCTGGTTGCTACATGAGGTTTGAAAGGGGCAAAAGCAGAATCAATTGTCAAAGGATTGGTCCCTGTACAAAAAAATCCAGACACAGGAGCTTTGACAGTGAAGCTGTATAGAGTAGAAAATAGACCAACACCTATTATGTACCACGCATATTTTATACTATTTTTTCTTTTTATAAAAATGGTTATCAAAGCCAGGAATGAAATAAACAGAATTACTAAAAATGGCTTCTGTGGATCAATATCATTTAAAATATTTCCATTTTGGGCAGGCAATATTATTTCCCTATTCATTTTTTCAATTGCCTTCATTCGATGGTTGACATATTGCTGATCAGATGCAGATAAATTTGAAAAAAATACAGACAGAGTTATTCCATTCTCCCTTTCTAAATAGACTAAATTATTTTTTTTCATAAGAAATGAAGCCTTAACAGGAGTTTTGCTTACAGACCATTCCCTGGAAGTCAATGCTTTTATATCCAGGTTGTGACCAAATGCATGGAAGCTTATGGAAAAACTGAAAAGAAAAATTGCTATGAAATGCATTGAGGTATTAAACGATAAATTTTTCATAATTCAAGTAATTTATTAATTAAAAAAATCACATTATTTTTTACAATGAATTAATTTGACAGCTTTGTATATATTCTTATCCTTTATAGTTAAAATATAAATTCCATCCAATAATTCAGTATTAATTTTGAGTTCTATTTTTTCATTATTGTTTTTGCGCACAGTATTCCAATTTTGAATTTCACGTCCAGACAAATCTGTTAATCGGATTTCGGCATTATTCAAAATTGCATTACAATTCAAAATAATATTTTCAAAAAATGGATTTTCAATTTGAATAAATGGAACATCTGCTAAATTACTTGTTCCTGTTAGATTGCCAACAGTTTTTCTGGCAAGCACTATATTGTCTAAAATTAAATTAGAAGTCCATATGAAGTCAGCATTTTTCCAAGCTGTTGAAGCAAAATTGGTATAGGATACAGAATTGGTGACCTGATTGGCAGAATATGTTTTTGCTTTAGGCCATGCGGAATCATTAAAAAAATTGTTATTCCAGTCTTTGGGAATGTTATAGTGGATGGCAAAACAACTGTCTTTGCAAGATGGAGAGGTGCTTGCAGAAGCCGTCGACCTGGTGCTATCCGGCAATTCAACGATTGTGCTTAAATTTTCTATAGGTGCAATATAATATGTTTGTGCCCTCCAGCTGGTGTCGGTTACTGTGCCATCGCTAAATTGTGCAATAAATCCACCATCTCCGGCATGAAATAAATTTCCATTGTTGTTTTCGGTTCCCAAGCCCAGATTTTCTTCCCAATCAATTAACAAAACTGAAATCGTATAAGGTCTTTTTACTTTAAACCTGACGATACAAGAATTGAATGGTGTATATGGCACTGGGTCTACACCAACTATTTTTCCATTGATGTATAATTCAAAATAGTTGTCACTAAAAATAAAACCAGTAATAATGTCCCCGTTAAAATCAATTTCTGTAATCGGAACGTTGTTTAAATTTACTCCATTAAGATTTGCCGGTCTAACATTGTTACATTCATTATACAAGTCAGATAATTTTACTGCACCGAGAAAATTATTTTCGGCCGGAAGGATCCAGTTTTTTTTATCCAGAGAAGTAATGGTACCAATGGCACTCACTCTTGAACCTGGGCAGCCAGAAAATATATTTGGATTGGTTGTTATGCCCCTTCCTTTAGTGACTGAGCCTGATCCATTATAGGTTCCTTGGGAAAAAAGGCCTGATACTATTAAGCTGCAAAATATAGAGCAAAATAGTATTTTTATTATTTTCATTATGATAAATTATTTGGGTTATCTTTTTAAAAATATTTTGCCTGTTTTTTCATTTAAATTTTTTCCAGTGATAGAATAGAAGTACATACCGGAAGGAAGCAAATTGCCAAACGAATCTTTCCCATCCCATACAATCTGATATTTGCCTACATCAATATTCTTTTCTTTGATTAGCTTATTTACAACAATTCCTTCAGAATTTAAGATACATATATTTATGAGCTCTGACCTCAATAATTCAAATTCAATTGTTGTTTCCTTTTCAAATGGATTTGGAAAAACCAATTCATCAACATAATTGGTATTCCATACTACTGGAGTGCTGGTCATTATGGTGTCATAACAGTTGGTGGTTCCAATAAAATATGTAGCTGAAACATCTTTGTTTTTACGGTTGTTTGTTTCATTTTTAGGAAGGTATGCTCTGACATAATCTACTTTTACCCCATTTGGATTAACACTTACTCTGAGATGACCGGAGTTTGGTAGGATTTGTCCTTCAAGATAACCATAGTCACGGGCATAATTGACTGAAATAAAATTTGGATGACTTGGTTGAGGAACTTCCTGATAGATTAGACAGTTTTTTTCCTGCTTGCCAAAAAAATGGTCATGACCATGGAAAAAGATAGTTACTCTATTCTCAGTTAATAAATCTTTGATAGGTTTATACCAGCCTGGTCTGTTGGAGTTGAATCCATAGGATCCATTCAGGTTATTCCCACCCCACTCATAGCGGTTTGCATATTCAACTCCACCGCGACCGTTTGGATCCCCACCGATAATTTGATGTGCAAATACAAATTTAAAAGTTGCGTTACTATTTTCTAAAGTAGTCTTTAGCCAGTCGTATTGAGTTTTTCCTAGAGTCCAACGCCATCCGTTTAAAGAATCAGGTTTAGGTGAAGTATACCAATAAGGGTCAATCACTATAAAAAGAGAATTACCCCAATTCCAAGCATAATAATTTTCCCTTTGACCTACATATTTATGATCAGTAAGATCCCCAGTGTAAAAACTATCCGGTGCCGGATTAACAAAATATTTTTTCCTTTCAAGTGTTCCCCAAATTGCAATATTTTCTGAAGTTCCGTTCAACTGCCAACCTGATTCACCCTCGTGGTTTCCCAATGCCATGAACAATGGAACTGAGTGGCAGGAATTTTCGTAGTAGGACCTCATTAAATGGCATCGGTAAGTAATTGTGTCGCGGGTAATTTTACCGGCACTATTTTTTAATTTATCTGACATGAATATATCCCCGAGGTCAACCATAAAATCCGGTTTATCTTCCAATTGGTTCAACAAACATCTCTTATAAAGCAGACTATCGCTTTGTTCGTCCAAATGTGGGTCGGCCTGTATTACAAATGAAAATGTGCTCATTGGATCACGTTGGGTATGAAAGCAATATTCAGGTCTAAATATTGAGTTAATTGAGTCTGGAGAACGGTAACACATTCTGTAATAATATTTGGTATTGGCGGCCAGGTTTGAAATGATGATCTCAACAGGCTCATTACTGTTTGCGCGAAACCAATTTGTTTGATTTCCATAAACCCCACTTTGTGTACCATATTGTAAACAAGCTTCAACTGGGTTGTCAAAAAAGGCCTGCATTGTGATACTGTTGTTGGTTGGTCTTCCTAATAATTCAGAATGAATTAACCTTTGAGCATGTGCATAATTCCCTAGAACAAGAAAAAACAATAAAATAATAAAATGATATTTCATAAAATTGGAAATAATTTAAATTGATAATTTAATTTTTGACAATTAATTTTTTTATAATTTTTTGGTTTTCAAATTCAATTTTAATTAAGTATACACCATTTGGGATCCTAGAAACATCTAATTCATTAGATTCACTGGACATGATTAATTGACCATAAATATTCAACATCTGGATTTTAAATTGTTGATCCTTATTTTCTGTCAAAATGTGTACTTTGTTGGTAGCCGGATTTGGATATACTGAAATGGGCTCATATTTTTTTGTATCATTTAAGCCTGTAGTGCAACTACCGACCGTGTAGGTATATGCTACCTCGTTATTGCGATGTTTTCCCCCCACAGTATCTTTTGGTAAATATGCTCTGACATAATCAACTGTAACGCAATCAGGGTTAACAGTTACTCTGATGTGGCCAGATCCATCCAGTGTAATATCAGTATAAGCATCGGCATTTGCAAGAACTCCAATTTGATAAGTTGAATCACTGGGCATAGGGACTTCTTGGTAAATTAAGCCATCCAGTTCTTCTTTTGCATACAAGTGATCATGACCTTGGAAGAAAATGTTTACTTTGTTTTTTACCATCAATTGGTGAATGGGTAATTCCCACCCTGGTCTATAAGTATCAAATTTATAGACATTTCCATCGTATCCACCCCATTCAAAACCAGTGGCGGTCGTAACTGCCCCTCTTCCTTGCCCTCTTGTATGATGAGCGAATACAAATTTAAATTTTGACGGGCTTGTTTCAAGTGTTTTTTTTAACCATTTATATTGAGTTTCACCCAAAGTCCAGTCCCATTTTTGTGGTTTTTCATTAACATCACAATCACGGTAAACATCAAGAACCACAAATAAGGCATCACCCCAAGTCCATGCGTAATAATTTTCTGGAAGATCCATGCCATGTTCTTCCCGATTTATATTGCCACTGTAGAAATTGTTTGGGTATGGATTTGGATAATAAAATTTGCGCCATAGCGTGCCATATACAGCAATGTTATTGGGTGCATTTTGTTTCAGATAAAATCCATTTTCTCCTTCATGATTACCAAGACAAAAGAAAAATGGCATTGAGTGGCACACATTTCCAAGATATTGCAAGTAATCTTTATGCAGTGCATCCATGTCTGCACTGGTAGTTTCATTTGGTGTATGGTCATCCCCAAAGGTATCTCCTAATGAAAGCATAAAATCTGCGCTGTCTTTAGCCTGATTTTCCAGGGTGATTTTATATAAACTTCTTACTCCTTTTTTATCGTAAAGATGCTCGTCCGCTTCAATCAGAAACTTGAAACTTTTTCCTGGTGCACGCTGTGTATGAAAGTTGTACTCCGGACTTGCTTCAAAATTTGTATTCTTAGTGGTTCGGTATCTAAGTCTGTAGAAATATTTAGTATCTGGCAATAATTTTTCAATTTCTACTTCATCAGGAGAATTTGCTTGATTAGATATAGTCGGAGTTAACATGGAGTATTGACCTTGAATGCTACCGTATTCTATATAATGCTCCACTTTTTGGTCAAATAAAATACTTGCCGTAACAGTTTTGTCAGTGGGGCGACCAAGAATAATCGATTTTGTTTGAGAAAACGCAATTAAATGACAAAATGAAAATATCGAAAATGTGATTTTCCTCAATTTTAATTTTTTATTGATTTTGATAAAATAGATTTGACGGAAGACATTAGCACTCATGTAAATTGTTTATTTGTGACTTTTTAATATATTATTTCGCAATTTCTTATTTTTTTTATGATCCAATTAAGTAATTAATCGGTTTATTTCTTTTCCGAAATTGACATTATTTTCTTTTCTCTGGTTTGAAATAATTCTTAATATCTTTAACTAACCATTCAAGTTTCATCAATTGTTCTTCAGTGCAGATATTTTTTAATTCTACTGACTGTCTAATTCTTAAGCATTCCATGAGATATTCATTTTCCGCAACCCTTCTTGCCAGGTTATTCAATAAAACAGAATCTGTATGTTGCTGAAACATTTCCTTGTTCATGGAATCTCTTTGACTTTTTATAAGTTTGCTTAATTCTGATTCTTTATAAAAGAACATTTCTCTTAACTGGAGTAGCTGACTTTCCTGTTCAGCAGATAATGATAATTTTTCCTTAAGAGTTGATGCCAACTTTTTGAATTCATTTTTTGGAGGAAATGATTCAATGCTTGCTTTATTATTGCTCAATATGAAATAGACTAATATGAAATTAAACAAAGCAAGTATAATGACCCAAATAAGAAGAAATTTATTCCTTTGAAAGATATCCATTGTAATTAAAATTGAGATTAATGGATAGGAATGAATAATTCCGCTGAAATTGTTTTCATGTCCCCCCTTATTAATTCATCATTTCTTCTTGAAGTATGAATATATAATGCATACAAGTTAATTGTAATTATTAAGCAAGCAGCAAACTTAAGAATGAAGCTTTTAAACTGATTATTTTCATTTTTCCTCTCCTTTTTTATTTTGCTAATAATACCCGCTCGCCATTTTTCAGAGGGAGTAATTTCTTGAAGTTGGTCAAATTGATCTAAAAGGGACATAATTCCAATGGTTTTTACAATATAGACGATATTTATTTTAGGAACTGACGATCAATCTTCATTTATTAATACTTTACTCAAACTTTTACGAGCCCTATACACCAGGGCCTCAACAACTGATTTACTCATTTGCATAATTTCAGCAACCTCTGAATTGGTATACCCCTCCACTTTACTTAGAGTCAATGCAATGCGTTGTTTTTCAGGCAATTTGTCCAGTAGTTTTAGGAGTTTATTCATATTTTCTTCCTGCTCTATTTTTTGGTCAGGTCTTTGAGGATCAGCAAAATGGTGTCTAATTTGCTCCAGACCAAAGATTTTACCAAAAGAAGAAATTCTTCTTAAACGTTTCTTTTTCCTTAATTCATCAATTGATTTATTTACGGCAATTCTGTTCAACCATGTACCCAAGTTTGATTCTTCCCTGAATTTCTTAATAGAAAAGAAAGCTTCAACAAATATCTCCTGTGCGATGTCTTCAGCGTCCTCTCTGTTTAGTAAAAATTTATAGCATATATTAAGCACTTGAGTCTGATGAATTTCAAGCATTTCTTTAAAAGCAGCTTCATCGCCTTCTTTTAACCTGCCTATAAGTGTGTCCTTATTCATCAAATTCTATTACAATAAGGGGCTCTTATTATTTGGATTTTTTAATAGAAAATATTACAGAATTAGCAGACCATTTTAGGATGGGTAAGCTTAATTTGTTTTAATTCTAAATACCGCCGGATTTGTTAGTCCCTTAAGGTTAATATAGTAAGACCACTTCTTTTGAGAATGTACTCATTAATTTTCCGAAAAAAGTAAAATATTTTAGCTTAGTGATTGAAAGATAACTTTGTAGAATTTCTAAGTCTCTGATTGTCTATTGATTGTATTTTTATTTTTAGTCAGGCCTTTCATTAAAAGATTTCAAATTTTTGCCTGAGTTCAATTAGGGTGGGATTTCGACATTTTTATGAACTAATTTTTTTAAAATATTAAATTGGGTATTATTTAATAACTTTCCTAACGATCCAAGGAATTTTTACTGAGCTCTTATATGATGTCTTGAACATTGCTTAAATTAATAATCATCGGATTCTAGTTTTTGTTAAATAATAAAAGCAGATTTTCAATTTGTAAAACTTAGTATTAAGAACATTCACTGGAATTATTGATTCATTTTCTTAGGTGTCAATCCGTATTTTCTTTTAAATGCGGCAATGAAATGACTTGTATTCGCATATCCTATCCGGTCCGCTACTTCGCCAACTTGTAATTTGTCCTGGGTCAATAATTGTCTAGCGATTTCAAGTTTGTGGTCCAGAAGGTATTGATATGGACTATTCCCATAAATCTCTTTGAAGCCAACCTTCAGTTGGAATTCATTCAGGCCAATTGCTTTTGCAAGTTCGGTTATGGTAGGTGGGTTTGAAAAAGATTCGAAAAGGAGTTCCTTTGCTTTTTTTATTTTACGTACTGTAAATTCATCATTGAGAAAAGGGCAAGTTTCGATATCTGGTTTTGCACCTGAAAAGAACAGACTGAGTATTTCAATTGCTTTTCCCTGAAGAAATAAGCGTAATGTATTTGCAGGAAGTTTGATTTCAAAAAGTTGATGCAGAATGACAGTGAGATCTCCTGGTATTTCCTTTTCTTCATAATATTTGCGGTTAATGTTTTCAGGTTTAAAAACCGGGGCGTCCTGGAGTTCAGGAACAAATAACTGGTGAAGATGATCGAGAGATATTTTAAGCCTTACCAATCTGGAACCCTCACCAAGAGTTTGACGATAGGGAAGGTCTGCATCCGGATTGTAAATCATAAATACCTTACCCATATTCAATACCCTTTGGTAAACCGGGCCAAAAGCAAATGTAGAGGAACCCTCCAGACAGAATATCAGATAGATTTTAGCTTTTTCGAACGCCGGTTGTGTTTCCGGGACGAAAGTCGAGTTGGTAATCAGCTGTAATTGGATGTCCTTTATTTGATCTCCATAATCAGGACCTTTTGGGGTATTTTTTAATTCAGGCATAATCCGATTTATTTAAATTTAAGAAAAATCGAGTGGTAATATATGAAGTTAAACTTAATACTTTTACTTATTGGGCTATTTAAATTACGTTTAGGGGTATTTTTATAAATCGCCCGGACTCAATTTTGTGACAGAAATGAGACGAATTTCTATTTTGGTAAGTTGCATATTATTGGCAGGTCATTTGGTCGGCCAGCGTGATTCTGTACAATTGTCAGAAGTCATGATTACCGCAACGCGAACGGAGAGATTACTTTCAGCGGTCCCCATGCCCTTCCAAATGATTCCGGGAAAAAATATAAAAGCGCTGGGATCTACCCGTCTTCAGGACATCCTTGGAGAACAGGCAGGATTAATCATTGTCCCTCAAGTGAATGGTTTAGGAAATGGTATTCAGATTCAAGGTCTTAACCCGGATTACACCCTGATCCTGATTGATGGAGAGCCTATCATCGGGAGGTATGCAGGAACTTTAGAGCTTAGCCGCATCACCACTGGCAATATTCGGAAAATCGAAATTGTAAAAGGCCCTTCTTCAAGCCTTTATGGTTCCGAGGCCTTAGCAGGTGTGATAAACATCATTACTGACCAACCATTAGTAGATAAGTTGAATGCCGGGATCAGATATGGATCGCGAAACACACTTGATCTGAGTGCCCAGGGAAATGTTGCCAGAGAAAAATGGCGCTTTTCTGTATTTGGGAACCGCTACAGCACCGATGGCTATGATCTTTCACCGGATATTTATGGTCAGACTGTGTCTCCCTTTGCAAATTATACCGTTCAGTCCAGACTGGTTCTCAATCCAACGTCTCATCAGGAGATTAACCTCAGTACAAAATATTTTCAGGAAGATCAGAATAATGAGTATCAGGTTCTTGCCGGTGGAGATTCCATCAAAGTAAAAGGAACCGGGAAGGTTAAAGATTTCAGTTTTAATCCTTTTTATAAATATTCTTGGGACAATCAAACCCAGGTCACTGCCAGACTGTACTCTACCTATTACCATACCTCCACAGAATTGTTCAAGAAGGAGGACGGAATTCTTCATTATACGGATGATTTCAATCAGTTTTTCATGAGACCAGAAATGCAAGCAACCTGTAAGTTTTTATCCCATCAAAAATGGACTGCAGGAACCGGCTACATTTTGGAGACAGTAAACACTTCCAGATACGGTGCTGACCAAAATAAAAAGCAAGATACTTACTATGGTTTTATACAGCATGAGTGGGATCCCAATAGTCGTTTTATTTTGGTAAGTGGCCTTAGATTTGATCACAACAGTTCCTATCGTTCTCAGTGGTCACCTAAACTTGCATTGCAATATTCTTTCAACCCAAAACATTCCCTCAAGGCTTCCATTGGAAGTGGATTCAAAGCACCTGATTTCAGGCAATTATATCTAAACTTTAATAATGCAGCAGCAGGTTATTCTGTTTTCGGATCGGATGTTGTTACACAAGAGATAGAAAGTCTTATGTCTGCGGGTAGGATTCAGCAAATTTTAAGCCCTCTGGAATCCATGGGACATATTTCTCCGGAAGAGTCATTTGCATTCAACCTTGGCTCACAGCATAAACTGAATCAGTTTTTGAAAGTTGATCTCAATGTATTCAGAAATGACTTGAAAGGATTGATTGAAACCATTCCAGTGGCTTTGACCACTGATCAGCGATTGATTTACAGTTATACCAATATCAAAAGAGCTTTTACACAAGGATTTGAAATCAATACAAATTTCAGCGGCATAAAGAATTTAGGGATTCAATTGGGCTATCAATATCTGGAAGCAAAAGACAAAGAAGTTTTAAATGATGTTAAGAACGGGCTTGTGTATGGTCGCAATCCACAGACTTTAGAATCTTATAGATTGAAGAGTTCAGACTATCTTGGATTGTCCAACAGGTCAAGACACAATGCAACTCTAAAATTTTTCTATGAAATTCCAAAATGCGGTATGGATCTCAACCTCAGATTTGTATATCGTGGCCCCTTCGGCATCACCAACACTGCAGGGAATGTATCCGGCATATTGATACCATCTTCTGATAGAAACGGTAATGCCATTCTGGACTCCTACGATGAGTTGGTTAAGGGCTATATGCTCACCAATCTGACAGTTGGAAAAAAATGGAAGGACCGATTTAAAATTCAACTGGTTTGTGAAAATTTATTTAATTACCGGGATGCATTGCGCATACCAAATCTTATTGGCAGAAATTTATTTATACATTTTCAATATCAATTTATTAAATCTTAAATTATGAAATATTTTTTTTCGGCTATGTTATTGTTTGCTTTCGCTTTGGGGATAAGTTCATGTAATGACGATGAGGATACGACAGGATCAACCATCAGCTCAGTGTTTGTTAAAGATCTGGCAGCAGATCCAACGACAGGATTTGATCCAAATACAGGTATGCCTATTGGAGATAAAAAAATATTTACCTTTTTCAGATTGGCAGACAGCAGTATTGTTCCCAATACAGATAGTGCAACGACAAAATGGGATATCGGATTCCGAGGTAGCACTATTATAATCAATGGAGGATCCAGTGGTCCTGGCCAAGGCGGTGCATTTATTTTTAGTGGTTTGTTTTCAGATCTAAAGGAAGTCCCTGCGGACAGTACTTTTAGAGTGGATCAAAGCCTTAGCAATACAGCGATTGGAAAGGGTTGGTACGATTATAATGGAGCGGCGATGGTGTTCACTCCTAAGCCAGGGAAAGTATTGGTCATCCGTACTGCGGATAACAAATTTGCAAAATTGGAAATTCTATCTTATTACAAAAATGCACCCGCGAATCCAACACTGAATGATCCTGCAAGGTACTTTACCTTCCGTTATGTGTATCAGGCAGATGGTACGAAGAAATTTTAAGATAAATTTAGCGGCTTGTAAATGAAAAGATATCGCAGTTGCAAACTGCGACTTATTGACATCATGGCTTTAAAATTATGAACTGACATCGCAGTTGCAAACTTCGACGGAATGAGGCATTTAAAATTATGAACTGACAATGTAGTAGCAAACTACGACGAACAAAGTTTGGTTATCTTTGCCGTTTAATATAATGAAATGGCAGACAACAAGATCATCTTTTCGATGGCAGGCGTGGGGAAAATAATCCCACCGCAAAGGGTAATTCTTAAAGATATATATCTTTCTTTTTTCTATGGAGCCAAGATTGGTGTGTTGGGATTGAATGGTTCCGGTAAGTCTACTTTACTGAAGATCATTGCAGGCATTGACAAGAATTATCAAGGGAAAATAGAATTTGATGGAACCTACAAGATAGGTTATCTGGAGCAGGAACCTACCTTGGACGAAACAAAAACCGTTAAGGAGATCGTTCAGGAGGGTGTGCAGGAAATTGTTGACCTATTGAAGGAATATGATGAGATCAATTTAAAATTTGCTGAACCCATGAGCGATGATGAGATGAACAAACTCATCCATCGACAGGGAGAGGTTTCTGAAAAGTTAGAAATTACCGGGGCCTGGGAATTGGACAATAAGTTGGAAGTGGCCATGGATGCATTACGATGTCCTGAAGGAGATGTTCCGGTAAATATTCTCTCCGGTGGTGAGCGGCGTAGGGTTGCTTTAGCCAGGTTATTGTTGAGTAATCCGGATATACTTTTGTTGGATGAGCCAACCAACCACTTGGATGCAGAATCTGTGTTATGGCTGGAACAATATCTTGCAAAATTTCCCGGAACGGTGATTGCAGTAACGCATGATCGTTATTTTCTGGATAATGTGGCAGGATGGATCCTGGAGTTAGATAGAGGAGAGGGTATACCATGGCAGGGGAATTATTCATCCTGGCTTGAGCAAAAGACCAGCAGACTGGCAGGAGAAGAAAAGCAGGAAAGCAAGAAAAGGAAGGCATTGGAGAGAGAATTGGAGTGGGTGCGTATGAATCCAAAGGGTCGTCAGGCAAAAAGCAAAGCCCGTCTAACGGCTTATGAAAAAATGGCCGGAGAAGAATCCAAGGAAAAAGAAGCCAAGTTGGATTTGTTCATTCCTCCCGGCCCGAGATTAGGGGATGTAGTCATTGAATTAAACCATGTCAGCAAAGCATTTGGTAATCGGGTGTTGTACGATGATGTCTCTTTTAAGATACCTAAAAACGCAATTGTCGGGATAATTGGTCCTAACGGAGTAGGAAAGTCCACCTTGTTCAGGATGATCATGGGTCAGGAAAAACCTGATCAGGGAGAAATTGTAATTGGAGAAACAGTGAAGCTTGCGTACGTGGATCAAAGTCATAAAGATTTACTTCCAGAAAAAAGTATTTACGATATTATCTCAGGTGGATTAGATTTGATCACTGTTGGAAATGTTTCTGTGAATGCAAGAGCATACATCAGTAAATTTAATTTTGGCGGTCAGGATCAAAGTAAAAAAGTTGGCATACTATCCGGAGGTGAACGCAATAGATTGCATTTGGCGATGACCCTAAAAGAAGGTGGAAACGTGTTGTTGCTCGATGAACCTACCAACGACATTGATGTGAATACTTTGCGTGCTTTGGAGGAAGCAGTGGAGAACTTTGCCGGTTGTGTGTTGGTGATTTCCCACGACCGGTGGTTCATCGATAGATTGGCAACGCATATACTTTCTTTTGAAGATGAAGGACAGGTGGTATTTTTTGAAGGAAACTTTGCTGATTTTGAAGAGAATAAAAAGCAGAGATTAGGGAATGTAGCACCACACCGACCACGATTCAAAAATCTGCTCAAGAGTTAGTGATAGAATTCTTCTTGATGGGGAGTTGTTCGTTTCTGTATTGATGGATGATGAATCCATCCATCCATTTTATTTTAGCACGTTTGATTTTGAAACGGTGGTTCCGATGCAAGTTGTAAAAGATAAAAATTGAATAATTGGAGGAAGCTTCTAAAGGTTCAAATAAATTCATTTGCGCTTTGCAAAGAGTACTTAAATTTCAAGCGGGGAAGCTTGAAAAAACCAAAGCAGCTTGAAATATACGAGTTTAGTTATGAATAAGGATTTCCACTCAGTAGTTGTCCTAAAGAAGGTAAATCTTTAGTTAGGAGCGATTAAACCCATATTTTTTAAAATCTGATATATTTGAATTGTAAACTATAATAGGTTATGATTAAATAGTTTATACATGGTGGTTTGTATTCATGTTTTAAAGTGTTCTTAAATTAGTTCCAGGACTTTGCATATTGACAATGAATGAGTTATATTTATACCCTAAAAACCAAAGATCATGAGGATGTATATTTTTGTGGCGGTGCTGGTAATGGGTTTCAGTTCCGTCTTCGCTTACTCCCCCTCCCCTCTGAGCTTGACTGTGGAATGTCCTCAGCCTGTAAATTTGTTGGAGGGCCAGTCGTATGATACGACGGTCACCGGATTGCCCAAGATCATCGAAAATGATGGAGGGGCAATCACCATAACATACCTTGAATATTACACGAAAGGGAACTGTTCCAATAAGAATGATGTGGTTACCCGAATTTTCACCATTCGGAATGCCAAAGGAGACCTTCAGAGATGCAACCAAAGTATTTTTCTAAAACACAGGACTATCAATGAAATTAGATTTCCCACAGACACCACCGTATCTTATCCAAAAAACGGTTCTTTCGTAAGCGCTATACTTGGTGTGCCAGATGAACTAGGAGGGTTGGTCATAAGTTTTTCAGATACCAAATTGTCCTCAGGTTGTGCTAGCCCGGTGCGCATCCGAAGAGTATGGACCATAACCGATCGTTGCACAGGAGCTGTAAACACAAGAACTTCTTTGATCAATGTACTTAACTACCAAAATAGTTTTGAGCATCAAAAGGTTGTAGAAGATGATCTTTGTGATGAAGAAGGTCTGATCAGTATTTCTCCTTTGGGAGAATTTGGTGCGTACACTTATGCATGGAGTAACGGTGCTACAACTTCGCTCATCAGCAATCTGAAACCCGGAATATATAGCGTTGTCATTACCGATAAATTCAAATGTAATACATTGGTTTCCTTTGGTCTTGAATCCATGTCTGTAAAGGCCGATGTCGGAGGAAGAATTGTTACACAAAACGATTACAGAGTGTATCCGGACTCCATTTACATCACAGATGCTGCCAATGTAAAAAAATTCTGCCTCTCTGCAAATGGCGGATTACATTATGGTTTTACAGTAAAAAAACGAAACAGTGGTTTTATGGAATATCGATTGGTCAAGCGGAGTGATCCGGTGGCCGGAATATCCACAAAGGATGTATTGTTGATACAAAAACACATTTTAGGAATAGAGCGTTTTTCCGATACCCTAAAATATTTTGCTGCAGATGTCAACAATAATTTTAATGTTACTGCTTCAGATATGACTGAGTTGCGCAGACTAATTCTTGGCATAAAAGATAATTTTACTGCTGTGCTTCCATGGTATTTTTTGAGAACAGATTGGAAACAGGTGATTTCACCATTTCAGAGTTTTCAGTCCATCCAATTCAAGGGCATCCAGATTGTTAATTTTCCCCGTCAGAATGCAGACATACTTGCGCTTAAAATGGGAGACATCGATCTGAGTTACCGCCAAACTTTCACCGGAAATCAACTGACCCAAAGGCTTATGGGTATAAGCTGTAAATTAATCCATGGAGAGGTAAAATCTTTAGGAAATCAAATGGTAGAAGTTCCATTTTACCTGTCCGCCACTAAAGACATTATGGGCCTGCAATTTGCACTGAACTTGTGTAGTAATGGGGATGAAATGCATAGCATCATACCGATGCAAATTCCTGAAGACCATATTTATTTAAAAGCTAATACAGTAACCGTATCGCACAGCACCGGACTTCCTTTGGTATGGGATCCTCAAAAACCAGTTTTCGCGATCAGGTGCAAAGTGGAGAGATTAAATGACCTAACTGCATTGTTTTGCATGAATGATAAAATTACTGCGGAATATTATGACAATCAACTAGCAGAATGGGGACTTGAATTGATCCAGCAGGGTGCTGTAAATTCTGAAGAGAAATCGTACTTTCTGAGCCCACAACCTGTGCGTGAAATGTTGCACATCCGGTCCAAAGAAATTGGATTTTCTAACTTCAGTATTTTTACTTCGGACGGAAGAAAACTAGATCAATTGACATTTGAATCAGACTTGGATTATCCTGTAGCAGCGCTACCTTCGGGTTTTTATTTTTATCGGATAGAGAAAAATTCCACCATCAGGCAGTCGGGTAGATTTGTTGTTGTAAAATAATTGTTGTAATTAATTTTCGCCAGGTTCTTAAACTAGTTGATCATTCCCCAACTACTGCACAAAACAAACTTTTTTCCTTTAGGTAATTTTGTACCAGGAAGAGTTCTTCCAGATTTATCATAGCCAAAACATAGGAATAATCTTCGCTGTAATATTCTGAAAGGATCTCTATAAAATTTATTTGGGCAAGATCCTCTTTGGTTTGGATGCGCAAATAGATTTTAAGATTGACCTTTCGGGTGAATAAGTTTGAACCATTTTGTTCGTGTTTTTTAAAGGAATATCGGTACTGGTAAGAGAGTGCGGAGATATCAGAAAGTACAGCACTTCCTGTGGGATGACTTCCGGCGCCGCGACCCTGAAAAAATTGTTCTCCAGAAAATTCTCCCTCCACAATTACCCCATTGAATTCATTTTCCACCTTATACAAGTTATTCTTTTTACTGATAAAATGTGGAATGACATATGCAGTAATTTGATGTTCTGCTATTTTTTCGATTACCGGTAGTAATTTAATTTTATAAGATTTTTCTGCAGCAAAATTGATGTCAAATTCAGAAAGTTCAGAGATGCCTATGTTTATAATTTCTTTCGGTTCGATAATGATTCCAAAAGCATGTAAAGCTAAAATTGCTGTTTTGAATTTTGCATCAAATCCTTCCACATCATTGGTCGGATCACTTTCTGCAAAACCGGCATCCTGGGCTTGTTTTAAGGCAAGCGGATAAGAAAGTTTTTCCTCTATTGTTTTTGTCAAAATATAATTGGTAGTCCCATTAAAGATTCCGGAAACTTTAACCAAATTTTCATTGTCAAAATATTCCTCCAGTGTTCTGATGATTGGAATGCTACCGCAGGCTGATGCTTCATACAATAAACTTACCTGATGTTTTTCCTGCAAATCAAAAAGTTCTTTTAAGTGCAAGGCAAGCATTTTTTTATTGGCCGTGACCACATGTTTTCCATTCCTTATGGCAGTTTTTACAATATCGAAAGCTTCAGTTGCATCATCGATTAATTCCACCACCACATCAATTTCAGGATCGTTAAGGATTTCATATTTGTCGTAAGTGAGCATCTCTGCACTTACAATTCTTTTTTTGTCCCGATTTTTTACGCCAATTTTTTTGATGTTGGCTTTAAATCCTGTGCTGTGATTTAGCACATAGTATAAGCCCTGGCCTACACATCCAAAACCAAACAATCCAATATTTAATATTTTCATGATGTTATTTATTTTTTAATGGATTCAAGTGCCTGAAAAATGTCTTGATAAATGTCTTCGTATTGTTCCAGACCAACAGATATTCTAATAAGGCCGTCCGTGATGCCGGTTTTTATTCTGTCTTCTGCACTTAGTTTACAATGAGTAGAACTAGCAGGATGCGTGGCTATCGTTCTGCTGTCGCCAAGATTGGGTGAGATTTTTATCATTTGTAATGCATCCATAAACTTTTGTCCAGCCAATAGTCCTCCCTTTAATGAAAAAGAGACGATGCCACCACCGGCGCTCATTTGTTTTTTGGCGATGTGGTATTGTGGATGTGAAGGAAGGAAAGGGTAGCGTAAATATTCTATCGAAGGATGAGTTTCCAGTTTGCTGGCTAATTGTAAAGCATTAGAACAATGACGATCCATTCGCAAAGAAAGAGTTTCCATACTTTTGCTGAGGATCCAGGCATTAAATGGCGAGAGAGACGGTCCTGTGATGCGTGCAAATAAATAAATTTCACGGATGAGGTCTTGGCGACCAACCACTACTCCGCCAAGTACTCTTCCCTGGCCATCAAAATATTTTGTTGCAGAATGAATCACAAGATCAGCTCCGTAAAGAATAGGTTGTTGTAAGTAAGGTGTAGCAAAACAGTTGTCCACCACCAAAATCAAATTGTGTTTTTTTGCAAGCTGGCCGATCCATTCCAAATCGATGATTTCGATTGCAGGATTCGTAGGTGTCTCCAGATAGATCAAGCGAGTTTCCGGTCTGATGAGTTGGTTTAAATCTTCAGGATTAGATGCATTGAAGTAACTACAGGAAATATTGAATTTCGGATAGTATTTAGTGAATATAGTATGGCTTGCTCCGAAGATAGAAGCGCAGGAAATGATATGGTCCCCGGAATTAAGCAGAGGGGTCAGCGTATGGTATATGGCAGCCATTCCTGATGAAGTACCTATCCCGGCCTCCGCACCTTCCAGATGACATACTTTTTCTACAAATTCATCCACATTGGGATTTCCATATCTGGAGTAAATGTAGTCGTCTGTTTCCTCATTGAAAGCCGCACGAAGGTCTTCTGCCTGATCAAATACAAAACTTGAACTTAGGTACAACGGTACCGAGTGTTCATTATTCTGTGAACGTTTTGTTTGTGTTCGGATGGCGATGGTATTAAAATTCTTCTTTTCCATTAAGTGTAAGTTTAGAAATAATAGATGCTGTGGGTTCGAGTATTTTGGCTACAGAACAATATTTTTCAAGGGATAGATCGATTGCCTTTTTTGCCTGATCTGCTGAAATTTCACCATTGATTTTGAAATGAATCACAATGTTTCTATACAGAGAATAGGTTTCTAATTGTTCGCGATCTCCATCCAGTGTTATTTCAAAACTGCTGTATTTTTTTCGTTGTTTTTTTAGAATGTTGAGTACATCAATGACACTGCAGCCACCGAGTGCTGCCAACAAAACCTGCATGGGTCTCATTCCATTATTTTGGCCGCCAATGTTTTCGGAGGCATCCATGATCAGTTTGTTTCCACTTTCATTTGTGGCTTCCATGGTAAAGTGTTCATCTAAAAGTTTTATCTGTATATCCATTATAATTGATTTAGAAATGATTTAATTAATTTGTTTATTTTTTTGCCTTCTGTAAGAAATCCATCGTGACCATAAGGTGAGCTGATGATTTTAATTTGTGCACCAGGAATATGAGCTGCAAGAAATTTTTGTTCGGAGACCGGAAATAAAATGTCTGATGAAATTCCGATTACCAGGGTTTTGGCTTGAATTTTTGAAAGTGCATTTTCAATACTTTCTCTTTCTCTTCCGACATCGTGGGAATCCATTACTGAACTTAAAATATGGTATGCTTCTGCAGTAAATCTGTTGGCCAATTTTTCTCCCTGATATTGTTGGTATGAGATGGTGCCATGATAGTCTTTATCTTGTTTTGGATCCAGGGTGCGGTGAAACATCTGATAATTTCTGTAACTCAACATGGCAATGGCTCTTGCTGCTTTTAAGCCATTTTCCCCGGCCGCAATGGCCATTCGTTGGGCTTCATTGAAGGCAACACCCCAGGCAGAATGCTTTGCGTTGCAGGCAAGCAATACCATATACTCTATCGTTGTAGGCGAGTGAATTGCCCATTCCATGGCTTGTTGTCCGCCTTGTGATCCACCAATGATGAGATGTATTTTTTCTAAATTCAAATGTGTGAAAAGCAATTGGTGTGCTTTTAGTAAATCTCTAGTGGTGAGATTTATATTATTCTTAATGTGGGCATTATTTTGATGTACAACATGATTGAATTGAGTTCCATAGCAGGAGCCAAGGTTGTTTGCACAGATAATAAAATATTTATCGGGGTCCAGCAATTTATTTTTTCCAAAAACCGGATGCCACCAATCTGCCACGTCAGAATTTGCCGTTAATGCATGACAAACCCATACTACATTTGATTTGTCTTCATTTAGATTGCCGTAAGTGTGGTAGGCTATCTTGAGATCATTTAATTCGGTACCGTTTTCCGAAACGAATATTTTGTTGTATTTAAATATGTGTGGTTGATCCATTACGCTGCCAATACATTTTTATAAAAAAAAAAGAGCCTTGCTGTATGCAAGGCCCTTCTGTAAATCTTCCGAATATTTTTTATCAACTCAAATGTTCAGACGATGGCCTTGCGGTATGCGCACACATGCAGCAATACATCATCATAGAGCAAAAAGTTTGATTTTTCATTTTCGAATTAATGCTGCAAAGAAAGGATTATTTTCAAAAGAGGAAAAACAATTCTTCGTTTTTAACAAAATTTTATGAACAGGACACGGTTGTTGACATCTGAACCATAAGTCCATTGGCATCAGGATTTAACCTTAATGCTGCAGCCAATGGCTTTGGTGACAGAGGGATCCGGATCTTTGCCTGACATCAACGCAGCAATGGCGTTTTCAAGATATTTATCTTTGACCATGGCCGCATCCTTAGGGCTGTCATCAATTGCGCCTATATATTTTACTACACGGTTTTTGTCCAATAGAAAAACATGTGGTGTTTTGGTCGCGCCATAAACCGGGAAAACTTCTTGTTTTTCATCAAAGAGGTACGGGAAATTGTATTTGTGTTTTTTTGCAATCTTTTTCATTTCTTTTGGTCCGTCTTCCGGAACCACAGCAGGGTCATTTGGATTAATTGCAATTACCGGATAGCCGGAATCCGTATATTTTGCACTGAGTTCGATAATTCTTTTTTCATACATTTTTGCATATGGACAATGGTTGCAAGTAAAGATGAGGACATACCCTTTTGCGTCTTTATAATCAGACATACTCACCATTTTTCCATTGGTGTTTTTAAGACTGAAATCCATTGCTACATCCCCAATTTTATAGGCTTTCTGAGTAAATGCCGTAAAGCCACAAGACAAGAATAAAATGGTAAGAAATAAATTTTTCATAAATGGTATTTATTTTTTAATAATTGAATTGATCCAATTTTGAATATCTGAAGCAGAATGAAATTCCCGTTCAGCGAAACCTCTTGTTTGATTTCCAATCACCAATGTTGCAGGGATTGATCCTGTCCAGCTTGGTTCGATACGATCGATATAGAAATTTGGATTGTTCTCATCGAGTACCATGACCTTTGACATCACATTCTTCTTTTTTAAGAAATTGCTGAGCTTAGATTGAGACCGATTTAGATCATCCAGGCTGACCAGGTATAAAAGTTGGCTGGTACCTTTTATTTCCTGATTGAACGTTTCGAAATTAGGGAGTTCTTTGACACATGGCACGCACCATGTTGCCCAAAAATTAAATACCCGAACAGTATCGTCTTGTTTGGAGAAGAGTTCTTCGAGATCACCGAGTTTGATGATCTGATATTCGCCTTGTTGGGCCTGCATACCCAAAGAAAGAGTGAGGAGGATAGCCAGGATAGGGTTTTTGATACACATGACTTGGAAACGAATACAGGTGCAGGTTTGTTTTGAATTTCGGAGGTGAATTTTAATAATTCGGTTGCAGGTGTTTGAATTAGTTTAATTTAGCCTTTGAATTATGCGTTGGAGCTTCAGGCGGACTTTGGTATTGCTTTCTTCGATATTGGTATTGTATATCGTAGGGATTTTTTTTATTTATATTTTTATTGATTTTATTGTTTTTTCCCCCGTGATACATCCGGCAAAAGCACGATACAAGCTGGATTTGCCATATCAGGAGATAAAATTGAATCATCCAAATGGGGAGCAGGTGAATATGTTGGCCTTTAACCAACAGGCTCCTCTAAAGGGTTATGTATTATTTTTTCATGGTGCGAACAAGAGTGCTGATTTTTGGGCTGCCTACGCTCCATTTCTGACAGAACGAGGATTTAAGCTGTTTATCCCCGATTACCGTGGTTACGGAAAATCAGACGGTAGTCCTTCGGAGATCAGCTGGAATGAAGATGCCCAGCTTGCACTTACCTGGCTTAAAACACAAGCATCTGAGGACAGCATCATTTTCTATGGGGTGGGACTGGGCGCTTCTGCTGCGGCCTATCTGGCTACGATAAATCCTTGCAGAATTGTCATCCTTGAAAATCCGGTTTATGGCTTAAGATCCTGGATGAGATCCTCATTTCCTCTATTGATGTTGCCCTATGAGCTGAAATATGACTTTAATCTTTATGAGTATATTCCAAATATTGTTAGTCCTACCATCATTTTACAAACTAAAAAGTCTAAAGACTTGAATAAGTTGGAACAGACCCATCTTCAATCTTTATTGCCAGACCCCAATAACTTTATTTGGCTTGACCATTCTGATAAAAGTTTTCCTTTGGAAGACGAAGAGTACATCCGTTTGTTTGATCAATTAGTGAAGAGTTTATAGTTTTATATGAGTAACCGGTCCAAGCTGGAGAAATTTGCAGCCAATCTTGCATTTCCCAATGTATTTGAAAATATGGATTTTGATGAGCCCAAGTTAAGGAAAGGGTTGAATCAGTATGTAGATTTTTGGAATACATGGAAGGTAGATTACTTTAAAAACAATTCCCCTCTTATTCTTGAACTTGCCTGTGGGCGTGGAGAATATAGCCTTGGAATGGCAAGAATGTTTCCGGAGCGAAATTATATTGGGGTAGACATCAAGGGTGCCCGGATTTGGAAAGGTGCTTCAACCGCTTTACATGAGGGGCTGAATCAGATTGCCTTTGTGCGTACAAAGATTGAGTTGTTGGACAAATTTTTTGGCGAGGCTGAGGTGGATGAAATCTGGATTACTTTTCCGGACCCTTTTCCAAGACCAAGTAAATCCAATAAAAGATTAACTTCAGAACATTATCTACAACTCTACACCCGGATACTAAAGCCAAATGCATCTCTTCATCTCAAAACAGATGATCCCGGATTGTTTGCTTTCAGTCTTGAAACTATAAAAGCTCATCCGGCATTTGAATTGATTTACCATGATGACGATATTTATGCCAAACCTCTTGTAACTCCAGAGCTTGAGATAAAGACGTATTACGAACGGATGCACCTTCAGGCAGGAAAAACAATCAAATATATCCATGCCAGACATTTGAGTTAATGATGGTTTGTCATACTTTATCGGAATCTTAAATTTTTAGAAGGCTTTTTTTTTAAATAAAAATTTCTTGCTTATAAATTCATAAATGGAGAGCGAATCAGGAAGCCGGCTTTTTGCTTTTCAGGCGGCTCAAATTCCTTTAATCCAAATTTTATATCTTCCGGTTGAACCGGATGCCAGGTACCAAAGATTCTATCCCAAAAAGTAAAGACATCACCATAGTGACTGTCGGTAAATTTTTGCTCGTTGGCATGATGAATTTTGTGCCAACCTGGGGTAGAAAAAACATAACGATCATATTTTTCTATCCAGGCCGGAAATTTTAAATTGGTGTGTTGCATGACTACAAAACAAATGGCAATGGTAGCATAAATAATAAATGCATTGATGGGCACGCCGATTATAGGAATCCAAATGCAGAAGAAAATTCCTTGACTCAATATTACATCCAGTGGGTGAAAACGTAATGCGGAAGAAGTGTTGAGATATAAATCCGAATGATGCACTCTGTGAAATCTCCACAAAATGGGTATCTTATGCTGCAAGTTGTGAAAGCAATAGGATCCAAAATCGAGGAGGAAGATACTTAGTATTACTTTTATGACATCAGGGAGGTTCAACAGATTTAGTAGTCCGAGATGTTTTTCCGCAGTTAAATTTACCATGAATAATACTGCAAGACCAATAAATCCATTGACGGCAAAAGAAATGAAGCTTAGAATAAAATTATGTATGTCGTGCTGTTTTTTATTGTTTGGTTTCTGCAAGTATGGAAAAAATGTTTCCACACTGTATAATAGAATGATTAAACCGACCAAAATGACAGGTTGCAAATCAGCAATTTGTTGCAGTGACATGGTTTAATAAATTTGAAGTTTGATAAATTATCTAATTCTTTAAAGCTCCACTGAATTCATAATGAATATCCGCCTGACCAGGTTTTTTCCAAACCGATTTTCCATTGATCGTATTATCCTTCACCATTCCTTCAAATTGGATTTCACCTTCGCTGGAACTATAGATTGTGCAGTTGAATGCGATGTTGCCGTCCTTGTTCTGTTGTTGATAAGCGGATGTGGCAAAGCCATACTGATGACAGGCATCTGAATCCATTTTTCCATCTTTAAATATTAATATGTCAGCATCTTTTTTATCCGGATGGGCGACATCCCAGATGCTGATCTGAAAGGATTTTCCATCGAGCGATTTATTCATATTCTGAGCGCAGGACATGTTTAGAAAAATGCTTAGACCTAAAAAAAATTGAATTGCTTTCATAAGAGTTGGTTTTTACTGTGATTTAATAATAAATTAATTTAATGGGTTTAGATTTTATTTCCAAAATTTTCCTTGTTAGGAATTAGCACTATTTACGGTTGGATGGGAATTTAATTGGATCAGGTACCTAAGCTGCACGCAGGCTCCGGTACAATTTATTTATGTTAACATGCCACTACGAACCAGACTGCCAGCTGTCCTTGTAATAATTGAATGCTTTTGGCATTTAGCCCCTGATATTTTTTTACCAGGAACAAAAGTTAAACCAATTAAGGTAAAATTTAAATTGCCTCTTTTTATTAAACTAAAATTACTTCCAGTGGGAATTAAACATGAAACTTTAATCCTGTGCATTAACAGTATAAAATTTGGCAGATGAAAACCAAAATCGATTTTCACGAATTTAATTTTTTAAAATTCTCAAAAATCACCATTGTCCCATAATAAAGTCGCGAAGCACCATAGAGCCCTTGACTTAAAGAAGGACAAAGCACAAACTGCTCAAGGTAAATGTAAGGATTATTTTGTGAAATCTAATTCACTTTCTTTAACAATTGTTTAAAATCTGTTCCATCCACCGAAGTCTAGGTGTGCTTAAATTAACCATAATGTTTTACGTAATTTTTGAATTTAGTATTTGCTAATTTGGAATTCATTGCATTAAAGGGATTCTTAGTTTTTGCAAATTGTAATTTTAGAAGTGAAGATTGACTTGATTTTATTTTTGTTTTATTGCTTACCAATATCCAAGAGAATTTATGCAGAAAGTTGAGGATCAACTAATATGTTTTGGTGGCAAAATCAATTAAAACCACATTCACATGGATATGTATATCAAAAGTAAAAGTGACTTAGCCCTAAAACCTGGTAAAAGCGCGAAGAGGATCTTATCTTAATGTAAGCTTTAAAGTTTTCTCAAGTTTACTTTAGGCAAGTTGAAACAGTGGAATGCAGATATGAGCATTAATTATAGCAAGAACATTGTTCAGAATTGGAACAAATCTTCTTTTCATCCTGAAAAATCTTGAAATTGAGCTCAGGTCTAAATTTTTTAGACTTCGCCTAGGATTTCCATCATTTCCCGGAATGATAACAATCAATTTAGGCAACCCTAAAAATAATTTTCGTATGATAAAATATGTCATTACATTTGCCATTACCAAAGCGAATAAGACTCTTGAAAGCTTTATTTACGATATACAATCCAAATTTAACCAAGGTATTTTATAACCTGTTAGTATCCCTTATTTTTATAGAGGGTGTTCAGGCTCAAATGTTTACAGATAGCTTAGGCAGGGATAGATTTAGTGGTTTCCGGCTTAATGGTTATGGTGCCATGCATTATTATCACTTTGATTGGCAGACGGACAGTTCGAGGAGAGATGCCATCGATCAGGAACGATTTATTTTGGAATTGGGCTACAAATGGACAGAAAGGATAGGATTTAATACTGAGGTAGAGTTTGAACATGGAGGTACAGGAGGTGCAGTAGAATTTGATCGTTTTGAGGAATTTGGGGAATTTGAATTTGACATCAGTAAAGGTGGGGAGGTGATTGTGGAGCAAATGAATCTGGAATTGGGCATGTATAAAAGTTTAAGATTAAAACTTGGCAGAGTGAAAGTGCCTTTTGGGATGATGTTTAAGCGGGATGAGCCAACCGATTATCTGACTTGCTGGAATTCTGAAATGGAGACCCAGATTCTTCCTGAGAACTGGACAGACAATGGATTTCTGTTGTATGGGTCTTCCGGTAAAAAACATCGCTTTAATTATTACCTGGGATTTGTAAATGGCTTAGACGGATCCGCATTTAATTCCGCCAACTGGATCAAGCGTGGCAATCAACGGAGATTTGAAACGGTAAATGCAGAAAATTTTGCATTAAGTGCAAGGCTTGATTACAGTAAAGGGAATAATTGGCTGATGGGTTTTTCTGTTTATGGCTGCAATACTACCGACAATCGTCCAAAACCTGATCTCAGATTATCTACACCATTGTTTCTGAGTGAAGGGCATTTCCAAATGAAAATGGATCCTGTTCGTGCTGCAGCAATGGTTCTGTACGGGACGCTTAATAATTCCGAAGCGCTGACGAATCAGAATCGCAATCTGTCCAACAACTTAAATGTGAAACGTACACCGGTCGGTGCTGAAGCACTTGGTGCTTTTGCAGAATTAGAACTTGTAGTTTACGGAAACAAAGGTTTTATTGCAAGTAAAAACGATTCTGAGCTGTCGTTTTATTCCCGTTACGACTATTACGATACCATGCATAAGACGCAGGGATTGGTATTTAACAATCCGCGTTGGGAGAGGAAATCTTTTTCGACGGGGCTGGTGTATAAACTGATCAAAAAAGTTCAGTTAAAAACGCAATTTACCCTTCGAAAAGTTGGCGCGCCTGCACCAACCAGTATTCGCGGAGGGCGATTGGAAAAAACATTTGCTGCAGGTTTTGCATTTGAATTTTAGATCATTTTAAATATTATATAGACATGAAAAATAAATTTTTAATTCTGTTATTATTATGCATCAGCATTTTCATTTCCTCCTGTGGATCTGATGAGGACAATACTGTAAAAAACGATTACAAAGACATTCTTCAAAATATTTCCAACGATGTTATTCTTCCTACTTATCAGGATTTGTTTGACAAAACCCAATTGTTGGTGAATACTTTAACGATACTGGAACAAAACATCAGTCAGGCAAATCTGGATGCAGCAAAGCAAGCCTGGAGAGATGCACGTGTACCGTGGGAACAGTCGGAAGGATTTTTATTTGGTCCAGTAGATCAGCAAGGACTGGATCCTGCTATAGACAGTTGGCCGGTTAATGAGACCGATTTGGATGCCGTGTTGAATTCCGGTGCAGTACTTACAAAGGATTATGTGGATGGTTTGGATGGCACTTTAAAAGGATTTCACACCATCGAGTATTTGATTTTTGGTAAGGAAGGCAATAAATTAATATCCAATTTTACACAAAGAGAATTTGAATTTCTAAGGGCATGTAGTCAAAGTTTGCATGGTGCTACGCAGGCACTTTACTTTGCCTGGAAACCCGATCATCAGAATTTTATAGCCAATGTATTAAAAGCCGGAGAACCGGGCAATTCAGTATATCCATCGCAGAAATCTGCACTGCAGGAAATTGTAACCGGAATGATTACTATTGCAGATGAAGTAGCCAATGGTAAAATAAACGAACCATTTACTACGCAAAATTTAATTTATGAAGAAAGCCGTTTCAGTGCCAATTCGAAGAGAGATTTTGCGGACAATATTCAGAGCATTAAAAATGCATATTTGGGTGTATACAAAAATGCAAGTGGCTTGGGTATTTCAAAAATCATCCAGGAAAAGAATTCCGGACTTGATGCTAAATTCAGGCAACAAGCCGATGATGCAATCCGAGCGATTGAATCCATCCAGGGAACATTTACCACAGCAGTTACCAATGCAAGACCAAGTATTGAATTTGCCCAACTAAAAGTAAGAACAGTTCAGCAGACCCTGGAGAGTGAAATACTACCATTGATTTCAAATCTATAATCATGACTTCCAAAAAATATATTTTTCTCACTTTGGGACTAACTCTATTGTTGGTATCCTGTCAACAAGATGATTCGAACAAACCGTTGGAGGATGAAGATGTATTATTGGGCGGAGCTACCAGTATTGATGGGGCGTTCATCAATATTTTTCAGCAACCTGCCGGTAATCTGAATGAAGTTGAACTGCAGCATCATTTACAAAGTGATATTGCATTTGGAGATCAGTTTGTGACTGCTCCGAATGTAATCAATGGTGGATTAGGTCCGGTATTCAACCAGGCCTCCTGCGAAGGTTGTCACGTGTCCAATGGTCGGTCTCCATTTCCATCTGCTTCAAGTGATTTAAGGGGCTTGTTATTCCGTTTAAGTATGCCGGGAAAAGGTCCGCATAATGAACCACTTCCGGTACCGGATTTTGGCGGTCAATTGCAGACCAAAGCGGTATTTGGTAAATCCCCGGAAGCAAAACTCAGTTGGCAGGAAGTCGAAGAGGTAAGAACCTATTTGGATGGGGAAAAGATTAGCCTAAGAAAATTTAACTATACATTTGTCCAGTCATACCGGAATATTCCGGCTGAAATGCTCTACTCACCGAGAATTGCACCACCCGTTATTGGACTCGGACTTTTGGAAGCCATCAAAGAATCAGATATTATGTCACTTTCAGATCCGGCAGATATGGATGGTGATGGCATATCCGGAAAAGTAAATATAGTGTGGGATGTTCAGGCACAACAGTTTGCCATTGGACGTTTTGGCTGGAAATCCGGCCAACCAAATTTATTGCAACAAACGGCTGCAGCCTACAACAATGATATGGGGATCACGAATCCTCTTTTTACAAAAGAAGCCTGCTTCGGGCAGGAACAAGCAGATACTCTTTCAGACGACCCGGAGATTGATTTAAAGACGCTTAAAGCCGCCACTTTTTATCCACAGTCCCTTGCAGTACCCAAAAGGAGAAACTGGGCCGACGCGGATGTAAAAAAGGGCAAGGAACTATTTTTTAAAATCCGATGTAATTCCTGTCACCAGTATAAATTTATTACCGGTACACATCCTGAATTTGGTTTCTTAAGCCAACAGACCATTTTTCCCTATACAGATCTTTTGCTGCACGATATGGGGGATGGATTGGCGGATAACCGTCCGGATTTTGAAGCAAATGGTAAAGAATGGAAAACACCGGCATTGTGGGGTATTGGGTTAACAAAAACGGTCGGCAACCACAGCAATTTCCTGCACGATGGCAGGGCTAGAAACCTGGAAGAAGCCATTATGTGGCATGGTGGCGAAGCGGAGAAAAGTAAGGAAGCATTCTCCAAATTAAACAAGAAAGAAAGGCAGTCTGTTATTAAGTTTCTCGAAAGTCTGTAAATCTGCATTAATTTTGCAGCCTCATTTAAAAAAATAATTCATGAGATCAATCATTTATGTTGCGATGTGCCAATTGATGGTATTGCTTTTATCTGCGCAGGAAGGTCATTTGAGCAATATCAAAAAACTTACTTTTGGCGGAGACAACGCAGAGGCATATTTTAGTCCGGATGGTAAATTTCTTACGATGCAGGTGACCAATACCAAGATTGGCGCATCGTGTGATCAGATTTATATGTTGGATCTGAGTGAAAACAATCCTGCAACTGAGAGTTTGAAGTTGATCTCAACCGGGAAGGGCAGGACCACCTGCTCTTATTTTATGCCGGATGGTAAGCATATTTTGTACGCATCTACCCATCATCATGGGGAAGCTTGTCCACCGCCTGCTAAGCCGAGAAAAGATGGCAAGTATTTATGGTCTGTTTATCCTGAATTCGACATTTTTATAGCTGACTTACAAGGGAAGATAACAAAACAGCTTACAGATTCGCCCGGTTACGATGCGGAGGCGGTTGTTTCTCCGGATGGGAAGAAAATAGCGTTTACTTCAAGCCGTTCAGGAGATCTCGAATTATGGACCATGGATATCGATGGAACCAATCTGAAGCAGATTACCAGTGGATTAGGGTATGATGGCGGTTCATTTTTTTCTCCGGACAGCAAAAAACTGGTGTTCAGAGCATCCAGACCTAAGACCGAAAAAGAAATTAAAGAATATACAGAATTACTGGCTGAACATTTAGTCGCACCGACCGAAATGGAAATCTACACCTGTAATGCGGATGGATCCGATCTTAAACAAATTACTCATTTAGGAAAGGCCAACTGGGCTCCGTTTTTTCATCCGTCCGGTCAAAAAATAATATTTTCTTCCAATCATCATTCCACTAGGGGTTATGATTTTCAATTATACCTGATTGACCTCAACGGAGAGCATCTCAAACAGATTACCTATGAAAGTATGTTCAATGCATTTCCAATGTTTTCACCGGATGGAAAAAAATTGGTGTTTTCAAGTAATCGTCAACAAGGTGCGCCAAGAGAGACTAATGTGTTTATTGCAGATTGGAATGATGGGGATCCGGTAGAAAATGCCGATCAAAAAACAATTTACAAGCATATTGAATACCTGGCATCCGACAAACTTCAAGGCAGACTTACGGGATCCAAAGGCGAAAAATTGGCGTCGAAGTACATCAGCAAAGAATATAAAAAATATGGTCTGTTGCCTTATGATAAAAAATCTTACTTGCAGCCATTTTCATACTTATACAATCCTAATCCACACGGAACCGAAGACAAGAGGGTTTCTCAAATGAATGGACACAATGTAGTTGGATACCTGGACAATGGTGCCAATAAAACCATTGTGGTAGGTGCGCATTATGATCATTTGGGATTAAATCAACACCACAATTCTACCTCTCCAAACTCAGAGGGTCAGATTCACAATGGAGCAGATGACAATGCTTCAGGAGTTTCAGGATTGCTGGAGTTGGCAAGAATGTTTAGTACAAACCGTGCTAAGGAAAAATGCAATTTTGTTTTTGTTGCATTTTCAGGAGAAGAAGATGGGTTAAAAGGATCAAAGGCATTTGCAGAAAATGTGCAAACAAAATATCCGAATGTGGTAGCCATGATAAACATGGATATGATTGGAAGATTGGACAGCCTGAAGGCGCTGGTGGTAGGAGGTGTGGGAACCAGTCCGGAATTTACGGATCTTGCAAATCGTTTTAAACCAGCCGGATTTAACATTACGCTGGACAGTAGTGGAATTGGTCCGACGGATCACACTTCATTTTATCTGAAAGACATTCCTGTATTGAATTTTTTTACCGGAACACACAAGGATTATCACAAACCTTCCGATGATTTAGAAAAAATCAAGATCAAGGAAGAAATGATCATTGTAGATTATATTTTTAATCTCGCGCAGCACCTTGCAGGAATGGAAAAAATTCCTTTTACAAAAACAAAATCTGCCACTACAAAAGCAGTTCCAGCATATAAAGTATCTCTTGGAATCATGCCGGATTACACAGACTACGGCGATGGGTTACATGTAGAGGCAGTAATGGACAACAGACCTGCACAATTAGCCGGCCTCAAAGACAAAGACATCATCATCAAAATTGGTGACTGCGAAATCAAAGAAGTATATGGCTATATGGAATGTTTGTCCAAGTTTAAATCAGGGGACGAGGTTCCTATCACTTTCAAAAGAGATGGACAAATCCAGACTTCGAAAGTTAAATTTTAATTACTAAGAAAAGCATTGCTTTTTATTTTCTTACAGGTAAAAATTTTGTGCGAATAAATCCATTTGGATAGCCTGGTTAATGATTCTTGTCATGTTGTTAGTTGACTGACATTATAACTTCTTCAATTAAATTGTATTAATATTCGTCTGTAACTTAATTGGCGAGTATGAAAAGCAATTCGTTTATCAGATTGGTTTATCCGATTTTAGTTTTGGTATTCTTACAGGTTTCCTGTGATGAAGATGATCCGTCCGGTACGGTAACCAATGGTAAAATCAAAACAGAGGCATCCAAGAAATGGGTGGAGCAAAATGTTTTACCAATCGGGGGAGTTATACAAATTGTGGAAGAAGAGTCCGGAATAAAGGGCTTGGAAGTTGATGTAAAGTCAGGTGCGTATTCTGAATCCAGAAAGTTTACCATAAGTGCAGCGAAGGTAACCAGTCATGAATTTGGCGAACACTTCAATCCGGTTTCGCCTTTGATTCATATTGAGAATGAAGGAGGATATTCGGATGAACCTATGTTGCTAAAGATTCCATACACTCCTGATCCAGGCAAATTTATTATGGCTGTCATGTATGATCCCATTACGGGTCAACTGGAGGGTTTTCCTCCGGCAAGTTATGAGGATAATTTTATTACCGTTGCTACCCGGCATTTTGATTTGACTTCTGTGATCAATACTTCTCTGCAAAGAACCGGAAAGTATGTTGAAATTATTCTCACCGCGGTAGATACGCAGTATCTGCATACGCTGGATATGAATACCGGTTTTGTCCCAGGGGTAGATGATTGGGAATTTACCAATTATGGCACCATGGAAAACCCGGGTGGAATTTGTGCGGGAATGAGTACTACTGCCATGTGGTATTATGATTTTAGAAAAAAACAAGAAGGACAGTTATATGGAAAATATGACATGGTTACAGATGTAAATCCTTTTGGCAGAGATGCTTTTTGGTTTGACAACACGCAAGGTATTTTATTTGCATCCCGCGTGCAAAGTTTGTATAAAACTAATTTGAACACACCTTCCGGGCAATCCAGTTTTTATGAGCATTTTGTACCCATTGTCGCAAATCCGCTGGCGCAATTTCGTTCGTTTGCTTATATGATGGGTTTGACAGGCCAGCCACAGTACATAGCTGTTCACAATCCAACGGGGTCTCATGCTTTGGTGGTGTATGGGATCCAACAGGGAAAATTAAAAGTGTCAGATCCAAATTGGCCAACGCAAAAGGATAGGGAAATTGTATTTGATTTTAATCAAAGCAAATTTCTTCCCTACCTAGGTTTTGTGAAGGCAGATGGAACACAATTCTCTTTTACTGATTTTTATTTTTGTGCAAGGTCAGCCATAATTGACTACAACAATATGAATGCTCAGTATGCAAGTACCCTTGGTAAGAAAACTACAAAAGGTATTGGTTGTTTTCCGAACTATCAGCTTCAACTGAAAGATGAAAACACGTTTATCGATTGGCCTGATCAGTGGAATACAAATAGCGATACGCTTCGCTGGAAGTTAGAGAATCCACAGGCAGATCTTTTAAAAATGAATATCTATGATGATCAGGGAAAATTGTGGTCTTTTGGAGATGCGGGTTTTCAATTTCTGAATCAGGGCGAGAAAGTGTTGGGTATATATATTCAGGATTTGGCAGGGAAGGATTGTAAAGGTGCGAATGTGAATCCATCATGGGAGTGGTGTGATTTCAGATGGGTAAAGGTGGATTATCAATTTGAATTTATTAAGTTTTTATCCGGTCTAACTGTGCCGGTAACAACAGAAATTTTTGGATTTGCTGGATCTTTTAAATTGACAAATGCAAAAGGGGATGTGAGAACTGAAGTTGTAGAGCCGGGTCTGTACAATCCCTCATTTTATGACTGGAAGGATGTAGATGCAAAATTGAAATGGACAGGACTTTCATTTGTTTCAGAAAAGGGCAAGTATGTTCAAATAGAAGGAAAAGTATCTCTAGACGGAAAGCTGATAGAGTGGTTGAACATTAATTATGATGGCCTTTTAGAGGAGAAGTTTAATTTTAGAGTGATTAATATTCCCTTGAAAGAATTTAGAAACCTTGCAACTCCTCATGGATCCTATGCACTTTATGAATTGAGAACCGCTCAAAAGATCAGTAAACAAATCAGCCAACTTGTAATTAAGGGATTGGATGCCAACACCGGAGACAGGTATGAGTTTCTGAGTATTGACAATTGGTCTTCGAATGATGATTCGAATGTGATTCGGATAAGATTTTCAAATTAAGCAATTGACAGCGTATTAGCGCCATGAACTTTCTTCGCATATAAATAGTTTTAAATCGAATGTTGTATTTATTTTTTTTATTACGTTCTTGATGAATTGTAAATATTTTTAAGAGGTAAGGCAAAAAATTAGGGAGAAATCATTTTTTTGTGGACTCCATTATTTACTAAAGATGTCCTGAATTTCATTCTATGATCCTTGTTCTTTTTTGTCCTAATACAAAAAAGCACTAAAACAAATCAAGGCTGTTTTCATTTATTAACGCTATTTAAATCAGTTTTAGCTAAAATGAAAAAGGCCGCTCTGAATTTCTCATTCGATAATTATATGATGAGGTATCGAAAACTTTTTAAAACAACTATTAAAGATGTTTAATTTCTACTTAATCCCCATTAAATTTATCTGACTCATTTTTAATTGCATGAAATTAGAGAGGATGCAATGCTTCTGAAAATGTAAGGAAAATAAAATGCGTTTTCCATATTATGGAATATTTACAACAACCACCAAAAGGCAACAGCCACTGTGTAGCGGAGGAAATTTGTTTTTGTACGCAACCACAGAGTGGGTTTTGGAAATTTTTTTTCAGGACGATGAATCGGTTTGTTGTTAGGGCCAATTTGGATACAGTTTTCCAGTCTATTGTTCCAAACGTTTATGTGTCTATTTACAGCTTTTTTATCTTTTGTCCACACAGCTACCTCCGTGTTATAACGTACAGAAGGTAAGTGAATGTTGTAACTACCCACGACAAGCATTTGGCTGTCCACCAGGATGGTTTTGCCATGAAATCTAAGGTGTCCCTGAAATTCCCATATTTCAATTCCATCGTTCAATATCTTTTCGCGCCTGTGTCTGTAACCGGCATATCGAATGGGTAAATCATTGGTCATCATGGAAGTGGTCAGCAGGCATATTCTGACCCCTCTGTTACTGGCATCGCAAAGTGCATTCGTCCATTTTTTTGTAGGAATGAAATAGGGGTTTTCGATGAATATAGTTTTTTTAGCCTGTTCCACCATTTCAATTAACGCAGAGGTACTTCCTTCATCCTTGATATCGGTTTTGTAATATTTTTTACCTCTTTTGATAAAAAAGTCATCGTGTATAAACCCAACATCCGATTGATTCATCTGATATCCTGACCTCCAATTTATACTTGAATCCAAACGAATGCCAAACTTGCTTTGTATTTCTGATTTATAGAGGGATAATTTTTTTAAATGTCTTGCCTCTCTTTTTGGTTTTATAACCGGGATAGGTACTGGTGAAGACAATTTCTCATCCGCCCACAGAGAGTAAAAGTGTAATCGGGCTTCATACAATACACTGTCTGCATTAGTAAGCAGGTCATAATCTACCAGATTGTATTTTTTCGACATACCGTAATATGGATCCTGAATATTTCTACCGCCTACTATCAGAAATTCACCATCTGTTATAAGCATTTTTTCATGCAAGCCATGATAGATTCTTTCGACGGCTTTATTTTTTAAGTCGAAGCGATGTAATTCTACCCCATTTTTATTCAGGAGTGCTTTCATCGTTGCGGTTATTTTGGATCCATTTTTATCCAACAGAATTCTTACCACCACACCTCTTTTTGATGCTTCAGCCAGTAAATTTAGTACTACACTGCCACTCAGATCATCCACAATAATGAAGTAAGAAAGTAAAATTTCCTTTTTTGCCTGACGTATTAAATCTACTCTGCATTGCAATGCATCTTTAGGTTCATACAGTACGCGAACAAAATGTTTGTCCTCTTGACCTGTAACAAAAGTCTGTAAAAGGGTAAAAAGAAGTGTAAAAAAAATATTTCTTAATGGTATCAATACTGAATGTCTGTTTTAGGTATTTGTAAAGCTACACAATATTTGACAAACTTTGAAGCTATAATTCTTACTTTTGAGATTTATCTTCTTGTATGTTGAATTAATTGAATCCAATTTTTCATTTGAAAGATTCGGAAGTAATTGATTGCACTGGTCAGTTAAAATTTATTATAAAAATATAGGTGATCATTGTCATACCAATTAATTATAATAATTAATTAAATTGTTCCAATAATTTTATATTATTGTAGCTTGTATAATTGTACAAGTAAAGGGGTTAACAATGAGTAGGATTATATTCATTATTTTTGGTTCATTTTTATTTTGTATTAAAATTTTATCACAAGATGCTCTTGAAATTGTAAGAAGGTCTGAAGATCGGGCAAAAGGAAAAAGCTCTGTTGCTGAAATAAGTATTCAGACCATCAGACCTGAATGGAAGAGAGATCTCAAATTAAAAACCTGGACACTTGGAAATGATTTTGTGGTCATCTTAATTCAAAGTCCTGTTAAAGAAAGGGGCATAGCCTTCCTTAAGAGAAAGAAGGAAATATGGAACTGGGTACCATCCATTGATCGATCCATTAAATTACCGCCTTCCATGATGTCCCAAAGTTGGATGGGGACCGATTTCACCAATGATGATTTGGTTAAGGAGTCTTCAACTGTGCAGGATTACCGCCACATTATCACAAAAGATACACAAATCATGGGAAGGATTTGTTATCAGATCAGACTCGATCCGAAACCGGAGGCAGCAGTGATTTGGGGAAAAATATTATTGTGCATCGATAAGAAGGATTATTTATTGATGAAAGCAGAATATTTTGATGAAAACAATCAATTGGTTAATACCATGAATACCACTGAGATCGGTATGCTTGGAGGAAGGATATTACCCTTGCGCATCGAATTAATTCCAAGGGACAAAAAAGGGCACAAAACCATTATGCAATATCACAAGATTGTTTTTGATAAACCCATTGCTGAAAAATTCTTTTCAGTCCAGCAACTCAGCAAACTGAAATGATTTATTTATTGATCTGGAGAAATATTTGGCGTAACAAAAGGCGGACGCTGATTACCATGGCTTCAGTGGCCTTTACGGTGTTTCTTGCGGTGACCATGAAATCCATGCAGACCGGTGTTTTTGAAAATCTCATTCGGAATATGGTCAGTTATTATTCAGGATATCTTCAGGTTCATAAATCCGGCTATTGGGATGAGAAGGTGCTGGATAATTGCTTTAACTCTGCAGACAGTAATTTAATCCGTGCATTGAATTATCAAGGGGTAAGGAAGATTATCCCACGTTTGGAGACCTTCATTTTGATTTCAAATGGTGATCAAACAAAAGGATGTATGGTGGCAGGTATTGATCCTCCAATAGAAGAAAGCTTGACCCATTTTTCAAAAAAATTAATATCGGGAAATTTCTGGAAGGAAGAAAATAATGAGATCGTCCTCGCTTCCAGGCTTGCAGAAAAACTAAATGCAAATGTTGGAGATACCGTATTCCTGTTGGGTCAGGGATATCGGGAAAGTTTTGTTGCCGGAAAATTCAAAGTCTCTGGAATTATACATTTTGGTTCACCGGAACTTAATGCATCCATTGCATTTCTACCTCTTGGAGTTGCAAGAGAAATGCTTAATACCGGGCAAAACATTACAGCTTATATATTGGATTTAGAGGATCCGGAGAAGATGGAAATTTTGCAAAATGATCTGAAGGAAAGGATCCCTTCAGATTATGAAGTATTGTCCTGGAAGGAAATGATGCCGGAAATATCTGATCACATGAAGGCAGATGGAATGGGATATTATGTGATGATGGGAATCCTTTATCTGATCATCGTATTTGGAACTTTCGGGACTATTTTTATGATCACTGCAGAACGCAAATATGAATTTAGCATGTTACTTGCAATTGGCATGAAGAAGCGGATACTCACTTTTATTTTATTTGGAGAAATTCTTTTATTGGCATTTGGAGGCGCCATTTTAGGAATGTGTTTATCAATTCCCATAGTATTGTATCTTCAGGAATTTCCGATCCGTTTAGGAGGTGAATTTGGAAAGGCATTTGAGCAATATGGATTTGAACCGGTGTGGCCTGCACTTTTTGAATGGAATGTAATTTTTGAACAGTCATTGATTGTTTTAATTTTATCTGTGATCATAGGATTATATCCTGTCTGGCACGTGTTCAGATTTAAAGAAATTGGAAAAATCAGATTATGATGTTGTGGGTTTTGGCATGGAGAAATATATGGCGTAATAGGAAGCAGAGCTTTGTCTTGATGGCAGCGATTGCGATTGGTGTGTTGTGTGCATTGTTCATTGTGGCATTTTATTATGGTATGATTGACCAGCGTGTTAAAAGTGTCATACAAAATGAGATTTCTCATATTCAGATCCACCATCCTAAATTCAGAGAAGAGTTCGATCCAAAATATTTTATGGAAAACGCAGATTCCATCATGAAGATAATTCGGATGAATCCGGAAGTGTCTGCCGTCGCAGGAAGGATAAATATACAGGGCATTGTCGCTGCGACGGCAGGGAGCAGCGGAATCATGATTAACGGAGTGAATCCTGATGAAGAGAAAATACTTACCGGACTAAACAGAAAATTAATTTCTGGAAGTTATTTTGATGCAGCACAAAAGAACCCAGTACTTATCAGTGAACGATTGATGTCTAAACTCAAGGTAAAGGAAAATTCAAAAGTCGTTTTCACCTTTCAGAATGCAGAGGGAGAAGTGGTTTCTGCAGCGTTTAAAGTTACCGGGGTCTTTGCCACCAACAGCAAGCCCTATGACCTCGCAAATGTTTTTGTCGGTTTGCAAGATTTACAACAATTACAAGGGAAAGGAACAGAATTGAATGAAATTGCTATGAAGTTAAAGGACCATAGCAAAGTAGATGAATTGAAAAATAAATTTCAATTTAAATTTCCAGATACTAAAGTTGAAACCTGGATGGAAATTTCACCGGAGATGAAATTGCTGGTTGGTTCTTTCAATCAAAGTATGTACATCTATATGGGTATCATACTTCTTGCGCTTGCATTCGGCGTTACGAATACCATGCTAATGTCGGTGGTCCAGAGAACCCGAGAGTTTGGTATGTTGCTGGCTTTTGGGATGAAAAAATCTAAAATTTTTAATATGGTGATGCTGGAAACTTTTTTACTTACTCTGTGTGGACTGCCATTGGGTTTTCTGATGGCTACCATTGGAATAGCTTATACCCATCAACATGGAATCAATTTAAGTATTTACAAGGACACTATGGAGAGTTTTGGATATGACCTAATAGTTTATCCAGAGATCACTTATAGACATATGATAACGCTGTTGATTTTGGTATTCATTCTTGTTTTCATATCAGCTCTTGGACCTGCGCGAAGGGCTTTGTCATTTAACCCCATTGAAGCATTAAGAAAAATTTAATCATGAGTTCAATTATTGATGCCCACCGATTGGTTAAAATTTACGATCAGGAGACCGTGCCGATTTACGCACTCAACGATGTGCACTTGCATCTGGAACAAGGTGAATTTACCGCACTCAAGGGACCATCTGGTTCAGGAAAGACCACCTTGCTTAATATGATTGGTGGACTGGATACCCCAACATCCGGTTATGTGGAAATAGCAGGAAAGAATATCACCGAGTTGAGTGAAAGCGAGTTGATGGATTTTAGATTAAATCATATTGGTTTTGTTTTTCAATCCTATAACTTAATTCCTGTTTTAACAGCTAAGGAGAATATTGAATTTATTATGTTGTTGCAAGGAAGACCAAAAGCAGAAAGAACTGAGCGGGCGATGGAATTGCTTGAATTGATAGGTATGTCAGACAAAAAGGATAAAAAACCCATGGAACTTTCGGGTGGTCAGCAACAGCGTGTAGCCGTTGCCAGAGCACTTGCCGCAAAGCCTAAATTCATATTGGCAGATGAACCAACGGCGAATCTGGATTCTGCCTCTGCAGGAAAGTTACTTGACATTATGTTGAGCATGAATAAATTGTTGCAGACTACTTTTATTTTTTCCACCCACGATCAGCGCGTAATCGATCGGGCGAGAAGAGTCATTACTTTGGAAGATGGGAAAATAATTGCTGATCAATAGCACATCGATCATGAGGTACATTTTATTCGGATGGATTTTTCTTTTTTTCTTTTTAGAATCTTTGATATCACAGGATTCCATACCTTCCAGATGGACTTTTAATGGATATCAAAAACTTTTAAATATTATTCAGACAGATCCCTCGACTCATCAGAATTTCAACATTAATTTTCTGCACAACAGAATACAGGGTCAATATGATTGGGGAGAAAATTTTTCCATCAAATTACATCTTCGGACGAGAATGTTTTTTGGTGAGGGCGTAAAGCTTGTCCCCGGTTTTGCGAAGCTGTTACAGGATGGTGCTCCATTGCTCCATCTCTCCAAAACCTGGCTGGATAAAAATGGAATCGTTGCCAACAGCATGATGGATCGCTTAGTTGCAGAGTGGCAGAATGATCAGTGGTATATAAGTCTTGGCAGACAGCGTGTCAATTGGGGGATGCATAATTTGTGGAATCCGAATGATATTTTCAATGCTTACAACTTGCTGGACTTCGATTATGAAGAGAGACCTGGATCAGATGTATTTCGGGCGCGGTATTATGCGGGAATCAGCAGCAGTATAGAGTTTGCTTATCAGCCTGCAACTAAATTGAGTCTTTCCACAGGAGCCTTTCTTATGAAATGGAATCGATGGCAATATGATTTTCAATTCCTGGCAGGTCATTTCAGAAATGACGCGGTGCTGGGAGCTGCCTGGGCCGGCAATTTAGGAAATGCGGGATTTAAAGGAGAATTCACTTGTTTTGTGCCAGGACTTGTTGAACGAAGTACTGAAAAAACAAGTGTCGGAATTTCCATCATGAGTGATTACAGTTGGAAGAATGGTTATTACGGAATTATATCGTTGTTGTATCAATCCAATGCGCAGGGTGGGGTTTTGCCTATTAATTCCATTTCCTCTGCAAATCTTTCTGCCAAGAATTTGTTTCCATTTGCCTGGAGCCTTTACAGTGGACTCAGTAAGCAGTTTGCAGATCGTTGGATGGTCAATACCGGTTTTATTTATGCTCCTCCTCAAAAGGCTCTCATCTTCCTTCCATCCACCGGATTTGAAATCAACGAAGCCTTTGATGTTGATTTTACCGCACAGTTTTTTTGGGGCGATCAAAGCAGTAACTTTAGAAATGTGTCGAATGCATTTTATTTACGAGGAAGGTATAGTTTCTGATGACAAATTGTTTTGGTAACTCCATAATCAGACTAAATTTTAGATTCCCAAAAAGCATGGAATTTATTAATTAATCTATTAATACATTTAGTTTGAATCAATTCTAAATAGAATTACTTTTAATATTGGGAGCACGGGAAATAGATTTTTTGGAACTTTTTCAAACTCCTGAAGATTTGGGACTCTAGTGTTGGTTTGATTATAATTCCTGAATTTTTCTTGAATTCCAATGCATTGCCTCTGGCAAAATTTCTTATTCTCTATTGAATCAGACAGAGATGGTCCACAAAAATGCTTACCATGTGATTCGTATATTCAATTAGTTTGAGTATTTTTACCAATGTGGTGCAATCTATTCAGATTTTCGATATTGTAAATCGATTGTTTGTATCAGATACTCCTGAATCAAAATATAAGATGTTGAAACCTCTTTTTCTTTCAATCTGTATAATTATTTCAAGTTATGTTCAAGCACAACATGTTGATACATTATCAATAGAACATTCCGTGGATAGTTTCATAGAGATTTCAGGAAAGTGCATCAGAAATCGTGATTTCGAAAATGCCATTAAGTTCATCGATGTTGCCGAAAAAGTTGCAATTGACAATTTTGGAAAAAATTCAATTTCATATGGAAAGTGCGCTCTCATAAGAGGGAAAATGCATTTTTATAAAAATGAATACATGGTCGCCGAAAAATGGTATCTCGAGCATAATTCTATATTGGCTAGAGTAAGGGGAGAAGATAATATGGATTTTGCATGGAGTCTTTTTGTGTTAGGTCAATTATACAACGCCATGGGACAATTTGAGAAAGCAGAACAAATTTACCTTAAGACCAAAGAGATTTTTGGTAGAATTCAGGGACTACATCATACAGACTATGCCATAATTTTGAATGAACTCGCGATTATGTACCGAAACATGGGTTCTTATGAGATGGCAGAACCCTTGTATCTCGAATCAAAATCAATTCGTGAAAAAGTATTCGGAAAGAACCATCCGGATTATGCCTGGAGTTTAAACAATTTGGCAAACTTATATAATTTAATGGGTGTCTTTGAAAAAGCGGAACCTTTTTATTTAGAGGCATTAAGTATTTGGGAGAAGTTGGTTGGAAAAGAAAATTCTACCTACGCTTCCGGAATGAACAACCTTGCTTCATTGTATTTTCACATGCGAGTTTATACGAAGGCAGAGGCTTTATTCTTAGAAGCCTGTACTTTACGAGGAAAACTTTTGGGTAAGAATACACCTGATTATGCGGGTAGTCTAAGCAATTTAGGTTCCTTGTATATGGAAATGGGTTTTTATGAAAAGGCGGAGCCCTGCTATCAGGAAGCTAAAGCGATTCGAGAAAAAATTTATGGTAAAGACCATCCTGAATATGCAAACACCTTAGGCAATATTGGGATTTTGTATAATAGAATGAGAAATGATAAAAAGGCTGAATCCTATTTTATAGAGGCTAAGTCCATTTGGGAAAAAGAAGTTGGCATCCATCATCCGGAATATGCAACGAGTCTATTTAATCTAGGAATATTTTATTTGGAATTGGATCGTTTGGAGATTGCTGAACCTTTGCTTTTGCAAGCCAATGCAATTCGCGAAAAATCATTGGGCATTGAAAATCCTGACGTGTCAGAAAGTCATAGAAACCTTTCCAAATTATTTATCCTGCAAGATCGAATTACAGAAGCTTTGCCAATTCTTGAGGCAGTGTCCGGGCAAAACCAAAATCAATTGTTAAAAGCCACTAACTATCTTTCTGAATATGAACTTTCTCAATTTATAGATACCTACCAGAATCAAGAAGATGAATTGGGTGCATATTATTATTTATGTCCTCTTGCAACGAATTGTCTTCACGCAGGAAAATTAGCGATGTTGGCTTATGATCGGGCATTATTTTATAAAGGGTTTTTACGAATGGCAGCGGTTAGATTAAAGACGTTGTCGGAATCCACAACCGAATCTAAAAATATTTACAACCAATTAAGAAGTTATCACCGGAGATTGGCTGATGAATATTCCCTCCCAATCGAAGATCGAACTTTGGTAGCTGAATTGGAAGAAAAGGCTAACGCCACAGAAAAGCAACTTGCAATTATGTTAGCAGGATATTCAGAGGCTAACCGACAAGTCAAATGGAAGGATGTTCAAAAATCTATAAAGAAAAATGAAGCAGCAATTGAGTTTATGCGTTTTGAAATTAACTTTCCCAAGGTAGCAGATAGTATCATGTACTGTGCATTAATTTTAAAAGAAAATGCAGCAGAGCCTATATTGATTTCATTGTTTGAAGAAAAATCACTAGACTCATTGTTGCAATCAAAAATAGAACGCAAAGCAGATTACGTAAATGGATTGTACACCATCGCTGACAGAGGAGCAGTTCAAATTCAAACATCAAAACAGTCACTGTATGAGCTACTTTGGAAACCACTTGAACAACATTTACAAGAAATCAAAACCATTTATTTTTCGCCGAGTGGTTTACTGCACAGAATTAATCTGGATGCCATAGCAGTTTCGGAAACAGAAACATTGGCAGATCGTTATAAGTTGATCGAGCTAAACAGTACCCGTCAATTGGTCATCCCAGCGCCAATCATTAAAGTAAACAACGATGCACTCTTGTACGGAGGAATTCAATTTGAGCAAGACAGCAGCATTCAAAATATGGAGCCTCTGCTTGCTTCACGGTCCAGAGGAGAAATTTCATTTGGTACAGTTGATTCCACCTTAAGAGGTGGAAGTTGGAATTTTTTATCAGGCACTGAGAGAGAGGTGAATTCGATTGAGCAAGTTCTGAAGAATTCAGGCACTCAAGTCACTACAATGAAGGGTTATGATGCAACAGAGGAGTCCCTGAAAAATATTGGAACTAATGATTCACCTTCGCCAAGAATCCTGCACATTGCTACACACGGATACTTCTTTCCTGATGCAAAAAATAAAAATGAATCTTCATCAAATGAAGAACCAGTTTTTAAAATGTCTGATCATCCTATGCTGCGCTCCGGATTAATCATGGCCGGAGGCAATGCTGCCTGGAAGGGAAAGCAAACATTGGAAGGTAGAGAAGATGGAATACTCACTGCTTATGAGATTTCACAAATGAATTTGTCCAACACGGAATTAATAGTATTGTCTGCATGCGAGACAGGCTTGGGTGATATAAACGGCAACGAAGGTGTGTTTGGCCTTCAGCGTGCATTTAAAATTGCAGGAGCCAAGTATTTAATCATGTCTTTGTGGCAAGTACCTGATAAGCAAACTTCTTTATTGATGACTACTTTTTATAAGAAATGGGTGGAGGATAAAATGTCGATTCCGGATGCATTTCATGCTGCGCAAAAGCAGTTGCGTGATGGAGGACTGGAACCTTATTATTGGGCGGGGTTTGTACTGGTTGAATAAAACAATTGGAATAACTAAAAAATAATTCAATGAAATATCTATTGCATTTTTTAATGACCTTTTGTTTATCTGTCACTTTAGCGCAACCTATGGATTCAATGGTTATCAAACAAGTGGACAGTCTTATTCAGGTTTCACAAAAACTGACAGGGCTGAAGCAATACGAGCAAGCCCTCGAAGTGAATGTCGAAGCGGAGCGACTTGCAATGACAGCTTTCGGCAAGGAATCGGCAGTGTATGGACTTTGTTGTTTTAATCATGGAAGGGTTGAGTACTATAAAACGGATTATCCGGAAGCCGAAAAATGGTACCTTGAATCAAAAGCCATCCTTGAAAAAACGGGGAGAAAGAAAAATCTCGATTATGCCAATAGTTTGAATAACCTGGCAGTTCTTTACAGGGTCATGGGCCAATTCGAAAAAGCCGAACCGCTCTATCTGGAATACAAAGACATCGTGGAAAATGCTTTGGGCAAGGAACACCCCGATTATGCCTGGACCCTGAACAACATGGCCAATCTTTACTGGTACATGGGCCAGTACGAAAAAGCTGAACAGCTTTACCTGGAATCCAAAGACATCATGAAAAAAGTGTTGGGCAAGGAACACCCCGATTATGCCAGGAGCCTGAACAATCTGGCAAATCTTTACATGGACATGGGCCAATTCGAAAAAGCCGAACTGCTCTATTTGGAATCCAAAGATATCTGGGAAAAATCCCTGGGCAAGGAACACCACTATATTGCCATGAACCTTAACAATCTGGCCATGCTTTACCGGAACATGGGTCAATACGAAAAAGCTGAACCGCTTTACCTGGAATCCAAAGGTATTCTAGAAATAGTCTTGGGCAATGAACATCCCGATTATGCTAGTAACCTGAACAACCTGGCAGATCTTTACAGGGACATGGGCCAATACGAGAAAGCCGAACCGCTATACCTGGAATCCAGAGACATTTGGGAAAAGGTCCTGGGCAAGGAGCACCCCGAATATGGCATTAGCCTGAACAGCTTAGCCATTCTTTACGATTTTATGGGCCAATATGAAAAAGCCGAACTGCTCTATCTGGAATCCAAAGATATCTGGGAAAAATCCCTTGGAAAGGAACACCCCGATTATGCGAGTAGCCTGAACAATCTGGCAACTATTTACGATATTAGGGGCCAATACGAAAAAGCCGAGCTGCTTTACCTGGAATCCAAAGACATCAGGGAAAAAGCCCTGGGCAAGGAACACCCCGAATATGCTGGAAGCCTAAACAACCTGGCAACGCTTTACCAGGCCATGGGCCAATACAAAAAAGCCGAGCCGCTTTACCTGGAATCCAAAGGCATCAGGGAAAAAGCCCTGGGCAAGGAACACCCCGATTATGCCTGGAGCTTGAATGGCCTGGCAAATCTTTACAGGGCTTTGGGCCAATACGAGAAAGCCGAATCGCTCTATCTGGAATCCAAAAACATCTGGGAAAAATCCCTGGGCAAGGAGCACCCCGATTATGCCTGGAGCTTGAATGGCCTGGCAAATCTTTACTATAACATGGGCCAATTCGAGAAAGCCGAATCGCTTTACATCGAACTTTCTTTAGTCAATAAACGCCGGCTCGAAAAAGCCTCGCTCCACCTATCTGAACGGGAACTCCACTCTTACCTGAATACGTTTTCGGCAAGTCAAAATAAAACCCTCTCGTTTACCCATACTACCGGCAGTAATCCATTAATCCCTACTTGCTACAACAACTGTCTGTTTTACAAAGGCTTTCTCCTACAAGAGGTTGTCCGCCTTAGGCAATTAGCCCTTTCGGATACAGCCACTACCGAAAAATTTAACAGCCTGAAAGGCTATCACCGTCGCCTCGCCGCCTTATATTCAATGCCTGTAACTGAGCGTAAAGGTATCTCTGAATTGGAAGAGAAAGCCAATAGGGCTGAGAAAGAGTTAGCTCACTCGGCTAAAGGTTATGCTGACGCCAACCGTCAGCTCAAGTGGCAGGACGTAAAGGCGGTATTAAAGCCATCAGAGGCCGCTATTGAGTTTGTTCATTTTAAGTTTAGTTTTCAAGAGAAATCAGACAGCATAATGTATGCTGCCTTGCTTCTTATGCCAGAAGACAAACAACCAAAATTTATTCGTCTTTTTGAAGAAAAGTCTCTTGACTCTTTATTGAATTCAAAATCGGAACGAAAGGTGGATTATGTAAATAATTTATACACACTTGCAGACCGGGGTGCGGTCGCAGTTGAAGCTCACAGAAAATCATTGTATGAAATTCTGTGGAAACCTCTTGAAAAACAATTGACTCATGTCAATACGATTTATTTTTCACCAAGCGGATTATTGCACAGAATTAATCTGGATG
>Ga0268298_10000503_pt1 | contig 50446 bp, 47 predicted proteins | sample WWTPWeurt_MetaG_FD_194462 | JGI IMG/M metagenome (GOLD analysis project Ga0268298, IMG submission 194462) | Activated sludge microbial communities from WWTP in Nijmegen, Gelderland, Netherland - WWTP Weurt | ecosystem: Engineered > WWTP > Aerobic digester > Activated sludge | place... | reverse complement strand
GTAATTTTCCCCACTTCTATTTCTATTTTATCTGCCTTACGAAGATTTTTTAGAATACTTTTTAGTGCTATATCATAGTATTTTATTTCTTGAAGTTCTTCGCCTATCCCCCAGAGATTTTCTTCTGCAGTCGGCCAATCGTCTTCAAAAATATTTAAATTAAGTGGCGCAGAATATTTTCGTAAAGTTTTTTCTCCATCATCTGTAAAGTATTCATGGAAATAAGAAAGTGCTAATTCGCGAATGTTTTTATAAACTGGTTCACGATAACGTAAAGAATAATGATTACTTTTTGAAATAGCTCCGAAGTAACCTTTATCTTTAAAGAGAGCTACAGTGTGATCGAAATCTTTTTTATTTGATTTCAAATTCATTAAAAGTGCTGGTTTACCTTGAATAGAAAAAATATATGCGGCAAGTATAGCTCCCTCTATGCAGTGAGCATTTTTTGTACGAAAAACTGAAAGAGGAGATTTCAATGTATCGATCCCATCTTCTTCGAAATTAATTGCAATAGTATCTAAAAAATCTTGCACTTTTTTAGGAGTGTTTAATTTCTTCATAAACGCAATTTCTTCTTTAGAAAAATTTAAATATTTCATTTTAAATAACTATCGAAATAAATAGCATGACAAGTGTATCCTCCAGGATTTTTCCCTAAATAATCTTGATGGTAATCTTCTGCCAAATAAAATTTATTAAAAGGCTCGAGTGTAGTGACGACAGGATCTTTCCATCTTTTTGAATTATTCACTATTTTTATAAAATCTTCAGCTTCTTTTTTCTCTTCTTCATTACTATAAAAAATAGCTGAGCGATATGAAGTCCCCATATCATTTCCTTGCTGATTGAGAGTTGTCGGATTATGTATTTGAAAAAAGAAATCGAGTAAATTCTTATATGAAGTTATTTGATCATCATAAGAAATCTCAACTGCTTCTGCGTGGCCGGGATGATTCTCGTAAGTCGGATTTTCATTTGTTCCTCCAGTATAACCAACAAGAGTATCTAAAACACCTGGTTGTTTACGGATCAAATCTTCAAGTCCCCAAAAACATCCTCCTGCTAAATATGCTTTTTTAATCATAATTTTTTTGCGAGAGAAAAATAAATTTTCCAAGAGCATTATCCTTATGGCCTAACGCAGGGAAATTTAATTTTTCTCGAGCATATATTTCTAACTATTTCCCATTAATAAATTTTAAAGATATTGAATTTACACAATGTCTGAGATTTTTATCAGTTAAATGTTCACCTTCAAATACATGCCCTAAATGCCCATCGCAATTCGCACATGTTATCTCAGTACGGATACCATCTGCATCAAGTGTCTTTTTTACAGCACCCTCTATTTCATCATCGAAACTTGGCCATCCACACATAGATTCAAATTTATCTTTTGAGTTATATAAAGGTGTGTTACATTGCCTACACACATAAACTCCAGTCTCTTTATTGTTTACATATTCGCCAGTAAATGGAGCTTCTGTTCCTTTGTCGATAATTACTCTTTTTTCTTCATTTGTTAATTCATTCATATATAAATTGTAACATAAAACAAAAAAGACCCGAGAGGGTCTTTTTTGTTAAAGTAATTATCCAGCTACTTCTTCTGTTGTTTCGTCAGTTGTTTCGTCAGCAGGAGCTTCCACTTCTGGAGTTGCTTCCATTTCACCTTCAACCTTTTTTTCTTCTTCTGGGTTCATATAATTTAAAAATTAAAATCCTTATAAAGCGACTATGGACAAACATTAACACATAAAAAAATAATTAGCTAATTTTTAAACAAAATTCACACGCAAAGCATTGAGTATTATCACTACATCTAGTGCTTCTTGTATCAAAGCTCCGTAGATAGGAGATATATATCCAAATGCAGCTATAATCATAAGTAAGATACTTATACCTATACCAAAGAAGATTCCTTGTTTAGCTATTTTCAATGTTTTCTTTGCGATAGTATAAGCTTCACCTACACGCTCCAAATTATCTACCATAATAACAATATCACCGCTATCCGTTGTACTACTACCATGACCACCCAAAGCAATACCTACGTCTGCTGTGGTTAGCGCAGGAGCATCGTTCACACCGTCTCCTATCATTGCAACTTTACCAAATTGTTTCTTATGATCTAGAACTTCATGAACTTTATTTTCAGGCAATGCTTCTGCATGCACATCATCGATACCTAATTCTTTTGCTATAACTTCTGCTACAGATTTTTTGTCACCAGTTAACATTACTATATTTTGTACACCTTGTTTTCTTAAATTTGAAAAAAGATTTTTTATTTCTGGTCTCACTATATCTGCAAAAACAACTATCCCAAGTATGGAATTTTTGTTACCACAATAAACTGTTATATTACCTTTTTCTTTGAACAAAAGATGCTTTGCTAAAACATCTTCTGATATCTTTATTCCTTTTTCTTCCAAAAATTTTAATTTACCGAAAAAGAAAGTCTCGCCATTTATATCACCCACGACTCCTTCTCCGAAATTTTCTTTGAAATTTGTAGGTATAGTAAGATCTATTTTATTTTTCAAAGCATAAGACTGCAAAGAACGAGCGAGTACATGCAAAGACATTTGATCGAGTGATGCAGATATTTTTATTATTTCATTTTTCTCTTTATTTTCGAAAGTTATAACATCGACTATTTCTGGTTGGCCCAAAGTCAGTGTTCCTGTTTTGTCGAAAATAAAAGAATGTGTTTCAGCAAGTACTTCCAATGCTCCACCATTTTTCACTATGATTCCTCTTTTTGCACTACGACTAATACCTGAGATCATCGCTATTGGTGTCGCTAAAATAAGTGGGCAAGGTGTAGCGACGACAAGCACAGCAAGTAAACGCACTGAGTCTTTTGCTAAAAACCAAGCAGCCAAAGCAAGTACAAAAGTCACCAATGTAAACCAAACACTATATTTGTCTGCCAAGCGTACCACTGGAGCACGATTCTCTTCAGCTTTTTTTATCAAAGCAATTATTTGTTCGTATTTACTTTCTGCTGGTGACCTTATAACTTTCACTTCCAATATGTCACTTTTATTTATACTTCCAGAGAAAACATTAGAACCAATTTCTTTTTCAGAAGGTAGACTTTCACCAGTTAAAGCGGATTCATCTACTTGAGATTTACCCAAGATAACGATACCGTCAGCTGCTATTATCTCACCTGTTTTTATTAAAATAATATCTCCGACTTTTACTTCATGAACATTCACGTCTATCAGATTTCCATCTTTTTTTATATGAGCGAAAGTCGGAGCATTTGAAATAAGCGAAGAAAGTTCTCTTCTAGCTCTTTTTAAAGCATATGCTTCGAGAGCTTCTCCACCAGAGAGCATAAGCAATACTATGTTTCCTGCTAAATATTGCCCCATAGCAAAAGACGCGATGATGGCAATTATTGCGATGATATCGATACCAAAATGACCTCTGAAAATATCTTTTAAGATTTTCCAAACAAGAGGAATTATTCCTATAATGATAGTCGTCATCCATATATAATTTTCGAAATTTGTTTTTGTAAAAAAATAAAAAAACAAACCACTCAACAAACCGATAAAAGCAAAAGAAGGCAACAAGTATTCAGATATTTTTTTATTTTCCATATTTTATTTAAACAATTATTTATTAATTTTTTTATTTTTCTTTAAAAATATTCCACCCCAAACGAAAAGCAATGCTGTGTAATTTATCATCATATACCATTGATTGCTCCATTGCACACCATAAGGAAAACGATAATCAGACAAAGGGAAAAGAAATGGTGTCGGATAAAAAGAAAGTGCGTGAGAAGGAATGTCTATGAGTATATGCAATGCCCATCCAAAAAGCTCGTATCTAGGACGTTTGTAAAGAATCCATACAAGAATAAATACAAAAGCCCATATTACGAGTGAATGGCTGTATTGATACAAATAATGCGCAAGATCAAAACCAGCGACAGCTCCATGATGCTCGCCGAAAGATTTTAAAGTTAAATCCCCAAAAATTATTTTATAAATTGCGATAACAAAAGGAATAGTAAAAGCAAAAAGATCTGGAAATATTCCCAAAAATGCTGCCCAACCCACGTTCACATGTATTTTTTTATTATTTTTTTCTGCAAGTGCATTTGCTCCGCGAGCTCCTGCATTGGTCCACAATGTATGTGCAAATATATCCATAACTATTTTTTGATTATTAAAGTGTTTAATTCATCACAACTTACATCACTCATATTTTCTCCGTAAGAAAGCTTACTAATATCTTTGTAAACATAAACTCCATCTCCACGGTCTACCATTTCTCCGAAACCTGCCTGTGCATTTCCTTCACCAAATACAATTCTAAGTTGTTCTTTATTTTGCATTCCTTCAGCCATAGAACTCCACCATACGTCTGCAGTGCGAGCCATAGCCATTTTGTCTACTGCTCCTACTGTACCTTCGAAAGTACCTGTCTTTTTATCTTTTTCTGCTGGTAAATAATTGAATTCTCCTGTAACTTTTTCACCAGATAAATTCAATCTTAACCAAGAAACATCATTGAAGTTACTATTTGTCTTTGTACTTTTATAAAAACAAAGTTGTATAGGATTTACGGCTACTACATTATTTGTATCATCGTCATTTATTACTGTTTCTTTTTTATCGTTATAAGAAACAAAAAAATAAATACCTGCAAAAAATAATACAATTAAAATAATTGGAAGAATTTTTTTCATAAAAAATATTATTGAATAGGATTTTTACCTTGGATTATTCTAATTAGAAACATTACGACTGCTATGACGAGAAGAACGTGAATAAAACTTCCAAGAACATGGAAACCTATAAAACCGATAATCCATAGTATTAATAAAATCCAAGCGATTGTGATGAGCATAATAGTTATTTACTTTAAAGTTACTAATACACTAAGTATACCACATTTACCAACTTGAGCTCGAACCTCCGCCTCCAGAAGAGCCTCCTCCAAAACCACCAAATCCTCCACCACTACTTCCACCGAAACCACCTCCACCACCAAACCACCAAGGGAAACTGCCAGAAGTTCTTTTTTGTGTGTAAGCTCGAGAAACAATGAAATCAAACAATAATCCTCCAAAGATAAATCCGATGATAGACAAAATTGCTATTACTATTGAAGATATAAAGAAATGCCAAACAACAAGCCCTACGATACCTCCGAGTACCCCACCAGCCCACCAAGATTTTGAAGGAGCGAGTATTGCTATGAGAATTTGAAAAACAATAATAATCAAAAAGAAAATAAAATTCCAAGATATGTTTGAATTTTTCTGATTCGCACCATAATTTTCAGGCACTATATTATTACCACCCAGAGCTTCGATCATTTTATCGACTGCACCATTTATGCCAGTATAATAATCACCATTTTTGAATGCTGGAATAAGCACATCATTTTGTATGTATGAAGTTCCTATGTCTGTCAGATCACCTTCTACACCGTATCCTGTATGAATACGAGCTTTATGATCGGCTAAAGAAACTATCAAGAGTACCCCGTTGTTTTTATCTTTTTTACCTATACCCCATTTTGTAAATATTTCTTGGGCGAGATTCTCTATTGTATCTCCATCGAGAGACGGTACTGTGACGACAGCTATTTCGTTGGTTGTATTTTTCTCGAAACTTTCGATTTTGTTTTCTAGATTTTTTACTTGTTCAGGAGAAAGCATCTTCGCATAATCTTGTACGAAAGCATTTGGCCTAGCAGGTATATCAAAAGCGTACAAAGAAAAAGGTAGAAAAAAAGAAATGATCAAAAAAGCTCGAGAGATGAAATATTTCATTTTATTTTAAAACTAATTACTGAAATCTACTTTTGGATTTGCTTGATTTTCTTTTGGAACTTCAAAATAAGCTCTTTCTTTGACTCCGAAGATTTTCGCTATTATAGATGAAGGGAAAGTTTTTACACTTGTATCATACACACGCACTATGTCGTTGTATTTTTGTCTTTCGACTGAAATACGATTTTCTGTACCTTCGAGTGTGACGATTAAATCTCTATATGCTTGAGAAGATTGAAGTACAGGATAATTTTCTGTGATAACGAGAAGGCGACTAAGTGCAGATTCTACTTGTGATGCAGCTTGTGCTTTTTCATCAGAATTTGTCGCACCAGCATAACGTGAACGTGCATCAGCTATCGCTCCGAATACATCTTTCTCTTGTTTTGCTACACCTTTGACTGTGTTTACGATATTTGGGATCAAATCAAAACGGCGTTGGTATTGGTTTTCTACTTGCGCCCATTGTGCAGTTATTTGCTCACCATTTTTTATAAAAAAGTTATATTTTGAAATAGCCCAGAGTAAAATGATCGCTAAGATACCTAGAATAACAACCAATTTTTTATTTTTTTGGAAAAAATTTTGTTCTTGCATATTGTTTTATTTTTTTAGAATTAATAATTACTTCATCATAGCCTCACCGTCAGCTGCAGACATAAATTTGAACATATTACCTCCACACTTCTCACATGTACCCTTTGCTGAGTATCGGCCTTTGTCGTTCTTAGTTACGACTGGGTTTACCATAGTCTGCATAGTTGGTTTATTATTTTCTCTACACTTCATACATAATGCTTTTAATTCTTTCATAATTTTTTATTTTTAAATTAATAAATAATACTATCATTATACCATAGATTTGTAGTTTTATAGCAAGATTATGATTAAATCCTATAATATACCCTTATAAAACCTAATCAAAAATCCCCGCTTAGGGGATTTTTGATTTATTTTTTCCAACGAGGGGCGAAACGTATCATCCAAGTATAAAACTTTGCCAAGATAAATGGAGTTCCATTTGCTCTCATATTTTTATAACAAACTTTTTGAAATTCTTGTAGATCGTATCCGTCGTAACACAATTTGCCGTCTCGGAAACAATAACTGCAATATTTATCACTTTCCCTTTTTCCAGAATCCTTCACAAAAGGCATCATGCAACTCTCGCAAGTATTACATTTTTTATTTTGTTCCATAATTTGATTATACCACGCAAAAGGTTATACTGATTAAATGGAAAATGAAGATGAAGAAGTAATAACGAAAGACGCTCATGGAAATATTCTCGCAAGTGGCGACAGTGTAATCGTGATAAAAGATTTGAAAGTGAAAGGCACTTCATCTACCCTCAAACAAGGCACAAAAATAAAAAACATTCGCCTCACTGGCGACGAAGAATTGATAGAATGCAGTGCCGACGGCATGAAAGGCCTCGTCCTCCGTACAGAATTTTTGAAGAAGAGTAATTAATTATTTATCTAAAACAATATCCTTACAAACTCCAGTATGTAAGGATATTGTTTTTTAAAGTTATTGAGCGAGGTTTTGAAATGCTTTGAGAAAATTATAAAAAGTCTTTCCATATGGAGACAATGAATGCTCTACAAATCGGCCTTTGTACTTTTTATTTACCAAACCAGCAACACATAAACGTCGAGTATGCTCACCTATTGTCTTTGGATTAGCATCGAGCGTATTAATAATCTGATCGAGCGTAATACCATTTTGTTTTCCTATTAATAATAAAATCTCAATACGATGATGGTTTGACATGCCTTTCAAATGTCGCTCCATTTGTTTTGCAGTTTTTAATTTTGTCATATTTATATTATATTACGACATCCTGACAAACTCCAGTATGTAAGTATGTTAATTAAAGGAAGACTTCCAATGCGCCTTCCCCGCCGTCTTGGATTTTGGATTGATTGTAATGCACCCCGCGAGCATTCAAATAATTCCTCACAAAGCTCGGCAATACGGGACCATTCTCGCTATTTTTGCCTTTGCCAGTGATGATACGCACATGTTTGTATTTCATTTCCTTAAATAACGCATTCAAAACATCCTCCGCCTCATGCATCGTGTACCCATGCAGATCAATCTCCACCTCCGCCCTTTGTTCGTATTTATTTGGCATTAAGTTTTATTATTTATTTATATACACTCATTCCATCACCTAAATAACTTTCATAAATATGACTAAAAATTTTAGCAGTTTTTGACTCTATGAGTCCCTCGTCGTAAGGACTTGGTAATTCTTCATAAAGTACATCTTTAATAGCCACTAAAACTCCAGCTCTTCCCTGTTGTGTCCGTCTCCAATCAAGCACAAGTACTTTTTCTTTTAGGGTCGTTAATAAATCTTTAGCCACTTTTTTAATTTCTTTTATTTCATTTTCTTTCAAATCTTCTTTGAAGAGTAGATCGAAAATAGCAAGTTCTTCTTCAGTTAATTCTTCTCTGACACTGCGTTTTTCTTCCACATCGAGTGATTGTGCGAACTTAATCAAAGCTTCAAAAAATGCTTCTATGCTCTTTGAGCCATTATTATATTCAGCAAGGAGTTTCTCAAATTGTTCAATCAATTTTTGGCGAGTTGGATTAAACTTCACAATTTCAGCGAGTTTTGCAGAAATCGATTGCTTTAATTTTTCAGTTTCTGTATGTTTATTTTTTTTCTCAAAATATTCTCGTAATTTTTCAAAATCAATCTTACTCAAATCGTATGGCTTTTCATCAGAGATAGCATACCCTTCAGCTTTTATAGCTCGATCTAAAATATCTTCAATTGCATCTGCTATTTCGTCTACATTTACGTCTTTTCTGGTAAGAACTCTAATTCGTTCGGAAAGTACTCGATACAATTTTACAATTTCAAAAAATTCCCCGGCACTTCGATCTGGTAAAACTGCACCCAATAATTGTACTGAATTATTTGCTAACTTCAAGAAATTATTTTTAACTTCTTCAGTTTTAAGAAAATTATCTACTGCACTTTCAATTAAAGCTAATTTCTCAAAATCTTTAGTTTTCAAAATATCACCAACAGAAACATTTTTCTCATTGCAGAAATTTTCTAATTCTTTTAATACAGTTCGCAAACTAGTGACTAATTCCTGTTTCTCTTTGATCGGTGTATCTTCTTCATCTCCTCGTGCACCATAAATAGCAAGTGCTTTTCGTAAATTTCTAAATACGCCAATATAGTCCACAATCAAACCATTATTTTTTCCTGTTGCTACACGATTCGCACGAGCGATAGTTTGCATTAAAGTATGATTCTTCATTGGCTTATCCAAATACACAGTTGAAATAACTGGTGCATCAAAACCAGTCAACCACATATTGCAAACAATCACGATTTTCAACGGATCGTTTATGTCTTTAAATTTTACTTCCAAGTCTTCAGACTGCATTCGCTTTCGATGAGTTTCAATATCGAGTCCTAAATCTCGAAATTCCGCTATTTCATTTTGTTGTGAACTCATGACGACTGCGATATCAGGGCAGTCTTTTTGTTCTTTCATTTTTTGATACATTTTCACTGCTGTCGGACGGTCAATAGCAACAAAGATAGCCTTTCCATCAGAACCTCGACTATTAAAATGCTCAACCACGTCTTTTGCAATAGTATTCAATCTTTCTTCGCGTGTAATCAAATGATATTCCTGATTGAATTCTCTTTCGAGTTTCTTTTCTTGTTCTGTATTGATAACAAATGAATCCAAAACAGTACCGAGGTCATTTCCTAAAGATTCTAAATCAATCTGAATTTCTGGAATACGATTTTCGTAATATAGTGGAACTGTCGCTCCATCATCTACTGATTGTTTGAAATCATAAATACTGACATAATTTCCAAATGTTTGTTTTGTTTGTTCTTCTTCTCTAGCGATGAGTGGTGTACCAGTGAAACCAATAAAGCTCGCATTCGGAAGCGCTGCACGCATATTGTATGCGAGCGTATCGTATTGACTACGATGTGCCTCATCAGTCATCACGATAATATCACTACGACCTGAAAGTAATGGGAATTCTGTCTCTCCTTCTTGTGTTTGGAATTTTTGAATTAGAGTGAAAATATTTCGGTGATCTTGTTTTAGTAATTCTCGTAAATGTGAGACTGAGTCTGCTCGAACTCGATCTTCGGGCTCTAACACCGCACCAACATCCGCAAAGTTTTTGTAAATTTGTCTATCTAGCTCTTGGCGATCGGTCACTACTATAAAAGTATAATTCCCGATATCTTTTCGTAAAATTTTCTGTGCAAAAAATACCATAGAATAACTTTTACCTCCGCCTTGGGTATGCCAATACACACCGATACGTCCTTTATTTTCTTCTCTATGTTGAAATGATTTTATTGCATTATTCACTCCTAAATATTGATGATTCTTTGCAAGTAATTTTATTATTCCTTTTGCAGTATCTTGGAAAAGAGTGAAATTCTCTACGAGATCCAGTAATCTTTCTTTTTCACATACACCGCGAAGCACTGTGTCTAAACTTACCTTTCCCTTTTCTCCTTCTTCATTGATTCTCTTCCATTCATTAAAATGTTCAAATCCGCTCGTAATCGTGCCTAATTTTGTATCGAGTCCGTTGCTCAATATCACTATTTGGTTATACCAAAAAATTTGTGGAATTGTATCTTTGTAATCTTTCAAATTTCCATCAAATGCGTCTCGCAAATTTTTATGTGCTGCTTTCAGCTCAATAAATACTAATGGCAAACCATTCACAAAACCGATCAAGTCCGTTCGGCGTTTGTACATATCTCCAGTGATCCAGAGTTGTGAGACGAGCAAAAAGTCGTTGTTTTCTTTTTCGTCAAAATCAATTACCTTGAGTGTTTGCATTTCCATCTCACCTTTTTCATTTTGTACTTCCACTCGGACTCCGTCTTTCAGTAATTTGTATATTTCTTTATTCGCAGAAATCAAACTCATCTGTGAGCGATATTTTGTAATTTCATCAACAGCTAAACTAATAGCATCACCTGTTGCTTTTGGATTTAAATCTGTAAGTTTCTTTTTCAAAATTGCAGTCAAAACGACTTCACTAGTCGTCGCCCTGCCCAGGCAGGGCGACTCCCCCTCCAAATTAAACTCCCCGCCCTCAAAAACAAACTTTTCATTAAAAGCATTCACCACCTTCCAACCCATTTCCTCAAAAAGCCGTATCGCTGGTTGTTCTATTAAATTGTCTTCGTTAAAGGGGTTCATTACTAAAATGATATACTATTTCTGAGTATTTTCAAACAAATCATTAATTTTAATTTTTTCACCAAATTCAATTTTTAGAGCATTTTTTAATGGTGCATCATGTGAAAGTACTTCAATAAACACAGGATCAAACAAACTCGGATTTGGTGTTTCAATAATTGTTTTTACTGCACTTAATATTGAAATATCACCAATACCTTTCATGTTATAAAAAGAAGCTAAACTTTTATACTTATTCAAAAAATATTTATAATTTTTATAATAATTAGATTCATTAAAATAATGATATTCAAAAACATTTTTTATGTTAACTTTATCTAATTTATCACTACTACTTTTTGATAATTTTAAAATTTCAATTTCGTCGATTAAATCATCAGTGACGTAATAATTTATTTCAGAATTCAAAGAAATATTTCCTTCTAAAAATTTATTTAAAATACTTGTATCTATTATTTTCATATCTGTAATAAATACTTTTTATAGGAAGCCTTTTTTACTCGACCAAAAGTAAGTAATTGTGCTTGTATAGGAAATAAGGTCTTATTCTTTATAGAATCATTAATAACTTTATACGAAAGCACTCCACAAAATTTTTCTACAGATGTTGAAATATGTGGTTTGTTAAAGTATTGAGCAATTTGTGTAATTGGTGAGCTTTCTTTTTCAGGTAATTTTAATGCTTCGTATTCTTCTTTTGTTTTAATAAGCTTTCTAAATCTAAGAATAAAAAGTATAGCTGAATAAGAGAGTTTATATTCTCCTTTGATTTTATTTATCAAATTTCTATCAATTTCTTTGTCTTTAAGTGTATCTGTAAATATTATAGGTAGAAGTAGATCTGATACTATTTTATTTATCTTAAAATAATTAACATCTTCTTTTAATTTTTTAAAAGAAAACTTTTCTTCAATAGAATGAGAATATTCATCCAATCCTACAACTACCAACAAATATAAAAGAGTAAAAACTTGACGATAGTTATTTTCATCTGGATTGATCTCATTTGGTAAAAAAATAAATGGCATTTTATCACTCTTGAGAACAAAACCGCTTGTGCTTTTATATATTTTTCTAATATTTTTAATTTCAGGTAAAATACTATTAGTTAAAACACCTTGAGATATATTAATATTACCCTTTGATTGAATTCTTTTAGTTAAATAAATTAAGGAATCCTCTATATTTGTTTTTGTTCTAAAAGAATCTAAATCTATGTTAAAGTAATTTATAATAATTTGTATAGCATCTTCAATCTTCTGACCCTTTAAGATTCCTATAAAATCACAATTAAATTCTTCAGGTAACTGTGAACACACAAAGTTCTGTATTCTAATTTGACGATCAATAATTCTTCTTGAAGTTATTTTTCCCCTAGCTGCTCTTTTAGATATCGCAACAATATTTTTTGGAAATTTATCGGCTCTATTTGATTCTATATTTTTTAACTCTTTTTTAACAACATCTTCTTCTAAAAAGAACATTTGCCATGGTATATGTATTTTTTCACTAACCTCTTTTAGGTCTTTAATCGTTATAGAATTTTTTTGAAAAGCGTCCTTAAAGGTAGCATATCCAGCTAGATTTTCTTCTGGATATAAATCCAAGACTAGCTTAACAACATTATCATCAATTTCTACAGAATCAGAATTCACTACTTTGACAATCATATATTTACTTAAATTCTAAACAACCACTAATTAACTTTGGGATTAAAAGATCTCGTGTTTTATGAAGATTTTTATTTTGTTTTTCAAACGTAAATTTTTGAATAAGCATTGGTTTTATAAGCTCTCCAAATTTTTGAGATAAACTAACTGGAGGTACAGAAACTTTTTTTGCAACAAATTCTGGCCAGTGTCCTTTATAGTCGTTAAAGGATACTGAATCTTTTGTTGTGTAGTAAAGCCACAGAATATCATGTTTATCTATCGAAATAAACGGTAAAACATTTTGTATCGCAGAAAATGGAAACATTATTAAATTTTGATAACATGTATGATTAGCAAAAACGATTATTGGATTTTCAGGGGTTGCATTTACTCCTGGCTCATCATTATGGTAACCAATAAACCCACTTCTACCTTGATCTAATACTGGAACTTTCCCAGTGGTTTCTACTGTTTTATTATCATATTTTTTACCGACTGGAATTCTTTTTATTAAATCCTCCACTTTCTTTACTTCCCACCCCTCCGGCAAACTATCTTTCACTGGCTTTACAAACCATTCTTTGTAAATCGTCTGTGCCATATCTTCCAAAATTTTTATTTTTTTCTGATTCACCTCAATCAAATCATCATATGCACCCAATACATCAGAGATTTTCTTTTGGGTATCTAAAGATTTTGGGATCAAAATATCGGCATCTTTAAATGTACTAGTATCCACTGCAGGGTATGCAGAACCTTTTGCATTTTTTGTGAGATAATCCGTAAAACTTTGAGCTGAAACTAAATAGTATATAAATCTTGAATTTACTATATCTTTTTTTGTAGAAATAACAGTAAACCCTGTTGAGGCGACTTGGTTTTCTTTTGGATTTTTAATATAAACAAAACTTCTTCTATTTGGACGGACATTTGAAATGATAACATCTTCTTTTTTTACTAAACGTTTAGCTCTCCCTGGTGCCTCATTAATATTATATTTTGTAGTTTCATTTAAGACTCCGGTCCCAACAGAAGATATGTCAATATATTCAATTTCTTGATAGAAATAGTTTTTACCAATAGAAGAAACATTAAAATCACAAACCTCCCCCAACTTGAGTTTCTGCCATCCATCTTTAATTGTCGCTTCTTTTGTTGGCATTTGTAATCCTATTATACCACAAAATACATAAATATACTATTGAAAACAAAGGGTTTTACATACATTGACTTCAGAAAAAAAGTTAGCTACACTACGGAAGTACTTCCGTAGTGTAGCTAACCAAAACTGTGGATAACTATTGACTAATACTAGGTGTCGGTGCTATACTCTCATTAGTACCGAAAAAGGGCGTCGACCGTTAGGACGATAGCCCTTTTTCATTTACCTTTTTATTAAAGTCTAAATTTCCAAGTGGTCTGTTTTATCAACAAAAATATTAAAATTATGGTTTTTAAAACCTACCACAAAAGTCTCCGCACCCAATTTAGCTTTAAGATAGTCTACAATTTCAATTTTATATTTTGAACCCGGCACAAGCCCTTTTTTGTATTTTATATCATAAGTAATAGCTCCGATTAGAAGATCTGTAATTTGTAACAAATCATTAGATTTTGAGTCGAATCTACAAACCCCAGCGAGAGCTAATCTTTTTTTACTTCTATTAAAATTCTTTTTTGAATTTACTTCAAAATGTATATCTCTAGGAGTTGTCACGTGGTCAGCAATTAAAATTATAATTTCTTGACTTGAAAGAGCTACGTCCAATAACTTAAGAGTTATTTGCTCATAAGCAGTCCATGGATTTTGGTCAAATTTATTTAAATAATAGTCACTCTTTGTACTAATTGAATATGAATAAAAACTAACACTCTTGGTATCAAAAAGTGCATCTATGGCAGTTTTCGCAAAAGTAGTATTATTTTTTGATAATTTATTAAATTTTATCTCATCATGAAAATTTGCCCTGCTTCTCTCAAACAAAAGTCTACTCTGTAAATAATATGGCTGACTCATTTTTAATATACCAATAGTAAAGTACTGTTCGTTTTGACCACCTAAACTTCCTGTCTCATCAAGAAAACAAAATTTAGTCCAAATTTTATCATAATCTGAAAGTCTCAAGTCTTCTGTTTTTATTTCTTTATTTGATTTAAAAAACATAATTTTATTATACAACTTATATAATCTTTTTTAAATTCTCTTTAATTCTTTTCTCAAGAACAACAGATTCAGAAAATAATCCTTCGAGTTCAGTAGAAAGGTTTTTCAACTTTTCATTAAAATCTTCATCTGATTCTTCGATGTTTTCCGTACCGACATATCGCCCTGGATTGAGTGAATATCCTGCTTCTGCAACTTCTTTTATACTTGCGACTTTGCACAATCCTTTTATATCTTTGTATTTTTTTGCTCCTGTTTCACCTCGATAAGAACGAACAATATTGGTAATTTCTTCAATTTGTTCTTCTTTGAATTCTCTGTGTGCACGGTCAATCTGTGTGAAAATGTTTCTTGCATCAATAAAAAGTATTTTATCTTTTCGATCTGTTTTGGCTTTTCCTTTATCAAAAAACCATAAAGTACAAGAAAGCGTGACTGTATAAAAGAAATTACCACCAATGGCTATCATCACATCAACTGCACCCTTTTCAATTAACTTTTTACGAATCTCAAGTTCAGTACCTCGTGCGTCTCCTGCAGAATTTGCCATGACGAAACCTGCACGACCACTTGTGTTTAAACTTTCATAAAAATGTTCTATCCAAAGATAGTTTGCATTATCAACTGACGGTATGCCGAGCTTGTACCTCGGATCTGTTTTTATTTTTTCCTTATCTACACCGTTTACATTAAAAGGTGGGTTCGCCATCACGAAATCGAATTTTCCGACACTATCATGACGATCTTCATAAAAAGTATTACCTTGTTTTACATAACCACCGAGCCCATGAACTGCGAGGTTCATTTTGCAAAGTTCGACGGTTGCTTCTGTTTTTTCTTGTCCGTAAATTGAAAGTGTATCGTGATTTGTTTGTTTGTGTTTTTTAACAAAATGAGCACTTTGTACAAACATACCACCTGAGCCACAAGCAGGATCATATACTTTTCCTTTATATGGTTCCAAAATTTCAACGATGAGTTTTACTAAAGAAGTTGGAGTGAAGAATTCCCCACCACCTTGTCCTTCAGACATCGCAAATTCAGAAAGGAAGTACTCATAAATCTTTCCAAAAACATCACCTTCTATATCCATCGGAATTTCACTAAATGTTTTTATCAGTCCAATAAGTGTACTGTTTTCTAAACGAGTATATGTCTTTGGAAGAATGCCTTTTAGGTCAGGATTGTATTCTTCTATTTCTTTCATCGATTCATTTATCGCTTGTCCAATATTTGCACTTTCTTTCAGATTTAATAAATATGAGTAACGAGCTTTTTCTGGAACATACATAATGCCTTTTGCTTGATATTCAGATGGACCAATTTTTCTTTCACGCACAACAGAAGCCCCACCAGTTTTCTTTGGAGATTTTAATTCTTCTTCAGTATGTTCAAATTTGAATTCAGCGAAACGTAAAAAGATAAGCCCGAGTACTGGCTGAGCATATTGATGGACAGTGAGAGATGAATTCGCGCGCAAACCATCCGCTGCATCCCAAAGTTTTTTCTCTAACGTTTTAAGACTTTCTTTTGCCATTTATAAAAAGATTTTATCATAAAAATTAACTATTTCCTATTGATTTATAACCTGATTTTGTCAGTATAATATGATCCAAAACCTCTATTCCAATCAAATTACCAGCTTCTTTAAGTCTTTTGGTGACTTCCCTATCTTCGGCTGAGGTTTCGAGTTCTCCGGATGGATGATTGTGTGCGATTATAATACTGGCTGCGTGAAAAGAAAGTGCTGGTTCGAAAACTTCACGTGGATGCACAAGAGATGAATTTAATGTACCTATTGAAATGGTTTGTCTTTCAATCAAATTATTTTGTGTATCAAGATAAAAAGCAACAAAGTGTTCGCGTTGCATTCCGCGAATATCTGCACAAAAATTCCAAACATCTTCTGCTTTCAGTATTTCTACCTTATTTTGATTATTTAATCTTTTGCCGAGTTCAAGCATAGCAAAGACTTGTGATGCCTTTGCTTTTCCGAGACCTTTTATTTCGAGCAGATTTTCAAGAGTGATTTTTTTAATTCCAATTTTCTGTATTGTAACTAAAATCTTTTTTGATAATTCTAAAACATTCAATCCTTTTATTCCTGAACCAAGTAAAAGTGCCAAGAGTTCATAGTCTTTCAATTTTTCCGAGCCATATTTAGCCAGTTTCTCACGAGGTAAATCAATTTTTTGTAAATCTTTGATTTTCATAACTAAATAAATTTTACCTTATTTTTAAGGATTCTACAATCAAACCCCGTTAGATAATTTACACACCTAACGGGGTGAATCAAATCTTCCTACTATCATACGCCCAATGGAGAAGGGCTTGGCGTTGGCGAGGGCGGCAGAAAATGTCCCCTGCTCGGCAGTTTTTCTTTATTTGTGCAGTGTGTCGCAAGATCATGCACCAGCGTTTTATTTGTCTTTTATCTTCATCTGGGATTCTACGCCCCATGTAATACCTGCAATACCACTGAAACCATCCCCTAGGATCTTCGGAATAAATCCATCCATTTTTCTTCCAGACAGAAAGTGGCTGACTCGCATCCACGCCGAAATAATTTAATTTCTTATCATGTTTGTCTTTCGCAAATTTTGCTTTAGTAAACCAATCTTTCGGGAATTCTTTTTTGCAATCACGCATGTAGCGTCCGCCAAAGACGCCCAAGGAAAGCATTTCCTTGGGCGTCAGGTCTGGTTTGAATTCTATATCAAAATTTTTACCCACAGGTTCAGTCAAAAAGTATGTATACTTTTTCTGCATCTTGTCATTCACTATTACTTTTTTCTTTTTGAAAATCATTTTATTCACCCCGTTAGATAATTTTTAAGTCGACTTTTAATATATCGTTTACCCCATGCTGTTTTTAAATATTTTTCTCTATGTGTAGCATCTTGTTGATTCAAACAAGCTTCGTAATATACTAATTCCATTGGTAAACGATTTTTAGTGGAAAAAACTTTTCCACTATTATGTTCTTTAAGTCGACTTTTTAAGTCTTTCGTATAACCAATATAGAACAATTTATCTTTTTTACTTTTTAGTATGTAAGTATAATACATAACTATCTAATGGGGTAAACGCCCTCAGCTTTTAATTTTTTTATTTTTTCATCTCTTCCTCTGTTGTATTCACCTATAACTCCATCGCTACGTATAACTCGATGGCAAGGTATATCAGAATTATAATTCTTTTTCAAAACAGAACCAACGGCACGAGAAGCATTTATGTTTCCGCTTTTACGTGCAACTTCTTTATAAGTCAGCACTTTGCCTTTTGGAATTTTACGCACAACATCCAATACTTTTTCTGTAAAAGTTTTCATTTACCCCGTTGTAATAAAATAAACCAAAACTGCTAAATTCCCCCACCAAGAAATAAATGAAAGAATAAAAGAAAAAGTTATTTTAATTTGCCAAGATTGTGGCAAGAGTTCTCTTTGTATTCCTTCTTTCTCACGAGCAAGCAAAAAAGGACTTACAGAAAAAGAAAGAAAAATTCCATTCAAAAGCATAATAGGTACAGAGATAACGTGGAAAAGTAAAATACCAGTAAAAGGTACACCACGATAGAAAAATATTCCACCAATGATGACGAGGAACATTCCAATCCATATCAAAGGCTTTGTGACTTTATGTGTACGAGTCGTGGCTTCAGTCCAATATTCTGATTTGCGACCAAGGAATCCATGCAAGTCTATGACTGTCACAGCTCCGAGCCCAATAATAAAACCAGCTAAAAGTATAAATAAAAATATTGTTTGCATATTATTTAACCCGTTAGATAATTTTTAAGTCGACTTTTAATATATAAATAATAGCACATATCTAACGGGATGAATTTAGAAAATAAATTGATAATTGTAAAACTGTCGCAAAAGAAACCCAAATAAGATATGGAATTTGCATATAAGTTACAGAACGCATATATGGGAATATTGCTATCATCATCCAAATAATAGTACCAAGGACGAGCAAAATATCTATAGATGCGAGAGTATTATTTTTCAAACTAAACATAAGAGGTGTGTAAGCAAAATTGAAAATTAAATTCAAAATAAAAGGTAAAGCTACGATGAATGGAATATTTTTATCATAAACACCCATGAAAACTTTACTAAAAGAAATAAAAATCAAAACATATAGAAAAGTCCAAACTGGACCAAATAGATACGAAGGCGGAGCAAAACTCGGCTTTACTAATGCTTGATATGATTCATATGTTTTCATATATACATTATACTCCTTTTTCAAAAAACAATTTTGCAAATAAAAAAGCCCATCTTTCAGATGGGCTAAATTTTTTTAAACAAATTCCTATTAAGCAACAGATTTCAATTCTTTTTCAAAATCATTAACTGTTGCAATTGAAATTTTATGCACTTCATCATTTTTTCCGGCTTGTTTCATTTGATAACACTCATTGCTCCGCTCTTTGATTTTTATTTTCTCAAGAGCTTTAGACGTTTTTTCTTTCGTTGTAATAAACTCGTATCTATTATCTGAGATTTTTTTGAAAATTGAATCAAATAATAAATGATAGATTAAAACACTTTTTTTAACGCCAATAATATCTTTCAAAAAATTGTAGGCTTCTTTTCGTGAGAGCCCTTCATTAATAATGTCTGCCATAGGAAGTAGTTTTTAGAAGTTTAACAAAATAACAAATATCCAAAATACAATACCACTTTGGTGTATAAAAATCAATAGATCTATTTTTTCTCTTTCCATTCCCCGCCAAGTGCGAGGATGAAATTCTTGTGCATTTTACTCAATTCTTTTTTAGAAATTTCACCGAAAGTTTTCTCTGCTGTTTCAGATTCTTTTCTGAAAATTTTATCTTGCTCTAAAATAAATGGATGCACTTTGAGTGCTTGATGATTTATTCCTAAAAGATAAACTCCAGAAAGTCTTCGCACACGAGAAAGTGCTACATAGCCTTGACCATATTCAAATACACCCGATAAATCCATAACAGCTGCATCCATACTCATACCTTGGCTTTTGTGTATAGTCACAGCCCAAGCGAGACGAAGAGGTATCTGTGTTATCTGCGCTTTTATTTTTCCATTTTCTTCGACGACCCAATCCATCGGAGTTATCTGTATAGTCTTTCCATTACGAGTTCTGATAATAGGATTTCCAGTGTATTCATCAAATTCTTCCACGACACCAAGAGTACCATTTACAAAATGTTCTTTCGGATTATTTTTTGTACACATTACTACTGCTCCTCTTTTCAAAAGCAAAGTTTCTGGAGAAAGACAACCTTTCTTGAGCATCGTCACCAATGCTTCATTCCCTTCACTATCCATAAGGAAAGGAATTTCTTCTTCGTCTTCTATTTTCGAAAGCATTTCTTCATTCACTTTATCGACATTCAAATTGTGTGAATAAAGTTTCGTAGTATTTTCTGGAATTTCAGTTTTTTCAATAAATCTTTCTTTCATGTATTCATAATGTTCTTCTTCCACACTATCACTACGAATAGCAGAAAGTAATTCGAGGAAAGCTTTATCATCTTGGCGGTGTTGTTCACTGATATAACAGACGACAGGTTTCAATCTTTTCCATGCATTTGATTCATAAGCAAAGTGCGCCTTTTTTTCTGCTATTAGTGCACTTTGCTTTTCAATAGTTTCTTTTTTAAAAATAGGCGGAAGTTGAAAAAAATCTCCAACAAGGATAACTTGTATACCACCAAAGGGTTCAGAGTTTTGTTTTATCTCTCTACATACTGCGTCTACCATGTCGAGAGTGTCTGCACGAAGCATCGATATCTCATCAATGATGAGCACATGTGTTTTTCTTACTCGACGACTTACGTATTCACTACTAGCTATTTTATCCAAATCATATGGAGTCAAAGTGTCTTTAATACCGATAGCGCTCCAAGAATGTATCGTCATCCCTCCTATATGTGTAGCAGCAATTCCAGTACTCGCTGTTATGGCTGGCTCTATACCATTTTCACGGAGATATGAAACGAAACTATTTATAGTATATGTCTTTCCTGCACCAGGTTCTCCTGTAAGGAAAACACTTGCGCCAGTCTTAAGTATTGAAAGTGCTTCATTTTGAGTCATTGGCCTAATTATAACAGACTAGTTGTTTTTTTATCTATAATATGCAATAATAGAGCCATGCAGACAATTACTAAATTTCTTCCATACATGCAAATAGTGGCTTCAGTTATACTTATAACGGCAATTCTTCTCCAGCAGTCAGCTTCTGGAATGGGTGGTGCGCTAGGTGGTGGTGATGGTGGTTCATTTCACCACACACGCAGAGGTTTTGAAAAATTCCTCTTTATTCTTTCAATTGTGTTAGGTGTTTTGCTTGCGGCATTAGCTCTTTTTGCTATAATTATAAAAGCAAAGATCTAAGCTTAAGCTAATCTATTTCATTATGGAAAATTTCTTTAATCGAATAAAGCGTTTGTTGCCGTCCAAAAGTGAAATGCGGACCGCTCTTTCCTCTTTTTCTACAAAAGAAAGAAGAGTTTTAGTATTACTTTTTTGTGTTTTATTTGTAACAACACTCACTATAGTACAAAACATAAATAAAAGTTTTATGGTAACAGTACCACTTCGTGGTGGAAGTCTTACTGAAGGCATAATCGGCACACCAAGATTCGTAAATCCAATACTTGCACTTTCAGATGCAGACAAAGATCTGACTTCTCTCGTGTATTCTGGTCTTACAAGAAAATACCAAAGTGGACAAGTTATTCCCGATTTAGCTGAAAGCATTCCTGTCTCTAAAGATGGTCTTTCATACACTTTTGTACTTAAAGATAAAATATATTTTCATGATGGAACACCAGTCACAGCAGATGATGTGATATTTACAATAAATGAAATAAAAGATCCTCTTATAAAGAGTCCTCTCAAGAGTTATTGGGATGGTATAACCGTACAAAAAATAGATGAAAAGACTATCGAATTTAATTTGAAACAACCATATGAATCATTTTTGGAAAATACAACTGTGGGTATAATGCCATCTCATATTTGGAAAGACACACCAATAGAATTAAATGATGCAAATACAAACCCTATAGGTTCTGGCCCTTACAAAGTGACAGGTGTTAGTAAACAATCTTCTGGTATTATCGATTATTACACTCTAAAAGAATTCAACAAATTTGTCCTCGGTGCACCATATATAAAAAATCTAACATTGAAATTTTATCCAAATGAGAATGACCTTATCTCTGCTTTGAAAAATGGAAAGGTAGATCAAGTAAGTGGCCAAGAAAGAGGTTTAACTCCAGAAAATGCAGAGAAATTAAAAAATATCGGATACAATATACAATCTTCTGTATTGCCTCGTGTATTCGGTCTTTTCTTTAATCAAAACCAAGCACAAATATTCACAGATAAAAAGATAATAGAAGCGATGAATCAAGCCATCGATAAAGATAGAATAGTAAATGAAGTTTTGAAAAATTATGGTGTTACTATCAATGATCCAATACCACCAAATATGCTCGCGTATCAAAAATTAAATAATGATACAAATATACCAAGGGAAGAAAATGTTAAAAAGGCCCTAGCCATATTGACTAAAGATGGTTGGGTCAAAGGCGAAGATGGATATTTACATAAAACAACAACGACAAAAAAGAATAAGAAAACAACAAAATCTACTTCTGATTTAGCTTTCGTTATATCTACTGGTAATGCTCCAGAACTTTCAAAAACTGCAGATATAATAAAAGAAAATCTTACAGAAATAGGAATGAAAGTAGAAATACAAACTTTCGAAAATATAAAACAAAATGTAATACGCCCAAGAAAATATGATGCATTACTTTATGGGCAAATAATAAATCACGAATCTGATCTTTATGCATTCTGGCATTCTTCACAAAGACTCGATCCAGGTCTCAATATAGCAATGTATACAAATGCTAAAGTAGATAAAATTTTAGAAGACGCGCTCGTCACCGTCGATGAAAAAAATAGAGTAAAAAAATACGCTTCATTTGAAGATGAAATCAATCGTGATATGCCAGCTGTATTTTTATATAGCCCAAGCTTTATATATGTAGTATCTAAAAATTTAGATGGACTTAATATAGATCACATCACTACACCAGAAGATCGTTTCTTAAACATCTATGAATGGTCAGTAGAAAAAGATGGTATATGGAAAATATTCTCTAAATAAAATTATTAAATAAAAATTAAAAACTAAAAAGAAAAAACAAAATGATAAGAAAAAAAACAAGACTGTCTTTCAGTGATATAAGTATTGAAGGAAAAAAAGAAGAAGGTCAAAAAATAAACCAAGAAAAGACAAATACTCATAGTTCCCATCCACATGCTCACCCACACACAGGTGGCCACCAACAAAAAAAACACCCTCAAGAGAAAAGAAGTCCCAAGAGTTCAACTTTCCAATATTCAAAATTTGGCAAAGGCCGTGGACGTTCACAAGTAGGATCAAATACAAATTCAAAACCATTTGTATCAAAAAATAGTGTAAGCAAAATTCCAGAACTTCCAGCAGGAAATATCCGTATAATACCACTCGGAGGTGTAGAAGAAATCGGAAAAAACATGACAGCGATAGAAATCGGCAACGACATCATCGTTATAGATGCTGGTATGCACTTCTCTACAGAAGACACACCAGGAGTAGACTATGTTATACCAAACACTACATACCTAGAAGAACATAAAGACAAAATCCGTGCGCTTTTTATAACACACGGACACTTAGACCACATAGGTGGAGTACCGATAGTACTTTCACGTATTGGTAATCCTCCTGTATACTCTCGCAATCTTTCAATTCTTATGATGCGTAAACGTGCATCAGAATTCCCTCACCTACCAGAAATGAAAACAGTTACGGTAGAAAGAGATGAAGTTGTAACGGTTGGAAACATGCGTGTTAGATTCTTCGGGGTTACTCACACTATTCCAGATTCAATGGGTATAATAATTGAAACTCCACACGGATGGATCGTAAACCCAGGCGACTACAAGCTTGATCAAATCGACGGTATTGTCTCAGACGAAGAAGAAAAAGAATATGAGATTTTCGATAAAGCAAAAGTATTGTTACTTATGACAGACTCTACAAATATCGAAAACGAAGGTTTTGCTCTTCCGGAAATAAAAGTTCATCAAGGTTTAGAAAATCTTTTGAAAAAAATTTCTGGACGTATCATCATCGCAGCTTTCGCTTCACACATAAGTCGTTTAATAAAAGTAATACAAATAGCTGAAGGATTGGGAAAGAAAATAGTTCTCAATGGACGCTCAATGAAAGCAAACATGGAAGTTTCTTTTGAAGCAGGACTTTATACTCCTAAAAAAGGAACTATTATAACAATGGAAGAAGTAGATAACTACCCTCCTGGAAAAGTTGTTATCTTAACAACAGGCGGACAAGGTGAAGAATTCTCTGGCCTTAATCGTGCTGCAAATAAAACAGACAAAAAATTCTCAATAAAACCCGGTGATACTATCATCCTTTCTGCATCCATCGTCCCAGGTAATGAACGCCAAGTACAAAAAATGAAAGACGGTCTTTCAAGACAAGGAGTTAAGATAATCAGTTACCGTACAACAGGTGAAGATTTCGTTCACGCTACAGGACACGGAAACAAAGAAGATATAAAATGGCTCCACAATAAAGTTCATCCAAAATTCTTTATACCAATTCATGGACACCACTATCACCTAGAACTTCACAAGCTCCTTGCAATGGAACTCGGTATGGCAGAAGATCGTATTGTCGTTCCTGATAACGGATCTATCATAGAAATATCTGCTGACGGAGAAAAAATAAATGTAAGAAAAGAAAAAGCTCCAAGTGCACCAATGATGGTGGACGGTATGTCAGTCGGAGATTCACAAGATGTCGTTATCAGAGACCGCCAAATGCTCGCACAAGATGGTATGTTCGTTATCATCGCTGTAGTAGATGCACAAACTGGTAAATTGAAAAAATCCCCTGATCTTATATCTCGTGGATTCGTATACTTAAAAGAAAATCAAGAATTGCTTCGTGCTTGTCGTATCATAATAAAGAAATCAATCGAAGATTCTACAGCTCGCGGACCTGTATCTGATTTTGATAATATAAAAAACAATCTCGGTGAACAAGTTTCAAAATTCTTATTCCAAAAAACAGCGAAGCGTCCTCTTGTAATACCTGTCATATTGAGCGTATAATTCTATTGATGAAAAATAATAGGAAAGTTTTATACATAGCTGGATTTTTATTCTCTATAAATATTGCACTTACTTCTTATGTTACTTCAAGTTTTTTAAATGTTTTTATAAATGAAAAATATTTAGGAATAATATACGCTATATCTGCAATACTCACTATTTGGGGTCTTTTTGAAATACCAAAAATAATGTCTAAGTATGGAAATACTAATACTTCTATTTTTTCTAGTATTTTATCTTTCATTTCTCTTATTGTTTTGTCTTTTGGGAATAATGCTTATTTTATAGTTCCAGCTTTCATAATGTACTTCATAACAAGCAATTTTCTTATTATGAATTTTGATATATTTATAGAAGAATTATCTCCATCAAAACATATAGGTAAATCAAGGGGGATATACCTTTTAGTGATAAATGGGGCTTGGGTTTTAGCACAATTAGTTTCTGGTTCTATTATCGCAAAAAGTTCTTATCAAGGAATATTTCTTTTTTCTGCATCTCTCATAATACTTACAACAGGAATGTTTATATTATTTTTCCAAAAGTTTAAAGATCCAATATATAAAAAAATATCTATATTGAAAAATCTTCGTTTTTTCATAAAACAAAAAAATATTTTTAGAATTTATATGTTAAATTTTTTATTGAAATTCTTTTTTGCTTGGATGGTAATATATACACCAATATATTTACACGAATACATACTTTTCTCTTGGGATAAAATTGGTATCATCTTCACCGTAATGCTTTTACCTTTCGTAATACTCGACTACCCTATGGGAAAATTATCTGACAAAATAGGTGAGAAAAAAATGCTTATTTTGTCTTTCACACTTACTGCGATATTTGTACTCATGATTCCTTTAATAAAAAATAATTCACTATTTGTATGGGCGGGCATACTTTTCTTCACTCGTGTCGGAGCCGCTATTATAGAAATAATGTCTGAGAGTTATTTTTTCAAAGCAGTAAATGTAGACAATTCTGAAGCAATTAGTTTTTTTAGAAATACCGGACCTATGTCATATCTTATAGCGCCAATAATCGCTACGATAATACTAGCAACAACTCCATCTTTTAAATATATATTTTATATACTAACCCCAATAATGCTTCTAGGAACTCTCATAAGTTTGAGGCTCAAAGACATAAAATAAAAACCCTCTTTCGAGGGGTTTTTATAGTTTTAATTAAAGTGAACTTACTAAGTAAAACAACATAAGTAGTGCACCGATCAAAGCAACATTTTTATAGAAATTTACATTTTCACCCATTCTTTGCATGGGATCAACAATTTTCCAATATTTATGCATCATTATTGTTGTAGGAACTAAGAATACCACAAGCATAAGAGTAGCGAGCTGTGTATATGGACCAAAAATAAGCCCTAAACCACCGAATAGCATCATAAGACCTGTAACAAATACAGCTAATTTTGGTGCTGGTACGCCTTTAGATTGAGCATATCCTGTAAGCATACCCAAATTCTTTATGTGATTATAACCACTTCTCATAAAATAACCTCCAAACAAAATCTTACCTAAGATGAAAATGTATACCATATTTTTATTTATTAATTAGAATAATACTCATATTATAATCTTTTATAGGTACACAATGCAAACAATAAAAAATGCCCATTTTAGGGCATTTTTTAGATTACTTTTTCTTTTCTTTTTTAGGTTTTTTTACTTCCTTTTTGTGAGACATTCCTTTTGCCATATATTTTAAAAAAATTAAATTTATAATTTACTTACAAATAAATTATATCACAAGTAATAAAAATTATTCTAATTTTGTAGTACAAAAAGCGCAACGTGTTGCTTGTATTGGAATTTCACTTAAACATTCAATGCATTTTTTACTAGTTGGATCAACAGGAGCTTCTTTTTTACTTCTTGAAATTAACATATTTATAGGTACAACAACAAAAAAGTACACAGCTACAGCAATGATAATAAAAGAAATAAGTGCATTTAAAAATTCACCGTACATAAATTTACTTTCGTTTATAGTAAAATACAAATTTGAAAAATCAGGTGATTTTGCTATAGCTCCGATAAGTGGAGTAAGTAAATCTTTAACCATTGCACTAACAACAGCACCGAAAGCAGAACCGATAACGACACCCACAGACAGATCAACTACATTCCCTCTTAAAATAAATTGTTTGAATCCTTTTAACATATTTTTTAATTAAAATAATTATAATAATAATTCATTATATCACAATCTGTTTATATATCTATTCCTGCTACATATCCTGTAGTCCAACAAAGTTGTAAGGAATATCCACCTGAAGGTCTGTTTATATGAAGTAAATCCCCTGTTATATATAAGTTTTCATATTTTAGCGACTTCATTGTACGAGTATCTATCTCTTTCAGAGATACACCACCGTCAGCAACTACAGCTCTGTCAAAACCCATAAGCCCTACGATAGTGACAGGTAGAGCTTTTAATAAATCTACAATACTTTTGCGTTCTTGTTTCGTAATACTATGAACTTTTGTATCAAAATTTATATTTGGCAATAATTTCATAATACCCAAAGAAGTACCATGAGGAACTATATCTTTAAAAACAGTTCTTAGAATTTTATTTTTATTTGCATCAAAAATTTTTATAATATTTTTTTCAAGAGCACCATGGTCTGTATCTGGGTATGCATCTATAAATGCTGTGACTAATCCTTCATGAAGCAATTTACTTACTTTACCAGCACTGTTTAATATGAGTGGTCCTGAAAGTCCAAAATGTGTAAACAATATTTTACCTATTTCTTTAAAAGATTTTTTGCCATCAACATAAAAAGTTATTTTCATAAAAGAAAGAGACGTACCTGAAAGCATTTTTATCCATTCATCTTCAACTTCCAAAGGTACTATGGTCGGAGTTGGGTTTTGAACTTTATGACCCAAATCAGTAAGCCACTTGAAACCATCTCCAGTAGAACCAGTTTCTGGATGAGAAAGTCCTCCTGTGGCTAGGATATATGATTTCGCAGTAAAGACTCCTTCTTTTGTGTCAACACCTGTGACTATTCCATTTTGAGTCAGAATTTTTTTGACGCCACAACTTGTTTTTATTTTCACACCACTTTTTACAAGTGAATTATATAAAACATTATATACGTCTATGGCTTTTTCTGTTTTAGGAAAAACCCTATTGCGAGCCTGTGTAACCAAAGGCAAACCTCTTGATTCAAAAAACTCAAAAGTGTCTTTAGCGCTAAATTTTGAAAAAGCAGAACTTAAAAACTTACCATCATCTCCGTAAATTTTCAAAAATTCTTTTATATTAAACTGTGCATTTGTGATATTACATCTTCCTCCACCAGTTATTTTCAATTTTTCTCCGAGGTTTTTATTCTTTTCTATTATAAGTACTCTTTTACCATTTTTCGCAGCAACACAAGCAGACATAAGGCCAGAAGCCCCACCACCAATAACGATAACATCAAAAACCTCAGTATTTAATCTCATTTATTTTTACTCAATCTGTGATTAAATATTTGGCTACTAAGAATAGCGACAAAAAGTATTCCTAAATAAATTAGTATAAATTGATTAAAATTTAAAGTAAATTTCCTAAGTGATCCAAGAATAAAAATAAAATACCAAGAACTAATTGAAATGGCACCAAAAGCAAAAGCAAAACTACGAAGCATATTATATTTATTTTCTCTTTGTGTATTTTCTTTAAATGAAATAAGGGGTAATTTTGGAGCAATAAAAACATTTAAAATAATTCCATTAATAAATAATACAGCAATTGCAATTATTTTTGTAAGAAATTTTACAGAATCATTCAGACGAGCATTTTCAGGTAAATATAATGCAATACCAGAAATTATTAACATGAACAAAGCGATCCAAATAAGAGCAGAAATAGAATTCATTATATCTGCTTCTGATTTTGTAATTTTAAAATCTTTCAAGAACTTAAAAAACAAAAGATCTGTAACTGTAGCTCCCCCTACTCCAACAGCAGCAGATAGAAGATGTATTATAACAATAATAGACTTATATTCTACAAAAAATGGTACCAAAGTTTCTTTAAATATATGCATGTCAATTATGAATTTTCTTTATTTAAAAAATGTCCTACCAACACAAGGACTATTAGTACGAAGAATGCTGTCAGTGCAAGCATCGGAATTGAAATATATCCACCATATTCAGATACGAGTTGTTGATAACAAGAAATACCAGAAGCATCACAAGGTAGATTACCTGTTTCACCAAAATAATATCTAAAATTTTGATATACAGAAACAACAAAACCAACAGACAAAAGAGGAAGAACATAACGAATTATTTTTTTATCTTTATTCCAAAAAGCTACACCAAAAATAAAAACCAATGGGTAAAGAAAAATTCTTTGATACCAACAAAGCATACATGGAGCGAAATTTATTACTTCTGAATATACGAGAGAGAAAAGTGAACCAGAAAGAGAAATTAGAAAACCAATGATTAGGAAATGCTTCTCTATGTATTGCAAAAAAGCATGTTTTTTATCAGTAAAGAAAAGTAAAAATAAAGCTACTATCGCAACTATTTGCAAAATAATAGCCCCTGCACCGAGAAACATATTTAGATAATGTACTGTATCTGGATTCATATTACTCTGGAAGAACACAAGAAGTTTTCTCTGCTAATTTTACTAGTGGTACTTCACCTGTTTCTTTTGAACCATCTGCGAAGATCCATGTTGGGTAACTTTCAATTTTCTTTGCTATACATTCTGCAGTTTGAGAATTACCATCTGGAGTCGAACATTCTACATATGGAAGAAGTTTTACAGAAGATCCGAAAAGTTTCTTTTGAGCTTTACAATGAGGACACCAAAAAGCACCATAAAAAGTCGCACCCTTGTCTTTTAGACATTGAGCAAAACCATCGTATTTATTTAAAGTTGATGGTGAATTAGCGGATTTTGAATCCATTACCACCATAGTAATACCTCCTAAAATGAGTAACCCTATAATTGAAAAAAATATTTTTACATTTGTCATATATTTAATAATATCACAATAATGACCAAAAACAAGAAATAAAAAAGCCCTGCTACATCGTAGCAGGGCTTAAAGTTGTGTTCTAAACAACTATTTTAATTAACAATGAACTTACATCGCTGTAATGATTTGTCCGGTTCAATCGAGATAGCAATATAATAACCAGGTTTCAAAGAATTGAAATTTTCAATAACTCTTCCTGATAAATCATAAATCGTTACTTCAGATTCATTTGTTGGTTTAGTTATAACCAGATTTTCTTGATTGTAATAAACTTTCAAAATTTGAACTGGAACATCTAAATTTGATTCAGTAGCTGGTAAAGATTTCCTTACAGTTTCCTCAACCAAATTAGGGTCAGCAACAACACGATCAATAGCCGGAGTAACAGGCGTTGGTACAGGTCCAAACACATGAGGTGTAGGAGGAGTGTATAGCTTAAATAACCATAATTCTGTTGTCGATTTAACAACACCATTAATAGTCACAGTGTGACCTACGCTCGTAACGTCTCCGTTTGCACTAGACTTTGTCTGACCAAAAACTACATAACCACCATCAGATGAAACAATAATACAAGTAGGAAGTTCAGCATCATTTCCACCGTAACATTTCTGCGCAGTAAGAACTCCATTTTTATTTACTTTTCCTACCCAGAAATCATTTGAAGTAGGATGGTAGTTACCACCTGCAACATTTGAATCATTTGAGTTTGTAATAGCATTAAAAACAAGACCACTATCAGGTGTAAGTGCCAATGAATAAATATTGTCATCTTTTGAACCACCATATGGTTTTGCCCATATAACACTTCCTGAAGAAGTTATTTTGATAATCATACCATCATGAAGTCCACCTTTATATCCAGTAATACCACCTTTTGGATTTCCACAAACATAATAACCTCCTTCTAAGTTTGGTATTATACCCCAACCAAATTCTTGAGTCGTAGTTCCAAAAGATTTAGCCCAAGAAATTACATCATTTTTGGTCATTTTAACAGTAAAAATATCTCCACTGCCAACTGAGTTCGTAATATCTCCATTTGTTGAAGTTGTGTAACCATTTAATATGTAACCACTATCGCTAGTAGCAATAACACCTCTAAACTCATCAGTAAGAGAACCACCAATACATTTATATCCTATAAGGCTACCATTTTTACTATAATGAGCTACATAGCCATCTGATTGACCTCCATGATACCCGGTAAGAGAAGTAGTGCTTGTTTGACCGCATACAATGTAAGATGAATCAAGTAATTGAGTAACAGATTGACCAGTAGCACAAGTTTCTGAGCTTGATCCAGGAAGACAAGTCTGCCAAATTATAGTTCCAGAAGAATCTGTTTTTACAATCCAAATATCATTACTACCATTGTAACCTGACACATCTCCATTATTCGATGTTGTTGTAACTGCGGAAAAAAAATATCCACCATCTTTTGTAACAATAATTGATTTACCATCATCATATCCTGTTCCACCAAGTAGTTTTGTCCACATAACATTACCTGTAGCATTATATTTTACAAGACCAACATCACTAGAAAGACTTGAACCAGATGCGTGATTTCCGCTAAAATCTCCATTTTTTGAATTTATAGAACTAACAGCAATATAACCACCATCTGGTGTTTGTGCGAAACCTCCAGCAGCATCGTAATTGTCATTAGTAAATGGCCCACTACAAGTATTACCACCTGAACTCTTATTCCATTGAAGATTAGGCATTTGTGCAAAAACTGTACTCGTTGTTCCATAAAGGAACGCACATAATAAAATGTGCAAAATAGATTTTTTTGTTTTCATTGTTTTTTATTTTTTTATGTCAGAGAACATCCTCTTTCAAAAAGATAATAGCATATTTTAGAAATAAAAGCAAGTTATAAATAGTTTAATATCTTTTTACTAATGGGTTTTGTACAATTAAGCAAATTAATTTTGCTACGAGTATATTGAGCTACTATTCCTGTTGTTTTTTTACCATTAAATGGAGAAATGATATCTTTAAAATATTTTTGCTGAAAACGTTTTACTGCTTCAAAATCTTTTTTTTCATAAATACCATTCACAGCCAGCTTTTCTCCCTGAGAATCATTTAAAAAAGTTTCAAGTTTTTTAACATCATTAATATTATTTATCTTACCTAAAACGATACTTTTTTTTGTAGAAAAAATATTTGTACAAAGTGAAACATCTTGAATTTTTTCTACTGCAATTTCTTTTGCTTGAACAGGATAATAAGGACGCGACTTTCCATAAGAAGAACGATGAGAAGCTCCTGAAACAGTTATTGGGGTTGTAATTGTAAAAGTTGTCACGCTTAAAAGATTACTTGTATTAGTAGCAGTATCAGTAACAATGATAGTACAATCACTATAAATTCCATCAACGAGTGTATTAAAACTTATTGTATTATTTCCCACACTTGCTGAGGTTGTAACTGAAGAACAAGAACCTCCGTATGTTATAGTTCCTGCTTCATCTGTAGAAAAAACATAATCCGGTGTATGGTCCGTCGTTAGATTTGTAACAGGTGTAATTTCAGAAAGTGTTGGACTAGTAGTATCAACAACAAAAGTAGTAACACTAAGTGGAGTACTTGCATTAAGTGCAGTATCAGTAACAGTAACAGTACAATTATTGTACGTTCCATCCGACAATGTATTAAACGTAATTGTATTACTACCTACTGAAGCTGATGTTGTAGCTGAAGAACAAGAACCTCCATATGAAATATTTCCTGCTTCGTCTGTAGTAAATGTATAGTTTGGAGTACTATCATTTGTTGGAGTTGAGACTGGAGTAACTTCAGAAATAATTGGTGCAGTAATATCTGGTGCATAGGTTACAGTATTGTCCGTAGATGTCGCAGCAGTATTGTTGTTATTAGAAGGATCAGTTACTTTGTTTGCATCAAGAGAGGCAATAATAGTACCGCCTGACGTTGCAGTAACTGGGACAGTCCATGTAATATTATCTGAAGTTGTAGGAGTTCCCACTGTGGCAGTGCCTGTACCAGAAATTGTAATATCACCAGCTATAAATGTTGTTGGATCAATTGCTTCGCTAAATACTACAGTGAAATTAATTGGGTTTGAGCCTGTTGGATCAGACTGTCCTACAGCTTGGTTGATAGTAGCAGTAGGCGCAGTTGTATCAGGTAAAGACACATCATAAATAGTTATTCTATTATTATTTGTCACAAATAATTTAGTATTTGTAACATCATATGCCAAAGGTCCTGGTCCATTCATCCCCGCTTGTGTAACTGCTCCCGTACTTCCCGTAAAAGTCGTCTGTCCTAAGACATTTATTGCATTTTCTCCATCAGTGATGGAAGCGACGTCGTAGACGGTGACGCGGTTACTTGTTGATTGGGAAACAAACAATCTATTATTAGTAGCATCATAGACAATGTCTTGAGGAATATTCATTCCTCCTTGTGTAGTAGCTCCCGTACTTCCCGTAAAAGTCGTCTGTCCTAAGACATTTATTGCATTTTCTCCATCAGTGATGGAAGCGACGTCGTAGACGGTGACGCGGTTGGCGGAAGTTGCTTGGGCGACGAAAAGTCGGCTGTTGGTAGAATCATATGCAAGACCTTTTGGATTATTCATCCCCGCTTGTGTAACTGCTCCAGTACTTCCTGTAAAAGTTGTCTGTCCCAAGACATTGATTGCATTCTCTCCATCAGTGATGGAGGCGACGTCGTAGACGGTGACGCGGTTACTATTGGAAACAAAAAGTCGACTATTGGTGGAATCATAAGCAAGTGCTTGTGGGCTACTCATCCCCGATTGTGTTACGGCTGCACCACTTGCAGTAAAAGTATTCTGTCCCAAGACATTGATTGCATTTTCTCCATCAGTGATGGAGGCGACGTCGTAGACAGTGACACGGTTAGCTGCTGTTTGAGCAACAAAGAGTCTATTGTTTACAGAATCATATGCAAGACCGAAAATAGAACTTACGCCTGCTTGAGTTACTGCTCCAGTATTTGAATTAAAATCTGTTTGACCTAAAACATTGTCAGGTGTCTTGTCTACAAGCTGATTGCTTGAATTAAGATTATAAACAAGAACGCGATTATTAGTAGAATCATTCACAAATAAACGGTGATTCGTAGAATCAATAATATTATTACCAACACCTGCACCACTCAGGCCGAGTAAACTCGGTGCATTATTTGTCGCTGATTTTGTGTAATTTACTGTCGAGCCTGATAGATCGGAATATTGACCAATCAAATCTACCGCATTTTCTCCATCAGTGATGGAGGCGACGTCGTAGACGGTGACGCGGTGCGCTCCTGTTTGTGAAACAAATAAAAGACCATTTATATTGTCGTAAAGTAAACCAGTTGGTGTACTCATACCTCCCTGTGTCACCGCTGCAGTACTTCCCGTAAAAGTCGTCTGTCCTAAAACATTGATTGCATTCTCTCCATCAGTTATGGAAGCGACGTCGTAGACGGTGACACGATGATTTCCTGACTGAGCAACAAAGAGTCTGTCATTAGTTGAATCATATGCAAGACCAGTAGGACTTTTCACTCCTGCCTGCGTTGTGGCTGCTGTATTTACCGTAAACGTCGTCTGTCCTAAAACATTGATTGCATTCTCTCCATCAGTTATGGAAGCGACGTCGTAGACGGTGACGCGGTTACCATTTGCAACAAATAACCTACTGTTAGCATTATCATATGCCATACCTTGTGGACCACCAGTAGCCATTCCTCCCTGCGTAACCGCTGCACTAGATCCCGTAAAAGTCGTCTGTCCTAAAACATTGATTGCATTTTCTCCATCAGTAATAGAGGCGACGTCGTAGACGGTGATGCGGTTTGAAGAAGATTGCGAAACAAAGAGTCTATTGTTTGTGGAGTCAAAAGCAAGACCGAAAATATTACCCATGCCTGCTTGAGTAACTGCTGAAGTAGATGTTGTAAACGTCGTCTGTCCCAAGACATTGATTGCATTCTCTCCATCAGTGATGGAGGCGACGTCGTAGACGGTGACGCGTCGAGCATTTGTATTTGCAACAAAAAGTCTATTGCCATTAGGATCATAAACAAGACTGGAAGGACTAGACATACCTGCTTGAGTTATTGCTCCTGTAGTTGTAGAAAAAGTTGTTTGCCCTAAAACATTATCGGCTACTTTATCAACCAACTGATCACTTGAGTTTAAATTGTAAACAAGAACACGATTATTCGCAGAATCAGATACAAACAATCTGTGATGCACATGATCAATATCAGTACTAAAATTACCAGAGCCACTGAATCCAAGTAAGTTTGGAGAATTATTTGAGCCTGACTTTGTATAAATTACGGTTGAACCTGCGGTGTCAGTATATTGTCCAATTAAGTCTGAAGCATTTTCTCCATCAGAAATTGCAGCAGACGTAGTTTGAGTAAAAGTAAAAAAAGCAACTACTAGAAAAGAATAGATAAGAAATGCCGATTTTTTATTTTTTTTATAAAAAAGTTTTTTCATATTAACGACGAATATTAATACATTATAACACAATAAACAGTACAAAAAAAACACCCTTACAATTGTAAGGGTGTTAGTATAATTACTTTTTAAATAATAAAAATTTAACTATTTAAAGAGCTTATTTCTCTCGAGAATATTGCCTTCCTTGTCATAACTGACAAGGATATATATACCTGAACTGAGAGTATTCATGTCTACGACTTCCCGACCTTGGGTATCATAGAGGATCGTTTTGACGACTTGCTTGTCGTCAGTAAACTCGATTGCAATTGGTGGAAAAGTTTCATTATCACCATTATAATCGGTCTGACTGAGACGATAGTACGCAACACCGTGAAATGGATTATCATCAAAAAATGAGTAATTAAGTGTTTGGCTACTGTTTCCAGCGCCAGATACTTGACCAATTTCTTGGTAATTGTATCCATCAATACTTTTTTCAATACTGAAATAGTTGTTGTTGATTTCTGATACTGTACTCCAATAAAGTTCTACTTTATCTTTCATTGTTTTTGCTTTAAAAGAAATTAATTCAATAGGCAAAGGTGGCAGTGGATCCATGAGTTTAACAATCCAAATATCTGTAGTTCCTTTGTATTGATAAGGATTCACTCCACCAACACCACCAGTTGGTATAATCGTAATAAAAATAAATCCTTTATCACGAGTCTGGACAACACATGGAGGAGTTTCAGCTTGAGTAGTACCATAACATTTCTCATGTTTAATAAAACCCGAACTATCTAATTTTACTAACCAAACATCTGATTTTCCTGGTCCATTATTTGGACCAACAACATCATCAGTAAGATTAGAAGAAGTTAAATTTGCAAGAACAAAACCACTATCAGCAGTTTGAATAACACAGCTGCCTTCGTCACTATTTGGTCCACCGTAACGTTGTTGAAACTGAAGATTACCAGTAGAACCTATTTTAATAAACCATACATTACGTAATAAACGTGAATTTGAACCAGTAATATCTCCGTTTGTTGATGATGTATATCCATTAATAACATATCCACCACTAAATGTTTGTTTTATTGAAAACGCTCTATCGTCCGCAGTTCCTCCAAAACAATTCGTCCCAGTAGACCACGCTATAATATTACCATTTATTTTTGATAATTTTATTACTAAAAAATCAAAACTGCCTATGGTACCAGAATGATATCCAACAATATTTCCATTATTTATAGAATTTGTACTTCCAGCAAAAACGTAATTACTATCTTTAGCTTGAATAATAGAAAGAGCTGTTTCATCACCAGTACCACCTAAACACTTTTGCCATGTAATAATTCCAGTCGTTGTTAGTTTAACAACCCAAGCATCAGTTGTTGTTCCTGAAACATGAAGACCACTAACATCAAAATCGTTAGAATTTGTTTGACCACTTATCACATAACTACTATCAAACGATTGTAAGATACAACGAGCTGTTTCATCACCAGTACCACCTAAACACTTTTGCCATGTAATAATTCCAGTCGTTGTTAGTTTAACAACCCAAGCATCAGTTGTTGTTCCTGAAACATGAAGACCACTAACATCAAAATCGTTAGAATTTGTTGTAGCTACGAAAATAAAACCACCATCTTTTGTTTGAATAATAAATCTTCCATCATCATCTCCTGTTCCACCATAACACTTTTGCCAGATAATATTTCCTAAACTATCTAATCGTAAAACCCAAACATCTTTAGTAGGTAAAATACCATGATAACCTCCACCAACAGCATTTCCATCAGTAGAATTTGTAGTACCAATAGCAATATAACCACCATCACTTGTTTGTTGAATACAAAAACCATTATCAATATTTGATAATCCACCAGGAGTAAAACCTCCGTAGCATCCATTCCATTGTATAGGTGGGAAACCAGCAAAAGATGAATTTGAAATTGTACTCAAAAAGAGTATTGCGACCATTTTAAAAATGATCACAAAAATTTGTTTTTTTGTTTTCATTTTTAAAATTTTTAGTTTATATTATTTTTTCGAAGAACTTTTCTTCTTTACATATATTAACATATAAAACAAGATTTGACAAATCAAAGATATTGTTGGCGAAAATAACAAAAAACCTTAAAATTATTAAATTTTAAGGTTTTTTGTTACATATTAATTACTTCCTTTTGTATCCAATTTCTTTAAATCTGTTTCTGGAGCTTTTGGCTGAGGTGCAGATTGTTCCCTATTCACAGGAGCGACATTTATTATCTTATTACTACTTGGTCTGTATAGTATTGCTTCTTTTGTGAAGACGAGTACTTGGTCACCATTTTGTGCATTTTCAAAAAATGGCTGAGCTTTTTTGAGAGTTTCCACATCAGAAACTGTGGCTATTTGAGGAGTGCCTTCTGGAAGTTGTATCAACTTACCAACAGCATTTGTGATTTTCTTAGTTTGTTGATCGAGAAGTTTTTGTTGAAAAACTGGATCTTTTATTTTCTTCAATTGATAACTACTATATCCTGCATAAGCAAGAGATGCGATAGTTATAACTATTAGAATCCATTTACTTATTTTCCCTGTTGCTTTTTTTTGAGTCTTTTTATTTGTTGTTTCAGTTGAATTTTTTTCAATTGTACTTTTTGGATTTTCCATAATTTTTATTTTTATTAATTAATAACTTTTATATTATACTACACTTATAAAAATCTTTGCAATATTAAATGCTTTCACTTTCTGGTGGTGTTGTTTCTGTTGGTTCTGAGTCGGGAGTTGTAGGAATAGTGACATCTGGAGTAGGATTATTTACTACCTCTTCTCCTTGTGTAGTATTTGTATTGTCTGTTGGAGTAGTATTTACATCTGTTGTGGTGTCAGGAGTATTTGTTGTTGTGTTTGTAATATTTTGTGTCGGGGAATTTGTATTATTTACAACAGCATCAAGCTGGCTACGAGTATAGCAAGAAACTCCATTACCATCTTTCAAACACACTTCTTCGAGAGTTGCCTTCTTTGCAAATATTTCATCGAAGTATCCACGAATTGCAGTGACTCTAGCTACCACGAAGTCTGTTAAGAATTTTGTATTATTATTTATTTTTTCATTAATTATCACAACTGGGTCACGAGCAATTTCATTTTGTATATCAACCACAAGAGTCGTCATTCCTTCTGTAGTTATTATTTCACCCATTAATGTTTGTTGTTCTTGTACTGCTTTGATAGTAGGAACAACGAGATAACCATAATCCACTCCAAGTACATCATCATTTAATGCATCACTGTGGTATACAGTGTGTACCGCATCACCAAATTGAGTTTGGACTTCTTGTGCAATGAGACCAATATGCGCAATGCTTTGATCGTGACCAGAAATACTATTCCAATTAAAGAGTACGGGGCGAAGTGCGAGGACTTTAGTCAAAGTTGAATCATCGAGGTCTGTCACATTTTCTTTAAGTCTACCATCAGAAGTACAACTCGTAGCACCAGTACCATCACCAATACTACATGTTGTACCACTACCTTGTATCGTCACTGCAGTTGCAGCTTTAAGAGCAAGAGATCCAGAAGTAGAACCAATAGTAATAACTTTCGCAGCAGCACCAGTACCGATGTTTATAGTGTTAACTGTAGCATCGCCAGAAAGTGTAACTGTTCCTGTACCTGTAGCGAGAGTAAATACTCCATTTGTTGTAGTAAACGCAGAACCTCCAGTTCCAGTGTTTATATTCACGGCTGTTGCACCGGTAGTATTACCAAGAGTTATTGTGTGAGCTATACCATCATTACCAAGATTCAAACCTCCGGTACCAGCCTGTACATACGTAGTAGAAGTAGTATTTGTAGAACCAACAAGAAGCGTTTTAACTCCTGAACCTGAACCTAAATAAATACTTTGATTTGTTGCATCAGTAGCTATACGCAATGTTCCAGAACCTGATTGGAGATATAAATCACCATTAGTAGTAGCAATAGTCATAGCACTACTGGTGTTACCAGCAGTAAGATTCACAACAGTAGCAGAAGTACTATTACCAATAGTAATAGTCTTTGCAATAGATGTACCGATATTAATAGCCCCTGTACCAGAATTAAGAGTAAGCGCTGTTGCACCTGTAGTATTACCAATAGTGATTGCTTTTGCTGCTGCGCCAGTACCAAAATTTATTGTATTGGCATTCGTATCAGTTGAAATATTCAATGTACCAGTACCAGTATTTAATGTCATCGACTTAACACCTGTCGAGCTACCTATGAAAATATTTTGTGTACTCGAATCATTTCCGATAAGGATTGATCCGGTACCTGTTGTGAGGGTGAAGTTCGAGTTGGTTGTCGTATATGTCGAACCACCACTACCAGCATTTATATTAACTGCAGTTGCTCCGGTAACATTACCTATAGTAATTGTTTTTGCAATACTCGTACCGATACCAATAGCACCAGTTCCTGAGTTTAAAGTAAGTGAAGATGTTGTGTTTGTTGAACCAAGTGTGACTGTTTTAGCGCCGGCACCAGTACCAATGTTTATAGTATTTGCAGTTGAATCTCCAGAAAGTGTGACTGTTCCTGTACCTGTGGCTAAAGTAAAGATTCCGTTAGTAGTTGTGTATGTAGTACCAGCTGTACCAGTATTCACGTTTACCGCTGTTGCACCAGTAGTATTACCTATGGTAATAGTTTTTGCAATAGAAGTACCAATACCAATTGCACCGGTACCAGAATTAAGAGTAAGCGCAGTTGCACCAGTAGTATTACCAATCGTAATTGTTTTTGCAATAGAAGTACCAATATTTATTGCCCCTGTACCTGAATCAAGTGTTAAAGCAGACGAACTAGATGTTGATCCGATAGTGACTGTTTTAAACCCTGCACCTGTACCGATGTTTAAAGTATTTGAAGTTGCATCTCCTCCAAGAGTAATTGTTCCTGTACCTGTATTTAAAGTAAATATTCCATTTGTTGTTGTATAAGTTGTTCCTCCAGTTCCTGTGTTTACATTTACTGCTGTTGCACCAGTTACGTTACCTATAGTAATAGTATGAGCATTTGCATCTGTACCAATAGTTATAGCACCAGTACCTGATTGGAGAACTATAGGTGTATTGTTTGATATTGAACCAAAAGTCAAATTTCCATTTGAGGTTGTATCAATTATTGCTGATTCATGAGCTAATACTGTAAATGGTTTTGCTGTTGAACCCAACTTAGTATTTAAACTAAATAAATATCCGGTACCAGAAGAAGCGGTGTCTTCATCTATACGAAAACCATAACTACTTCCCGTTAAACTCCAATACCATGTTTGTTGATTGCTATCATTGTGTGTAATACCAGTATTTGTTGCGCCAATAATTTGATCAAGCCTTACTGATGAAGAAATATTAGCCCATGAAGGTGCAGACCCTATTCCATTAGATGTCAAAACCTGTCCTGAAATCCCAGCACTGTCATCAACACGAAGTTCTTTACCTAATGAAAGTCTTCCACCAACAGCGACATCTCCAAGAGAATTGATTCCTCCGTTACCAATATTAAGTCCTCCATTTGTAATAATATTTCCATTGACATTAAGATCTTTTTGTATGGCGAGAGTTCCTACTTCAAGAGAATGTACGAGTGCATTTGATGTCTCAATGCCTGAAGCATCAAAAATACCGATACTGTCCCCTCCGGCCAAAACGATCTTTTTACCTTGTACGTCAAGTGCGTATGGTCTAAAAGGAAGAGCTATGTCTTTCACAAGGGTTGGACCTTGAGGATCTTCTACATCGACAACATATAGCTCATTGTCTGTTGTTGGCATGTACACGTAACGTCCAGCAACAAAAATATCTGATGGTTGGCTAACAAAAGCCAAATCACCTCGTGTGACAGGAGATGCTTTATTTGAAATATCAACAACTAAGAAATCCTTTGAGTCGGAATAGACATATGCATATCTACCCGAAACTGCTATTTTTGAAGGCGTCATATGAAGTCCTGCAGTTCCTACTGAATAAATATCATTTATTGGATCTGACACGTTATAAACAGTAAGCAATTCATTTGCTGTATCTACAGCGTAAATAAAGTTATTTTGTATCGCAATATCGATCGTACTTTGTGTAACACTGTACGATCCTTGATTTATAGGATTTGTCGGATTTGTAATATCTAATAATGCAAGAAGAGTATTACTAAACTCATCAAGATAGAGTAGGTATAAGAAACGTCCACTTATTTCTACATCATAAATATCTGATGCACCAGAAGGATTGAATTCTCCTTGATAGACCATATTAGCTGGATCTGATATATCTATAATCTGTAGAGCTGTTGGACCGATAACATATGCATAGCGACCAACAACCTTTTTAACTTTTGTTGCTGTTGAACCAAGGTTTAATCTGGATATTTCCGCAGGGCCATTAGCGCCACTAAGGTCAGGTGTCGTATCTAGAGCGATTATTTGATTTGAGTTGTTGTCAACAGTGAAAGCGTATGAACCTTGAAGTTCAAGAGAAATAACATTACTAAAAGAAGAAAGAGTGTTACCAACCTGTGTAATATCTTCACTCTGTCTCGTATCATCAAAAAGATTTCCGATATTTCCAAAGACTGTGAGTTTGTTTTCTGCAGGTAGATTACCATGACCACCTATATAACTTGCTCCATTTATACCAACATTACCAGATGAATCTACAACAAGTTCACGATTTCCCAAACTCGCTGATCCTTCAACTTGTAATTTGTATGTCGGATCACTTGCACTAAAATCTCCAATTCCAACATTTTGATTTTGATCTATAACAAATGCAGTACTACTTCCTGTAATAAAACCAATTTTATTGACCCCCACTCTATACATACCAGTATCAGTATCATTCACAAAAGAATAAGAAGGTGTATTAACATCACCATCACCGTTATAAATAAATCCATTTGAAGTTAAGTTTGCAAAAGTAGGAGCGCCATCTGTCAGCAACTCACCAAGTTGCGCAGCACCATCTGTCAAATCAGTATAATCATTAAAATTCAAATGATAATATTCAGCTATCTGTCCACCTTGTATACCATTCAAACTATTATGGTTCACAGTAGAACCAGTAGAGACCCAAGAAACACCATTAAAAGTATAAGTTTCTCCTAAATTTGTAACAGACAATGTTAAACCGTTTACTGCGATTTCTTGACATGAATATGAACCAGAACCATCAGAACTAACTATTGAATATATTCCGCATCCACTCCAATCAATAGTATCAATATAACGACGAGTATTAGGTGTTACACCTGGATCAGAAGAAGCAAGGTCGTAGACGGGGCTCGTGTAAGTAATAGCAGAAGAGAAAAGTGTGTCAACGTAATTTTTAGATGTAGCGTCGTTGACAGAGATAGGAGTCGCCACATCTTGTATACGATTTGAGTTTGCAGAAAGTCCATTTGAGAAAGTCGAATACCCTGTCACGGTGATAGCTCCCCCAAAGAGTCCGTTACCTGTACCAGCAAAATTGAAACTAGGGTTTGTAGTGATATTTCCAAAAGTTAAAGTTTCAGAAGAGTTGGTAGTAGTAAGAGCTATGTAATTATTTGCTCCTTGTCTCACTCTAAAAATATTTGCGACATTGTCTGGAACATTTATCAAAACTCCTCCACCAGTAGAATCAGCACCTGAGTTAATAGTAAGGAATGTTGTTCCTGTTGTATTACCAATAGTAATGTTTTTTCCGTTGGCACTTGTACCAAGATTAATTGCTCCACTTGTGCCAGAGTCTAGTACGAGAGCTGTCGCATTTGCAGACTTTATCGACAAAGCTCCACTGCCAGTAATATTACTTCCAGTAATTAAATTACCTGTTACAGTAATATCTGTACCGTCATTTGTTAATGCACTAGAATGTACCCAGTTTGTACCATCGTAATACATAGTGTCTCCTGTCGTTTCAGAAGTGAGAGAAATTTTTGTGCCATCGACTGCATTGTTTGCTAAGTCAGCAGTAGCAATAGTACTATTTAAAATATCTGCGCTAGTTACAGAACCCGACATAACCTTACTCCATGAAGCACCATCATAAACATAAAAAATATTTCCTGTAGTATCAAAATAAAGTGCGCCGTCTGCTGGGTTTGAAATCGAAGGTGCTCCCGATCCAGAAATAACACCAAATGCAACATTGGAATATGGTACAGAGTTCACTGGTGATCGCGGTGACATAGTCGTACCGTCTACAGTCATCTCCATCCATAAATCTTGATTGAAAACAATTCCAGACAAGTCAGACTCTGAAAAATCTACAGCGAAATAACCATTTGAAACTGTAACACTTTTCGTAATAGTACTACCTTGTAAAGTACCGGCAGTAAGAGCATCATAGAAACTAAAAGTCATACTATATGTTCCTGTCTGAGGAGTATTTGAAGTATTGAGAAGTTGTCCTTGAAAACCGAGATGTTTCCCTGCATCAGCAGAGAAAGATATGGAAGGTAGAATTAAAAAAATAAATAACAAAAAAGAACACAAAGAAATAACATTTTTTCTTTGTTTCAAAAAATTTTTCTGCTTTAAAAACTTTAAAATTTTATTCATACGAGAACATACTAATTATAAACTATTATTCAATACAAAACCATAGAAAAAGTGCATTATTTCACTGAAAAATTATTTGAATTTACTGAAAGGGGTGAACGGCAATTCATAAGAGGATTTTTCATACAATCTAAATACATTTTCCATCGTATGTCTACCTTATGTGTGATAGATTTGAATCTCAAAATTATAGATTTTGCAAAACTATCTCGGTCTACTTTACAATAATTGTAATTAGTACCAAAAACACTACTAACAGAAGTGCTAATATAAGATGTCATATGATGAAGAAAATCATTTAATTTTGAAAATTGTGCAACCAATCCTAAATCTGGATATTCTATTTCAGTACCACAAACTATCGCATTTATTTTCGCTGTTGTTGTAATATAAACAACACCAGTAGAATCGTAATATCCCCAAGGCAACAAAATCTCTTTCATATATTTACTTTGGAAATCTCTAACAGCTTGCTCATCGATAGCGTCATATGTACCATCGATAGGTAGATTTGCATTTTGATAAATATTTAAAAATATTTGTATTTTCTTTACAGCAACAATGTCATTATTTTTACCAACACTTATAGAATTCCTTGTTGTTAAATATTTACCACAATATCCACCTGCATTACTCACTTCATTTTTTATATCATTTAAAGTATAAGCATTTAATAAATTATTTGAGATAGTGTTTGAATTAGAATTATTATTATTATTATTATTTGAATTATTATTTCCATTTCCAGGTCCCATATAACTTCCTCCACTTCCACTACTATTTCCATTTCCTCCACCAGTATTACCAGAATTTGAAGAACCTAGTGGTGCAAAAGCAGGAGAAGCTACGAGATTTCCTCCTGTTGTATTTCCAGTACTTACAGAATCAGCAGAATTGTTTATTATAAAAGTTCCACCGCTACCTGATGAACTAATAGAAGTAAAACCTCCATTAACCAAAAAATTTCCACCAGTCAAAGTGGAAGCAAAAACACTAATTGGTATAATGCCAAATAAAATAAATATGAATTTAATAAAATAATTTTTATTCATAATAAGAATATATTTAGTATTGTATCACAATATAGAGTTGAATAAATAGCCTTTTTGGGTTAATCTTACAATGTAATAGTCTTAAAACAGTTTAATTTTGCCAGATCGTCTAATGGTAGGACACCTCCCTCTGGAGGAGGTTATCTTGGTTCGAGTCCAAGTCTGGCAGCCAAGTTTCAAAACAAAAAACACTCCATATTAGGGGTGTTTTTTGTTCTTACTTAATGTGAATGTATACCATGAGAGTGTGTTAAAACTTTCCCTCTATAACCCTTCAACATATATACAGCGAGTAGTGTAGTAATCGGAACAGTTAAAATAAGACCAATACTTCCTACTATCGTTCGGATAATTTCTGTTGCAAAAATTTCTTGATTAATAATACTAAATCCAGTAGAACTAGCAGATGAAAATAATAAAAGTAATGGCAACGATGCTCCTGTGTATGCAAGGGCTAAAGTATTAACCAATGCACCCACATGCTCTTTCCCTACTCCTAATGCTTTTTTGTAAACTTCTTTTCTTGAGAGATGAGAAGCTGAGCTATATAACTCGCGCACAACCGCTGCTTGAGTAACTGCAATATCATCAAGTACTCCGAGTACTCCGATCATAATTCCGCCTAATAACAATCCGGTAAAGTCTAATGTTCCTCTCGTATTTAAATTAAGGTAAAAAGCTTCTTCTGTTGCGAAACCCGTAAAATGAGCAAGAGTAACTCCGATATACGCAAGAACTCCTGTAAGTATTACTGCGAGCACTGTCCCAGTGAATGCCACCGTCGAAACACGATTAAAACCATGGGTGAAATATATCGCAAGAAAAAGAATAATCGTAGCAACAACAATACTAGTAAATATCGGCGGATAGCCACGCAAAAGACTTGGAATAAGAACATATAAAATTACAAAGAAACTACCCGCAAGCCCAATAAGAGATCTAACCCCTTGTTTACCTGAAAAAACTACAACTACAAATACAAATAAGGCTATAAAAAAGAAAATAGCAGGACGACGATCAATATCTCTGACGGAATATGATTCTCTACCATCTATTCCGTCAATACTATGGTACAAGAAAAACTTATCACCTTTTTCAAGAACAATGTAATCATTTTCAATTGTTATAACTTTGCCTTTTTGTTCACCCTCTAAAATTTCGATTTTAATAGTTTGATTAGTGGTCTGTATGCCTGTTCCTGCAATATCCTCTTTATTCTCACTTAAAATTTCAACAACTTTTGATTTTACTATTTCAGTTTTGTCTTGAATTAATTCTTGAGAATGCACTTGTGGCACAGTAAAAGAACCTAGAGAAAACAGAATAGATCCTAAAACGAGTATTTTAGAAAAACGAGACATTACTTTTTTGCACAAGTATTACATATCCCAAATAAATCAAAAGAATGATGTGTAATTTGTTTAAAATCTTTAACTTGTTTTAATGCTTTTGTAATCAAACTATCTGCATCGCAACCAGTGAAGTCAGATACCTTTTTGCAATCAAGACATATCACATGATGATGATCATCATGGTTATCTATGATTTCATACTGTGCTTCTCGCTCTCCTGTGTCCACCCTACGGATAAGACCTTTCTTTGTCATGGCTTCAAGCATTCGATACATGGTGACCTTGTCACCAGATAATTTAGAAACAATATCTTTTACAGAAAGTGGTTTTTTGTTTTTAGAAAGAAGATCAAGAAGTGCAATACGGGAATCAGTTTTTTTGAGTCCTGCTTTATCTAAAAGAGTGTTTGACTGAATTCCTTTTAATTTCATATATATACAATACCGTTTATACGGTCTAAATGCAACTAAATTACAAAAACAAAAGAGCAACTTTCGTTACTCTTTTTTTGAATCATTTTTCTTTTTTTATGTGAAAATAAATGTGGCTTGCTACGCACCCAATAACTCCACCTAAAACAAAAGGGTGAATACTCTCAATTATTTCTTCAGAAACTTCAACAAAAAAAGCAGTTGAGAAAATAAAGATAAGTACTAAAAATATAACAACAAAAATCGATATGGGACTCTTCTTTAAATGCACTATTATTTCATGATACAAAAAAGTGAAGTCCATCACTGCGTGGAGTAAATTCCCAAGCAAAGCCAATAGTACTATCTGCCCAGAACCCCATTCAAACCACTCAATTGCCATATGACTAAAGAAAAGTACCAAAGTAAGTATGTTTCTACGTGCATGAGAAAAAAGTGCGATTACTATCCCTAAAACCATCAATAAAGAAATTTCATGAATTGCATGATATACCAAAAACCCCAAGTAAATAATTAGGAAGGTAATAAAAAAACGATTTGATTGTGTTTTTTTCATAATTTTATTTTTTTAAATTAAAGAACTAAATGCAACATATTTGCATTTAGTAAACTATATATTATCTTGTATTTAATTGCAACTAAATTGCATTTATAAAAAAGTGCATACTATTGTTAGCAACAGATGCTGGTAAACTAATATTTTTTCTCACAAACAGCAGCTAATTATTTATCAAATCCAGAAATGCTTTTTGTTTTGGGTTTCTGCCGAGATATTTTTTTAGGTTTTCTTTCTCTGGTATAGTACCACCAAGCTCGAGCATTTTTTTGTATTCTTTTATTTTTATATTGTTTGGTTTAAGTCCTTTTTTTACGAATTCATTCCAACAATCTTGTGCGTATACACGAGATACAGCATAACCATAGTACCTTGAAGCATATCCACCAGTCATATGGGCAAAACGAGAAGCAAATTGTTTTTTTATAATAGAAGGAATTCCAATATATTTTTTATATAATTTTTCAAATAAAGTATCCATTAAACTCGGATTATTTGCATATTTTAAAATATTTTTTCCATGAATTTCTAAATCAAAAAGAGATTGCACCGATTGTCCTGTATAAGAGAATCCTCCAAAATAATTATCTGCGTATTTTATTTTTTCTAAAAGATTTACGGGTAGTGGTAATCCATTTTGATAATGTTTTGCGATTTCATTTACCGCTATTTTTGTCGTAGGAAAATTCTCTAAAAATTGAGAATGGATTTCAACAAAATCAATAGAAGTATTAAATGATCCTGTCGTAGTGTAATTATTTTTACCTAGTAATACATGCAACAAATGTCCTCCTTCATGAAATAAAGTAGAAACACTTTGCATATCAAGTAATGTTTTACCATTTTTATTTTTATTAAAATTACATACCAAAATAGCAGTTGTCGGATGCAAATTTTTATCTTTATCAAAATATCTTTGATTTATAGATTCAACACAAGCATGACCATATTTCCCTTCTCTTGGGAAAAGATCGAAAATAGCAGTACCTAAACTCTCACCAGTTTTTTTATCTTTAAAACTATAAACTTCTACATCATTGCCAAATACTTTCAAATTCCTCTCAAACAAAGAGACAACACCAAAATATTTTTCCCAAATATCAAACATTGCTTTTAAAGTATTTTCATATTCAAAATATTCTGACAATTCTTCTAGATTTAATTTTACTTTTTCATTTTGTAAGATATTTTCTACAAAGAGTGTATTTGAGGAATTCAGTTTTTCACCAAATCTTGCCAATACTTTTTCTGAATCTTCCTTTTCAATTTTTAACTTTTTTGACAAATTCTTTGCCAAATCCTCCAAGAATTTTTTTGCTAATTTCGGATCACTTACCATTTGCTCGTTCATAGCTAAATCAGAGAAAGTTTTAAATCCTAATATCTTAGAGATTTCAAAGCGAAGCTTGAGTATACTCGCTAATCTTTTTGTATTAACTGGTCCAACTCCAGCTTCATTCATTTTTGTAATTTTTATTCTTGTATTTTTATTTGTGGCGTATTTTTTTACCACAAGATATTGACTGCCCAAAAATGCAGAAACAAAATATTTATTTTTTTCAAATTTAAAACCAGAAACAATACTCTCTGGCACACCTAAGAGTTCTTCTTTTGAAAACCAAATACCTTTTTCATAATTCTTAGTACAAGCTAAGTTGAAATCTGATGCGATTTTATCTATTTTACTATTTAATTTTATAAGTAAATCTCTTTTTTCTTTTGATAAATGCATTCCTTTGTTTTTATATGAACGCATTGTATCACTCACTATTTTTATTTCTTCTTTTGTTAAAGTCTTTTTTTCTTTTTTATAAAAATTATCAAAATATGTTTTAAAAACTTTATACAAATCCTCGTTATAAGAAAAAACATCAAACAAATTTACAATACGCAAAACTTCTGTACGAGAAATTTCTCGTATTTTTTTATTACCATGAGAAAGCTCAAAGATACGCAAAACACCTATCTCTCTAGCTAGAAACCCATTCAGTAACTCAAGATCTTTATATATTTTTTTGAAGGTTAAATCTTTAGAATTCTTACTTAAATCTATATTTTTAAAATTTTCTAAATACTCTTTTATCTTATTTTCTATCTTTACATAAACATTCTTTACATCTGTCTCTGTATAATTCTCCCACACAAAGTCTTCGTTTAAGATAATATTTTTCATATTTGCCATTATAGCAAAACAAAAAAGATTATTCTAATTTAAGATAATTTAGGTTCTTCTCTATAAATCAATACAAGAGTACGGAATAAATTCATAGCAAGAGGACCTACCAATATACCTATAGGACCCATAAGAGAAATACCACCCAATACAGAAAATAAAACCAAAAGTGGTGGAAGTTCTGTTTTTGTCCCAATGATAAGCGGGTTCAAAAAATTATCAATAGTTCCAACTAAAATCAATGACCAAATTAAAAGCCCTATAGCATTTCCATTTGTACTAAAAACAAAAAGATACAGAATAGCTGGAATCGAAACTGTAGCCGTACCAAAGAAAGGAATAAGCGACATGAATCCTGCTACAGTACCCCAAAGAGCTGGATTAGGAACACCAAAAATATAAAGTCCTATACCCATCAAAAAACCCTGAACAATAGCTATAAATAAATATCCTTTCATGACAACATTTATTGTATTTTTCATAGAAAGTAATATTTTTTCTGTATGACGATTTTCAAAAGGCATCATACGAGTAAATGCTTTTTTTAGAAATTCTCCATCTCGTATAAAATAAAACATCGTAATAATTGATAAAATCAACATAAAAAATGTATTCAGTGTAGCTGTAAATACACTTTTTATGTTGCTTGATACAGAAGAAACAAATACTGAAAATTCTTTTTGTATGTCAAAAACAAAACCGTACGGAAGAATATTGTTAACATAATTATTGATTGATCCTAATATATGTGAACCATTTGAAATATCAAAAGAATTAT
>Ga0268298_10000502_pt1 | contig 50555 bp, 38 predicted proteins | sample WWTPWeurt_MetaG_FD_194462 | JGI IMG/M metagenome (GOLD analysis project Ga0268298, IMG submission 194462) | Activated sludge microbial communities from WWTP in Nijmegen, Gelderland, Netherland - WWTP Weurt | ecosystem: Engineered > WWTP > Aerobic digester > Activated sludge | place... | reverse complement strand
CCCGAACACATGGATGCGTAGGTCCATGACCATACCATCGCCACAGCGACTTTCGATCAACTTCTGGTATACGTACCCGACCTCCGGTTCTCGCGGGCACAGAACGACCGCACCATCGTGCACGGCGTTCACGTTCGACTTGCGCACGCACACACCGTGGTGGGTACGCGGATCGACCGCCATGCCGTACCCGAAGGCTTCGCGAAACGCCTCCTCCACGCGTTGCTTGCTGATGTCAGTGCAGTGCGCGTTCACGACGCGTCGTCCTGAACGCCCAAGCTCCGGGTACGTGTGCCCGAACGTCGTATCTTCGAAGCGGATCACAAGATCGGCGTGCGCGTTCGGGTTCGTGGTGATGCGGTACCCCAGGTGACGCAGTACCTTGTAGAGGGCGTGGTATGTTTTCGGATGTTCGGGGTAGCAGAGTGCGGTCCCCCGTATTCCACCATTTCGAGCCACCGCACGTACGAAAGCCCACGTGCAGGTGAGTGTAGTGGCAAGAGGCCAAAAGAGAAGCTCATTGAGGCGGGCACGGATGCGGGGGTAGAGTTTCGCGAACCGTCCGAGGGGACCGTATGCGAGGGGTATTTGGTCGTTCGTGGCGCCGCGCGCGTGATACATGAGCGCGCTTACGAACGCTGATATGCACGTGCTTCCGAGGTACGCGATGCCGACCCCAGAGAGGCCGCGGGGCGCAAGAAGGAAGGTGAGGGCGATGGCGCTCCCTGCAAAACTCACGTTACGCGCCATGAGGGCTCGCAGGTCACGTGAGAGGCGAAACAGGGCGGCGTATGTTGTTGAAACGGCAAGTCCGAGGCTTGCAAGTGCAAGGTACATAAAGAGTGGGTATGCATTCGCGTACTCGGAGCCGAACAGTTCGAAGATGTAAGGTCCCAGGAAGACACACACGATCAACGCCGGTGTAAGGAGAAGGGCGATTGTACGCACCGTTGCCGTCACGAGCGTTGTGCGGTCGTTGTGGTGATGCGCTCCTTCGGAAAAGAGCGAACGGGCCACTGTCGTAGGTATCGTGTACAAAAGGCCTGCAAGCATGAACGCGACGTATGTGTGTGCCGTAGCCGCGGCACCGAGGGTACGCATGACAATGAGGGGTATAAGTGCCCCAGGTAAGAAAATGCACACATCGGCGACGTAGTTCACTGCGCTGTAGCGCCACACTTCACGAAACACCGTCGTATCGAAGGTAAAGCGGAACCGGTACCCGAATATCGCAATGAGCAACGCAATGCTCGCAGCGGCACTCACCCCCTGGGCGATAGCCGCCGCAGCGAATACCCCGAACCCGTGCATACTGACGGTCGCACCAAGGAGCACGAGCTTCGTGATGCCGCAGACGCCGGCCGTAAGTGCAATGTACGGTGCTGCGCGGTGCGCGAGGAACACCGCATCGGTAAAGAGGTTGACTGCGGTGAAGAGAGTGAATAGTGCGAAAGCACCGAACGTAAGGGGGTCATTGTGCAGGAACCCGAGTTCGGGAGAGACCCACGGCGCCGCGTACACAACAAGGAGTGCGAACACGAGCGCAACCATGCTCACCGCCACCATGCCGGTATCGACGTACACGCTCCTGTGTTTCGCGTGGGCGAGGAAACGGATCGTGCTCGTATCGAATCCGACCAGCGCGAACGTGCCGATCGTGCTCATGACGGAAACGAGAGCCGTCGCTACTCCAACATCGCTCTCGGGGAAGAGGTGTGCGGCAAGGAGCCAGAAGAGGAACCCCGACGCCGTGGCGATGGCAACAGCAAGCAGTTGATACGCCGATGTGCGGAACACAGCGTGATGCGTTGTAACGGCAGGCATGTTCACAATATGCGTAGTGTTACACGTTTTCCATGCGTAGCAAAGTACGCACCGTCCTGGTATAGTGGGGCACGTGTATGGCTGTCTGGCACGCACCCTCGTCTATGAAGTACGACGTGATACGTAAAGTGGGAGAGCGCCACAGGGGCGCGCTTGCATTTTTTGGATTTGCGGTATGTATATTTGCCGCAACATACACCATATATGAGGTATTCTCCGTGCCCGAGATCGGACCGATTGGCATCGTGCATATTCCGCTGCCACTCGCCACCTCCACGTACATTGGCACCTCGCAAACAAACGTTCGAGAGCGTAGTATCGCTTCCACTACGATGGCGACACCCCCTTCCGTACAGGAACAGGTTGCGCCTCCGCACGTCGATACGGCGACCATTGCCGCGCCTGTGTCAAAACCTCAAACTCCCACCCTCGAGAACAGCGCTCGTATCGGTGTTGCGGTGGGGGAGACGCTTTCTGTAGTTTCTTCGGAAGAGCTTGCCCGTACGCTCGACGACCTTGCGTCTCTCGGTGTTGGGTGGGTGCGCGCCGATCTCGCGTGGTCCAGCGTGCGTCCCGACGAGAACGCCCCCTATCGATGGGATGCGTTCGATCGCCTTGTCGACGCGGCGTATACACGTGACATACACGTGCTCCCCATCCTCACCTACACGCCCGCGTGGGCGCGCATGGATACGTGCGCATGGACCTCAAAGTGCCCACCGAAAGACCCTCGCGCATTTGCCGTGTTTGTGCGCGATGCCATCGAACGGTATGCGCCTCGCGGGGTCGTGGCGTGGGAGGTGTGGAACGAGCCCAACATCAGCCTTTTTTGGGCTTCGGGCGCAGATCCCGAGCGGTATGCGGCGCTCCTCAGGGAAGCCTATACGGCGGTTCATGACGTTTCGCCCGATGCTGTGGTGGTAAGTGGCGGTCTCGCACCCGCGAGCACCGGGGACGGGAACATGGCACCGCGCGATTTTCTTGAGCAACTGTACACGTATGGCGCGAGAACATCGTTCGACGCGGTCGGATTCCACCCGTACTCGTACCCCCTTTCGCCGACCCACCACAAGCGCTCGAATGCGTGGTCGCAGATGGCGGAAACTGCATGGAGCATACGCAGCATCATGCATGATCATGGCGATGGTGCGAAGCAGGTGTGGCTCACCGAGTATGGTGCACCAACCGGTGGTTCGGGCGCGGTAGCCGCGAGCGACGGGTATGCGTTCTGGGATGTCCCCGACCACGTGACCGAAACGTACCAGGCAGAGCTTATGCGTGAGGCGATCACCGTGCACGCAACCTACCCATGGGCCGGTCCCCTGTTCTGGTACAGCTATCGTGATCTCGGCACAACCCAAGAAGATAAAGAGCACTTCTTCGGATTGCTGCGTTATGACGGTACGCCCAAGCCGGCATACGAAGAGCTTGCCAGGCTGCTTACCGAGTAACTTTGAGTGGTATGACGCTGCGACGTTCACCTGTATGGATGTGGTACACGGGGGGAAGCGTAGGTGCGTGCATTGCCGCCTATGCCGCGCTCATTTCGCTGGCGCCATGCGGTGCACTGTTTGAGCTCATGCCACACCCGATCATTGTCACTGCGTTCGAAACGGAGCTCCGTGCGGTGCAAGCGGAGTTCACGGATGTGCGTACGTGTGCTAAGGGGGATGAAACGTACTACACCGGCATGCTCGAGGACGGTTCGTGGGTCGTGTTCTACATGAGCGGCATCGGTCCGGAGCGCGCTGGTACCGTGACGGCACAGACCCTTAAGCGGCTGCATGCTTCGTTCCTCGTGCTCTCTGGTATAGCGGGTGCCGTAGACCAAACCCTGGATATCATGGAAACGGTAGTGCCTGTACGGTGGGCATACGTACACACGGACACCCAGGAAGAGGTGCACCCCGTACTGCTTGCACGTATTCGAGCCGTCCCCGGTGTGCGTGTGGTTCCTCTCGGTTTCACCTCGGATCGGTTCGTGAATGACCCGAGTACCGTACCTTCCGGAGCGAGCATTGTCGACATGGAAACGTACGCTATCGCACAAGCGGCGCGCGTCCACGGCGTGCCGTTTATCGCATTTCGGAGTGTCAGTGACCAGGTAGGCGTGGGAAGCGGTGCCGATGATTTCGACGGCGCAGCGCGCACAAGTGCGCGCGCCGCCGTTTCGTTCCTGCACTTGATCGTACGCGCCCCGCTCGAGTAACCGAAGGTTTAAACGACAAGCCAGTCTTTATATACCACACACTTAGGACACAAAAAATAGTTTGTAAAACAACGTTTTTATCATGGACAAAGGACACGAGTTGACCTCACGGACCGGTCCTTGTGCACGCAGGTTGTACACCTTGCCGCAGACGTCTCCCGGGTGTACTTTCAGCTACAGAGCAAGCACCGTTCTGGCAAGGGACGCGCTTGCTTAAAGCGTGACTGGATCAGGGGGCTGATTTTCAGCTACGCGGGACCCGGGCCGAGGCACTCCTCGACACCCCGGGTCCCGACAGCTGTAAAGCATCGGGAACCTGCCCCAAAGCAAATCAAGGGTTCTAATCGCTCACGTAAAGAGGGTCGTGGCCATACGTGTGCCGTTAAAACTCGAACAGCAAAGCTGTTTTTTTGATACCACTCATGCTCGAATGAGCTTCAAGAGCACCGCAAGAAAAAGGTCTCGGAGAGTACCGTATGGCATCATCTCGACCGTCTTGGCCACTCCCATAAATCAGTTCGACCGCACCCGTACAAAGGAAACCAAGAGCGCCAAGAAACGTTCAAAAAGGGGACCTCGCAGCTTGCATGCACCCGCACGTGCGAGACCGAAGTGGGTATGGGACATAGAGCGACTTCACCGTCATATTCCTGCCGTCGTACTCACCGGAACTCAACCCTGCGGAACGGTACTTTGATGAGGTGCGATGAGGAACGGCGAACCGGGTGTTCGAGACACTCGAGGATCTCGAGGAGGTAATCGAATCGGAGGTCACAAGCGGTGGAGTGACGATACCGAAGCGATGAAGCAATTGGTGGGGTATGAGTGGATAGTGGAGCAGTGTGTAAAGATGGTATAACATTCTCTACGACGGCACCCTTTCGAGCTTGTGGCGTATGGCGGGAGCGGTTGGTGCGGTATGAGGCGCTGAATTTCAAAACGGAGTTTGGCCTTCTCGTGCCGCGAGCATTTTTCTGAACCTCAGGGCGAGGGTGCGCACAGCGAACGTGCCGAAGATATTCGAGAGGGAACGGGGCGAGGTCGTGTTTTTGTAGCGGTGAGCGTGGAGTGCCGCAAAGAATGCCGGAATCGTGCGCTCGGTAGCATCGGCGGTCACGTAGTTGGTGTGCATGAAATCGAAAAAATGGGTGTCCGATGTTGCCACGAATGGTTTATCGAACGCTTGTGCGACACGTGCGCCGTGCACGTTGCGATTGAACCACCGCGTGTAGAACCATGATAGTTCGATGGCATCAAAGAGGTGGATGTAGCGCTCAAGGAGCGAGCCGAGACTGAAGGTGCCGTAAAAATACGGGTGCGCCGCGAGGACAAAGCAGTCCGGGCGCTCTTCACGGTAGCGGGCGAGGTCGTCGAATGTGCGCACCGCATGAACGCGCTCGTCGCAGTTCAGTATGACGACGTGGCTATACTTCGTGGATCCCGTTTCGTACACATTCGCCTCGATTCCCGGAATGAGCAGAATGTTCCGAGCGTGAGCGTACGCGAGGTGATCTGCGGTGACGATGTTCCTCGTGTGGGCGGTGCTTGCGAGCACGTCAAAGCCCAGGGAGAGTGCGCGGTCGATCCCCTCGTAGAGCGAGTAGCGGATAGGGTCACACGGGTCCTCGCTGCTGTGGAAGTGAAGGTTTGCCTTGAGGTGCATCGGTACGTACTGTAGCATAAGTGTGCGGCACATGTCAGTGACAGAAACAAAACACGGGCGCTCATGAGCGCCCGTGTAGCGTGTTCGATGGCGTGGGGTTTAGAGCCCCAGCCAGGAGAAGAATCCGGCAACACGGTTGCGCAGGGCATTCCAGGTACCGGTGGCTTGGGTATCGAGGGAGCCTGCGACGCCGGCCACCTGTGTCGCGGCTACGGACAGGGGATTGGTCATCTCGCTCGGCGCTGGTACGACTGCCTCAGCGATCGTGTTCGTGGGCAGGGCATCCGTTGGTGCCATGCCAATCTCGCGCAGCTCCTCCTCAGGCACGGGTTGTGCATCTGTTTCGTATGTGCGTGCCCGTGTTTTGAAGGTTGCAATCTCCTTCTCCTGAGCACTCGAGAGTGGGAACATCCGATTACACCACAGTTCGTTAATCCTTTTTTGTGTCGTGTAGTACACGTAGCCGGTCGTTTGGGCGACACCCCATGGGTCAAGGATATCAGCCGCGTAGCGACGCTGGAACGCGTGAACGGCTCGGTATGTCGGCTCATCGTACGTACCGGTAAGTGCGATGTTGTCGAAGTGCTCGTTGAGTGAGAGGAAAGCCTGAAGTTTACTAACCTCCGCAGAGTCATTTTCTTCACCATATCGTATGTACGTGGTGAGAAGTGGGTTGCATACCGTAATCGGTTCGTTCATCGTTGCGACAGTGGGGAGGATACGTACGCTCGTGGAGGCGGTTGGCGAGTGGAGTGCCTTGCCAAGGTTGTGCTCCATGTCCGGATGTCCGACGACGCCGGAAACGAACGCTTCGTTCGTGTACATGCCAGGTGTAGTCGAAGCGTTGAACACCGTGGTGTACTCGATGATGATCGTCTCGTTCTTGTGAATCGTGTCTAAGCCCCAGCGTTGTTCGTGCACCGGTTCGTGGCGGTCGTTGTAGAGAATGTCTACGAGGAGCGCTTTGTACACGGGCCCCCCCCTGTTCGTGATGGTTATCGTGTAGTCAACGCTACTGGATGCGGTCGTTGTGTGGATGTTCGCACGTTTGTCTATGGTCATGGTCGCGTCAGAAAGACGGAGGGCGCTGCCCCCGCCGCTTTTCTGGGTGACGACACTGATCACGTCAGCGTTGTTCGCCGTGTCGGCATCGGATTGGGTGCTTGATGCGGTGAAGGTCGTACCCACATCGGTGCCACCGGCGACCGTGTCCGAGAGACATACGGGCAGGGTGATTGCGTGCGTTGCGTGTGCCTTGAGGGTGCCGATCGCAAGGCGGATTGTGCTTGCGCTGGTGCTCGCCGCATCCGAAAAACGCTGCTCGTGTGGGTTGAATGTCACATTGAGCGCTACACTTTGGGCGGGCCCGTCGCCAAGGTTGTTAACGGTGACTTCGTAGTTGAAGCATGTACCACCTCGCACGTCCGGTGGTACAACGGCGCGTGCACCGACCCACAGGTCCGGTCTTCCGAACGATATGTTGCCGGTCCAATTGCCGAATATGTTGAAGATCGCGAGGACCCAGTTGCGCCCGAGCACGTTCGTGTTGACGACGTTCACGATGTTCGCGGCCGCATGCGCATCGCCGGTCGTGACAGTGGCTCCGTCCGATCCGCTCGCTTGGTTGTCACCGGTGAGTGCGTACACGGATACGTTATTCGTCACGGTCGCGCGGTTCGTGTTCGTGACGTTGGATGTGCGAGTGGATATCGGTGTGGTACCGGTACCGGTTGGCAGTTCGTAGGAGATGGGTACCGTGTCGGTAGCGGTCGGCAGCTCGTAGGTGAGTTCGGGATCATCTACGGTCGGTGCGAGAAAGAGCTCAATACCATCACCCGTTTCGCGCCACGCCATCCCCTCGGGGAGGCCGAACACATTGCCGGTCCAAGAGCCATGGATGCGGAAGAGAAAGAGAAGGGAATCACCGAAAATGTTCGTGTTGACCTTGTTGACGATGGTCGTATTCGCGATTGCGTCACCCGTCGCGATGGTTGCGTTCGTTCCCGAAGTGGTGTTACCACCCGTGTCGCTTTCTACCATAACCGCGTTTTCCACGAGCGCATTGTTCGTGTTTGTGATTGTCGTATCGGTGTTTGCGGATGCGTGGTTTTTTGCGAGGAGGTCGGTGAACCACTCGGCGCCGGGGAATACGACATCCCCCGTGAAATTGGCAAAACTGTTGACCGCCATAAGTAGGTAGTTCGCATTCGTGATGTTGGTGTTCACGAGATTGACAACGTTCGCACCGGCGTATGCATCCCCCGTATTGATTGTCGCTGTACCATCCGTTGCGGTCGCTGTGTTGGAGCCCGTTGTTGCACCAACGGTGACATCGTTCGTGACCACCGCATCATTGGTATTGCGTATACTGACATCGGCGATGCCGTTCGTGCATGTTTCGAGCGAGCATGTGCTCTCTTCTGGCGTGCCCCCCGCGAGGATGCTAAAGAGGTTACGCAGGTCGAGTACCGTGTTGCCAAGAATGGCATTGAGAAAGTATAGGAGTCCGTGGGCGTTGAAGATATTCGTGTTGATGACATTAACGACGTTCGCGAACGAGCTGGCACGTCCGGTGTCGACGCGCGCGCCCGTGCCCGAAGCCTCGTTCTCGCCTGTTGCTGCGGTCGTGGTTGCGTCGGTGTCGGCGAACGCATCGTTCGTGGTGGTCGCATGCACCTCGGCGTCGGTAGCTGTGGTGTCCGTATCGTTCGTGTTCTCGCGCGTATCCGCTTCGAGGGTCGATGACGCGTCTCCCGTGGTAATGTTCACCTCGGTATCCTCGGTGTACGTATCGGTTGGAGGGTCAGTCTCGCTCAGGTACTCCGAGCTTTGCGCGAAGAGCGCGTGGGCGTTCAGGGTAAAACCGAGCGCAATAAGCGCGAGCACGCCCAGGGTCCGCACCCCGCCCCGGTCAGAAGAAAAAGTTCGATACTGCATACAATACTAGTGTGCGAACGAGCGCTCCGATCGTGTGGATTGCGTGGCCAAGGTCCACAGGTTCCGCGTTCTCCATCACGGCAGTGCTCGGTTCGTTATGGTTGTTGGTAATGGTACCGTCGTTGTTCGGTGCGTACGGTACGTCTCGGCTTGTTGGTTCGGTATCGTCTTGTACTGCGGTGTGCCGCGTCTCACGGCCCCCCGTCTGTGTCGTTGTTCCCGTACGGGATGCGGACGGTGTCGTGGTGACCGTTTCGCGGTGTATCGACTCGATTACCCGTCCGTTCACGATGGTGGTGCTGTCGAGTATCGCGTGTGTCGTCGAAGTCGAATGGGTTGATCCCCCCGCCGTGCTCACGACACGCAGGGCGTTTACCACGACAGCCGAATCGGCACTCGCGCACGCCGCGAAGAGTAGCCAGTACACAACGAGTATGAGATTGTATCGAACCTGCATACCACTTTCAGTCCCTCTCTAAGGCCTCGGACCCCCACCAAGACCTTAGTGGAAGGGGCGGATTGTTTTCGTTTCCGCCACTCCACCTTTCGCGTTACGTTGTGCGAAAGAGCACGTGCTTAGCGCACGATGCGCGTTACGTTGCGGTTTACGATGTTCACGATCGCCGCAAGCGAGTCCGCGCGACCGGTAACGATCATACCGCCCGTGCCGCCGTTGCCGCCCGTGCCGCCGTTGCCGGTCGAGCCGGTCGAGCCGCCGTTGCCGGAAGTGCCGCCGTTGCCGCCGTCACCACCTTCGCTGTCACCCTCACCGGATGCAGTACCGCCCGTGCCGCCCTCACCACCGTCATCGCCGTCGCCGGCGCGGGAACCGGTGCTACCGCTGGTACCACCCTGGCCGCCCTCCTCACCATCTGTGAGATTGTTGCCGGTGTCTGCGGAGACTCCGCCGAGGTTCATGACTGCAGATTCGTTGAGGTTCGTAGCGCCGACGATGGTCGTCACCGGAACGTACTGCTTTGAGTACATCTCCCAGTGTGTCTCTTCGTCAACGGTCACCTCCTCATCGTCGATCTCGCCGTCCTCTTCCTCTTCGTAATCCTTGTAGTCGCTCTCGTAGGTGCGATCCGCCTCCAGGTAGAGCTCGTTGTACGGTGCGCACTCAACGCACTCGGCGATTTCGATGTCGGTCTCGTTCGAGTTGACATCATTGCCGATTGCAAGCTCCGCAGATGCATCGCCGGTCTCGATTGAGCCGCCGTTGCCGCCCGTGCCGCCGTTGCCGCCGTTGCCGGTTGTACCGGTTGAGCCGCCCGTGCCGCCGTTGCCGCCCGTGCCGCCATCACCGCCGTCTGTCTCATCGCCGCCCGTTGCCGAGCCGCCGTTGCCGCCGTCAGCGCCGTCATCGCCGTCGCCTGCATTCGAGCCACTGGTGCCGCTGTTACCACCATTGCCACCCTTTGCGCCGTTCGCGATGTTGTTACCCGTCGACGAGGTGACTGATACAGCGTTCATGACCATTGCGCTGTTCGCGTTCGTGACGCCAATCGCCGTCATGTTGCCCATCATAGGGAACTGTGCGGCTGCGAGGCCCGGTGCCGCGAACAGGCCGAGCGTGAGGGAAGGAAGGAGCGCGAGCGCCGCCGCCTTTCCCATCGCTGTGTGTGTTGTAGCCATAGTTATGGTCTGGTTAAATAAGTTTGTAATGCGGCATTTCCTCCGTCCCTTAAGGGTACACGGAAGAAACACGCGCAGATTTGGTGTCCTTCGCGCAGTGGTTGCGCAAAGGACGGCATCGACCGGTGTGGACGTGTTGCAGCCCACGCGGCGCCCGATTTTCCCGTACGGGCATCGCGCACGCTGCTTTTCGATTAACGGTCTCGTGTACGAGAAGTTTTCCTATGTCGTCGTATCGTGCACACAAAACCAACCTATGGAGTGTGGGACACAGCACAAAAAGCGACGGCCTCATGATGAGTGACGTGTCGCTGGTTTCCCCTTGTGTCCAACAGTTTACGCTGTTCCGTACGCTCGTCAATACAAAATTTGTTTTCCCACACGCTGTTTCTGTGTTGTTGTGTGGTGGTAAGGGGGAGTATGCTTGCATCAGGTGTGGGGTTTTTACCGAGGCAGTATCCAGAGAGAATTGCACCAAGAAAAAAATTGGCAGGCATTCACCCCGGCACCTCCTTTCTTTTTTTAAGTGCAACGATGTTGATTTGCACATTCGGACGAGTATTACCCCTCCTCGAGGGTGAGCAGTGAGAAGGGCGGGCTACCCCAAAGGGGAAACCAGCTTTATGCAAGCTGCCGGGGGCACGCCCTTCTCACTGCTCACGGTTCTCGGGTCTGTTAACGAGCCCTTCTCGTGGGGCGGTTATAGCAACCGAAAGCGTCTTGCGTCAAACAGTAAAACGTTTCGTTCTCATTTTTCCCGCTGTTCGAAGATGTTCGAGGTGGCGTTGTGATACTCGTGGCACGTTCATTACGTGTTTCACCACGTTTTTTTTATTGACGTGCCGGGCATGGCGTGATACCCCGTGTATGGTCGTGGCGCGTCCCGACGTGCGATATCGCTGATGTGGACGGGCAAGGTAGGTATTCGCGGGTATTGCCGTGATGTAGTTGCTTCCTTAAAAAAATGATGACATTCGTCAATCGCGGTTATACCATTCCCAAATCCAACTGTTTCGTATTGAGATTTCTTGGATTACCATGCTTTTGAGTCGCAATACAGACAAAACATATCAACGGTTAATAATTTGGAGATGGTATATTTACGTAGCAAAATTTATTAGGTTCAGCAGTTAATTTTCTTTCCTTTAACCATGCACATCGGTTCTTCCGCACGTATGCGTTCTGATACACGACGTCGTATCGTGGCAGTGGTGTCATGTCTTGTCTTCCTTGCGGCATGTGATGTTGTGATGCCGTCGCTCATGTTCGCAGAGGGTAGTGGTAGTGTGGGGGGGATTGCGTTCCCCGTCCTTAATGCGCCGACCGTAGAGCAAATTGCTGCATCGGTGGCCGCTCATGCGCCGGCCCACGTGACGGTAGGGGCTACGAGTGAGGTCGTACCAGTGCGTCAGGGTGATGGTTCCCCGTTTACGATGACAACGCCGTCATTCGGAGAGAGGCGTGACAGCAGCGTCGAGTATACGCCCCGTGGGGAAAGCGACAAACCGGTTGCGTTGGGATATGCCACCACAACCCCCGAAGATACCCCTGTACTCCTACCGCTTCGGTACCGTTCCGGTGTGGGGGGTGGTGCGGTGACGTTTGCGACGACCACCTCACCCCTGCACGGTACCCTCGGACGGGTTGTTGGTAACGCGGTGTGGTACACGCCCGATGCAGATTGGTATGGAAGGGACTCGTTCGGCTTCGTGGTGGATGACGGTTCAGGTACGAATATGTGTGGCGCGGTCGTGCGCATCACGGTAACCCCTGTGAACGATACCCCCACGATTACTCTCAATGGAGATAATCCGCTCTACGTGACTGTCGGTGACCCGTTCGTTGATCCGGGTGCTACCGTGCGAGATGTCGAAGACGGTACGAAGATCGTGCATGGTATCGGGGTGGTTGATACGAGTACGACGAGCCTCATGACCCTCTCATATCGCTACGTAGATCGGGGTGGTGCGATCGCTACGACCACCCGCACCATTCTGGTGAGTGCAACACGAACGTACGCGAGCGAAACACACATTACGAACGATGCGTGGCTCCGCGGTAGCAGCAGCTGGGCGGGATGGGAATTCCCGGTGGATTGGAGCGTTATCGGCAGCAGCAACGTGATTCCCACGGGGTCGGTCACCGTATGGGTCAACGGTACGGTGGCGTGCACATCGGCCGCCATGGTCGGTACCTGTGCCGCGTCATCCACCGTAGTAGGTACGAGCACGGTGCAGGTGAGCTACTCGGGAGACGCAACGTACCGGGCAAGCGTATCGGCAACCGTTCCACATCGTATCGTTTTTGTTGCTGAGGATGTGTGCTTGAACCTCGACGGTATCCAGGCGAGCCTGCCGGACGGGTACCGCTACGAAGGAGGTATGTGTGTACCGATCAGTAGTACTTCCTCGGGTGGTGGTTCGTGCATGAACTGTGACCAACGGGGTGACGGCGGTACCGCGACGACCGCCCCCGTGCGCACGGGTGGCACCGGCGGCGAACGTACCCCGAACACGTTGCGCATCACGAACGAGCGGGGTACCACATCCGAAACCGGTACCGCAACCGCGGCGTGGAACACGAACGTGCGGGCCACCGGCCGTGTGGTATGTGGTCCCGTTTCGGGTGCTCCTTACACGCTCGATCGTAGCGCGCCGAACTTCGGATACCCGTTCGGCTCTCCGGAGATGAGCGAACGTACGACCGATCATGCGGCGTTGCTCGAGGGGCTGCTGCCTGGCACATACCATTGCCGTGTTGCAAGCCGTATGACCACGAACGCTCCATGGACCGTTTCTGACGAGTTCACGCTTGCTTACGATGGTGCCGCGCCCACTGTGGTAGCGATGGGGGGAGGGTTGGAGGCAGAGGGGCAACAGGCTGCATCGCCCGAAGCTTCCGCACCGACAGAGACCGAAGCCGATACGCCCGCGGCACCGAAGGAATCCTCGGCACCCGGTCAACTGGCAGCGGCACTCGCATCGCTTGGAAACGTGTTTTCGTGGGGTACCTGCAGCGGTGCTTGGCTTCCCTGGATTGTAGTGCTCTGTGCGCTCGTGTACGCAACCCTCTGGCCGCGTGCTCTTTTGGTCGGCACGCTCACGCTCGTCGGTGGCATGCAGCGCCTTTCCGTGCTTGCGGCGCTCGGCATTGCCGGTACGCTTCTTGCGCTCGCCCTCGATAAGGGTGCGTGGGTTATACCGCTTGCGGTCGGTACGGCGGCGCTCATGGCCGCATTCGGCACGGATCTGTACGCGCAGAGCATGGCTGTTCCCGAACGGTTCCTACGGGTGCTACGGGCTCTTGTGGGGGTACTCGCGTGCGCGTTCGTGGTGGCGATTGTTCGGGGCTGGACGTGCGCCGTGCTGCCGATCATGGTGCTCATCGTTGTGCTCGGCGTGCGGTACGCATTACGCCGTGCGAATGCGTAGGGCTTGGTGCATGAAAGGTCACGTTCGCACCTGTCCGTGCTTCATAGGTACCGCACCATCGCCATGTACGGCCCGGTGACCAGTCGGTATGGTGCGCTCCCCTCGCAGACGATCCGCGCGCTCATGCATGCGGGGTTCATTCGCGCGGGCACCGAGGAGCACGTGGCGCCGGCGTCGCTCGACCTCACCCTCTCCGAGGAGGTGTACCGGACCAATGGCGTGTTCCAGGTTCGTGCCGGCGAGGCGGTGCGCGACCTTGTGCATGCCACCGGCGCCGAGCGTCATACTCTGGATCGTCCACTTGAACGAGGATCGCTCTACCTCGCACGCCTCAACGAAACGATTGAGCTGCCGGCGGGCGTGTACGGGTACTGCAACCCCAAGAGCAGCACCGGTCGTCTCGACGTGCATGTGCGGGTGCTTGCGGATGGGGTGCCGCGCTACGACTCGCTCGTACCACACGGGTGGAGCGGAAGCCTGTGGATTGCCATTCATCCAAAGTCCTTCTCGATCGCGCTCACACCCGGTTTTGCCCTCTCGCAGCTCCGGCTCTTTACCGCGGACACACGGTTCTCGGAGCTTGACCTCGAGGTGGCCCTCGCCGAGCATCGCCTTCTGTGGCACAGGGGCGGAACATTCGTTACGTACCGCGAGCTCACGGCAACGGACCGTGACGGCGCACCCGTGCTCACCCTCGCGTTCGATGGACCGTCGGTCGGGTTTGTCAGTCGTAGCACCGACCGGGTGCTCGATCTCACCGCCGTGGGCGCCTACGATCCGCGTGATTTCTTCGACGAAGTGATCTCGGAGGATGGCCGGGTGCGCCTGGATCGGGACAACTTCTACATACTCTCCACGAACGAAGCGGTACGCATCCCCCCAGAGCTGGCGTGCGAGATGGTGCCCATGGACGAGCGGTCGGGCGACTTTCGTAGCCACTACGCAGGGTTCATCGATCCCGGGTGGGGATGGGGTGTGCGGGGGGAGGGGTGCGGGCGGCCGCTCACCCTTGAGGTGCGTCCGTTCGAAGACCTCGTGGTGCGTCGTGACCAGCCCATCGCGAAGATACGTTTTGAGCGCATGACCCACGTGCCGGATGTGCTCTATGACACCCGCGCCAGCAACTACCGCACGCAGTCCGGGCCTCGCCTCGCGAAACAGTTTCGGGAGATTGGCATGGAGAACGGCCCCTCGTTGTAGCGAGGGGCCGGGTGGCTTATACGTCGGTGCGTATGATATCGTGCGTGCCGCGCCGTATGTCGAAACGATCCGGCTCCGGATCAAGGTGAAGGGTTATTAGACCGTACGAGGTGTACCGCTCACGCAGCGCCTCCGCCACCTGCCGCATGCGTACTCGCAGGGTTGGATGCACGAAGCGTGTGGAGCGTAGCTCCACGAGGTACGTGAGGGCGTGAAGGTCGCCGGTAATGCGGTGTGCGATCGTAAAGCCCATTGCCGCGTAGTACTGGGCGATCTCGGGAGATGCGGCGAGCGCTCCTATGCGCGCCGTTTGGGCGTGTATGAGCGCATTCGCATCACTGCAGAGCGTTGGCGGAAGCTCGTCAAGGTACCATTGTTCGAAGCCGTGCTTCGTCGTTAAGAGCGGCATGCGCTGCACGATCGCTCGGTGGCGCTGCAGGTCGCGGTACGATCCGAAATCGAGCGTGAACTGGAACCCGACGGTCCCGCACTCGGCGATACGACGGGGCAACTCGGCGTGTGGCGGACGGTCCGTGAGCGCTTGGCGGTACGCCGCAAGCGCGTCGCGGTCGATGCTGTCGTGTATGAGGGCGAACGGCACCGGATCGTGCTCATCCTCGTAGAGGGTATGCATGAGCATCTCGTGGTACGCATCGAGCGCTTCGTGCGATGTATGCGAGAACGAGCTCGGGAACATACGCCGAAATCCGTCGGTCACCGTGTGCGCCACCTCACGCACCTCCGCGAGTGGGTGGTGTGTGAGGAGCGCGAGCTCATCGGCGAACTGACGCAGGTTCATATGCCACGCAAGGTTCGTGGTCGTTCCCGCCGGCAGGAACGCGCGCATGATATCGAACGTGCGCGCAGCGATCGCCTTTGCGTACACCTTTGGGTCCTCGTTTGCCGTTCGCGGGTACCGTTCAGCAAGGACTGTCGGGAGCTCACGTATGCCGCGCAGGTAGAACGTGCGCCACGCTTCAAGGATCTCGGCTCCCTCCTCGGTGTCGAGCGGGTTTCGTAGCGGCTGGTTCGTGAAGTCAATGTAGCGCGTGCTGCTCTCCTGGCCGGCGTAGAGGCGCCAGTCCTGAATAGCCTTCGCGGCGAGCATGGAGACACCCTCGACGAACACCGTAACGGTGCCGCAGTCGCCAATCGAGCGATGGCCGTAGCCGACGTAGTAGGTAGCCATGAAACGCTCCGGGCCGCGCTCGGCCAGTACCTCAAGGTGCGTTTTGATGCCGCCGGTGGAGCGACTATGCAGGGCCTGCAGCATGGCAACCGCTTCGGGTCCGATGGTCGCGCCGGTGTCGAGGATGGTGACGGATCCGCCTCCCGTGAGGGGCAGGGTGGTGTGGGACAGCTCAGCGATGGTAGACATGGTAGGTAGCGCTCCTGTGTGTTCCAGGCACAGTGTACTATACTGAACCCATATGTGCGATGCTCTGACAAGGGGAGTGTTCATTGTTCTTGAGGGTGGGGAGGGGTGTGGCAAAGACGCGAACATTGCGTACCTTAAGGAGCGGTACCGAGACCGCAGTGATGTGCTCTTCACCCGTGAGCCCGGCGGCACGGCCATCGGCGAGCGTATCCGAGAGGTGCTCATGGACCATGCCTCGAGCGCTATGGCGGTCGAAGCGGAGCTTTTCCTCTTCCTTGCGGCGCGCGCCCAGCTCGTGCGCGAGGTGGTGCGTCCCGCGCTCCGAACGGGTACGCACGTCGTGGCGAATCGGTTTGGGCTTTCCACTGTTGCGTACCAGGTCTATCGCACGGGGCGGCATGAGTACCGTCCGTTCCTCGACGCGATGAGCGCCCAGGTGCTCGGCGACCTTCGACCTCACTATGTTCTCCTCGATGTTGATCCGGCGGTCGGTGTGGCCCGCGCACGCGCGCGTCCGGAGAGGACCACGCGTTTCGACGTGGAGCCGCTCGAGGTTCACCAACGGGTCCGCGATGGGTACCGCGAAGCCGTTCGGGCACACCCACACACCATCATTGACGCAGGGCGCCCCCTTGCCGAGGTGCGCGAAGAGGTGTACGCGTACGTGGATCGTTTACTATATGCCCACCCTTCTTAAGGCAAAGGTAACACGCCTCGATCCTTCCGTGCCGCTCCCCTCCTATGCCCATGAGGGTGATGCCGGCATGGATCTCTATGCGCAAGAGGCGGTGACACTCGCGCCGGGGGAGCGTACCCAGGTGCCGACCGGTATCGCGCTCCAAATACCCGAGGGGTACGGGGGGTTCGTGTGGGACAAGAGCGGCTTGTCCCACCTGCACGGGCTGAAGACCCTCGGTGGCGTCATCGATGCGGGGTATCGTGGTGAGATCAAGGTTGGCGTGGTCAACCTTGGCAGTGTACCGTACACGATCGAACGCCACCACAAGGTGGCACAGCTCGTGGTGCAACGGGTCGAGAGGGTCGCGTGCGTGGAGGTGTGTGAGCTTGATCCTGCGCCACGCGGCGTTCGTGGCTTCGGGAGCACCGGTCGGTAGCAAACGCCCGCCATGGGTGCGGCGAGCGTTCTCTAAACTTGAGTTATGCCTTCAGGGTTTTTGCCAAGAAAGCTACCTCATCAAACACCCCCTCCAGGAGGGGTGCGTGCTCGTGCGGCGCTACCCATGCGTAGAGGCCGGCGTAGCGCAGGGAAGTCATCCGCGCCGTGTCCATAGGGTCCTCCAAGATGTCGCGCATGTGCATGTGCCGCACGATGTTCCCCACGGTGCGGGGCGTGCTCTCCGCACGTAGGTGCTCGAGCAACGAAGCAGTGTCGTGACAGATGAATTCGGCCTGCATGGCCGGCTCATGGCGCGCATAGGAAGCGATGAGAATCGTACTTTGCCGCCCCAAGGGCATGGCGCACGCGTTCTTCGACCTGCCTCGTTCGCATACCTGCAGGATAATGTTCGGTGCTTTGCCCGGGTGCCTGACCGTTGCGGCCAGGAACTCCAACGGGGTGCGGTGTCCGGCACGCGCCGTGCTGGCTGTTGTGGACCGGGTTGTTTGTACCATTGCCGCTTCTCTTCTGTGATGTGCCTTCTCACACATAACTATGGCGGTGTGACACGCGCAACGGGCGCCGCGTCGTGCTATAGTGCCCTTCATGCGGGACACGCTTTAATAACGTACGTGTCCGTAAGCCATCCATCATGCGGTACGATACAGTGCGTGCATGCGACCCCGAGGTATATGCGGCGCTTATGGGAGAGGAGCGGCGCGAGGCGGAAGGGTTGGAACTCATTCCGAGCGAGAACTACGTGTCGCGCGCGGTGCGCGAGGCTTTGGGCTCGGTCATGACCAACAAGTATGCGGAAGGCTACCCGGGCAAGCGCTACTACGGCGGTCAGGAGTACACCGACACGGTCGAAACGCTCGCGATCGAACGTGCGAAGCAGTTGTTCGGTTGCGCGTACGTGAACGTGCAGCCGCTCTCGGGTGCGCCGGCGAACAGTGCCGTGTACTTCGCACTCCTTGAGCCGGGCGATACGGTTATGGGTATGGACCTCTCGCACGGCGGACACCTCTCCCACGGACACCCCGTCACCATGATGACCCGGGTGTTCCGCTTCGTGCGCTACAAGATGAAGGACCCGGAGACGGGCGAGATAGACTACGACGACATGCTTGCGGTCGCGAAGCGTGAGAAGCCAAAGCTCATCCTCGCCGGGTTCTCCGCCTACAGCAGAGAGCTCGACTACGAGAGGTTCGTAGCCATAGGGAAGGAGGTGGGGGCGCTCGTGATGGCGGATATTGCTCACATCGCGGGGCTCATTGCGGGGAAGGTGGTGAAGGACCCGTTCGCCGCCGGTTTCGACCTCATGACGACGACCACGCACAAAACACTGCGGGGGCCACGTGGGGGCATGGTGCTCGTGCGCGCGAGCGAGGACATAGCAAAGAAGGTTGACAAGGTCGTATTTCCGGGCCTACAGGGAGGTCCCCACATGCACAACATCGCCGCGAAGGCGGTTGCGTTCGGTGAGGCTCTCCACCCGTCGTTCAGGACCTACACCGCTCGTATCCTCAAGAACGCGAAAGCGATGGAGCGCGTGTTCAGGGAGCGTGGGGTGCGGATGCTCGGTGGCGGGACCAGCAACCACCTCATCCTCGCGGATGTGTTCGGCTCGCTCGGTGTCTCCGGGAAGGAAGCGCAGCGCTTGCTTGACGAGGTGGGTATCACGGTCAACAAGAACGTGATTGCCGATGACCCGCGGTCGCCCATGGACCCCTCGGGTATCCGTTTCGGTACGCCCGCGTTGACGACCCGGGGCTTCACCGAAGACGGGTGTGTGATGATCGCGAACCTCATGCTCGATACACTCGAGGCGAACGGTGACACGGCTCGAACGCGAGCAATTCGTGACGATGTGCGAGCGCTCGCCGAATCGCACCCGATACCCGAGGTATTCGTGTAGTGCAGTGGACAGCCGGCGGTGTGCATAACATGACTGGTGTTCAACCAGGTGGTGTACGATACTGGGCGTGTTATACTCCACATTTGTTGCACACATGTATTACTCCTATAGTTTCTACGAGTTCCTACCGTTCGTCGTCGTCGCAATTCTCATATACTTTGCCGTTCGCTTGAGCAAACTCTCCGACCGGGTATCGCACATTGAGCGGTACCTGCAGCAAGCGACCGTCGCTCCCGGGAATGTGACCGAGCAAACGGTTCCGGAGGCGGCCGATCGGCAGGAAACCGTCGTTCCCGCAGTTTCTCCCGCGGCCGTGCCGCTCGTGCGTAGCGATGCAGACGTGTTCGGGCATTTTGCGGCATGGTGCAGAGAGGACTGGCTGATGAAACTCGGTGGCCTGTTCGTGCTGCTCGGTATGGCATGGTTCGTGAGCTACGCGTTTGCGCAAAACTGGATCGGTCCGATGGGGCGGGTTTGCCTCGGGTTCCTGGCGGGTGCGGGGGTGCTCGCACTCGGCTACTACCGCATCGTGCGCTACCGCACCCAGGGGAGCGTGCTCATGTTCGTGGGGGCTGCCACCATCGTGCTCACGACGTACGCGGGCAGGGAGCTGTACGACTTTTTCGACCAGCAAACGGCGCTCGTTCTCATGTTCTTCACCTCGTGTACGCTCGGTGCCGCTGCGGTCACCCTCCGGTACCGGCCCCTCGCGTACGCGAACATGGCGCTTGCGGGTCTGGCCCCCCTTCTCGTCAGTACCGGTACACCGAACATGGTTGGTCTCCACGCGTACCTCATGGTACTTACGCTCGGAGCGGTGTGGGTGGCGGTCGCAACCGGGTGGCGCTCCCTCATTCTGGTTTCGGTGGGCATCGTTTCGTTCTACAGCGTACCGTTCGCATGGAATGTGTGGGGAAGTGAGGCGGACCAGGGGCTGCTCTTCGCGTTCGCGTTTGCCGCGCTCTTCTTCGTGACTTCCGGTGCCGGGATGCGTATGTCTCCGAAGATGCGGATCTCCGACCTTGTGGTGGCGGTCCTTTCGGGGATTTACCTCCTCGTGTGGGTACGGAACGCCGCACCCGATGAGTGGCAGAGCATGCTCCTCCTCGTGTGGACGCTCGCGCTCGCTTTCGGTGCCTTCCTCGCGGTTCGGTACGGGGCGGACCGTGCGTACTTCTACGCGTACGCGGGCGTCGGGGTCGTCTACATCGGTGTGGCAACCTCGCTCCTCCTCGAGGGGCCGACGCTCGCGGTGGCGGCCATCATCGAAGCGGCCCTTCTCCTTGCACTCGGCTACCACATCACGCGTGACGTACGGGTCGTGCCGGTGCTCGCGCTTCCTTCCTGTGTGCCGATCGTACTGTCGTTCGGCAGCATCACCTCGAATGCGTGGTCGTATGCACGGTACTATGGTGGTCCCGAGTATGGTGTTTCATCCACATCATCGTGGTACATACGCGTATTCCATGCGGATGCACTCGTTCTCACGCTCATGCTCGCGGTGCCGTGTGCGCTCGGTGCGTACTTCTATGCCGAGCGCTTGCGGGACGCGCGCGGATCGGAGGTGCTCCACAAGACCGCGGCGGTGCTCTGGGGTGTTGCCGGTCTCTATGCCGCAGTGCTCGTGTGGCTTACGGCGCACGCCGTGTGGTACGGTGATCGCGGCACCACGGTCGCGCTGTGCGTGTACGCACTGATCGGTTCGTGGTGCTTCATGCATGGACGTCGAATGGGAAGTGCGTGGCAGCGCGTCGTGGGGAACATCCTCATCGGGTTCGTAGCGGTGCGTCTTCTCCTGGTGGAGGTGTGGGATATGGCGCTTGCCGGCAGGGTGGTGACCTTCCTCACCGTGGGAGCACTACTCATCACGGTGGCGTGGCTCGAGCGGAACGGACGTACGCCGGAGCATTCCGCAAAACCTACCAGGTAATGAGCACAACTATGCGAACAACAGCGCGAACGATCATCACGCTCATGTTCGGTACGAGTATGGTGTATGGCGCGTCGGTGTATGGGGCCGACCCGGCGTGGTATGGCGCAAGGAACAGCGGGATCGACCTGTCGGCGTTCCGGTACCGTATCATGGTGCCGGCTGTCGATAGTGTGGTGCCCGCGGTGGTCGAAGTGCCCCTGGGGGGCGCCGTGGTGCACGACCCGAGAGCGGTGGCGCAAGCGAGCGACGGCACTCTGTCAGAAGTGTTCGTGCACGTGCGAGAGGAGCACACGAGGGTGCCCGTACAGGTCGTTGATGGGTGCACGTACGAGGACGTGAACGGGAATCTGCCGACCTGCGTTTACACGACCGCGGGCTTGACCGATCATGACCTTCGTACCGTGACCGATTTTCCCTTCCGCGACGGAACAAGGAACACGGCACGTATCACCTTCAAGAGCGAGGATGGTACCCCCTTCACCACGTCGGCGCTCTACCTGACGTTTGCGCCGAACGTGGCGCTGCCTCGGACGGTCGCGATCGAGGGGTTTAATGAGCAGGGTTCGTTCACCGTAGTTGCCGAGCGTCCTCTCGAAGGAACCGACATACGGTTTCCCGTCACGCACGCGCTTGGGCTCACCGTCACGTTCGGCCTCGCGCAGCCCCTGCGTCTTGCGGAGGTCGACCTGGTACAGGCGGACACGGGGTTCACCGTGGAGTACGCAGTGCGGCTCCTGGCGCAGCCGAACATAGGGTACACGCTCTACGTAGACCCCGACCGTCCGTACGGTACCGTTGCCGGTACGGGCGTTGATCTGGTGAGCAGTCGGGGGGTACGTGAGCTTGTTGGTGCGGAGCTCGTAACGAACCCTCTGTATGTGCCGGCGGACACGGACGCTGATGGGATACCCGACATCCACGACAACTGCGTCTCGATCGCGAACACCGACCAGCGTGATGTGGATGGCAACGGCCGGGGGGACGCATGCGACGATTTCGATCGTGACGGGATCACGACCCTCCGTGATAACTGTCCGAGCATTCCGAACGCCGCCCAGAATGATACCGACGGGGACGGTGTCGGAGATGCATGTGATACCCAAGAGAACCGCTTCACCGAGCGGAACCCATGGGTGCCGTGGGCGGGCATGGGAATCGCGGTCGGGGTCCTCCTAGGGCTCTTCATATTCGTCGTACGTTCGAGCCCCACTGCCCACGAGGAGGTATCGACCGACGACACCCCTTAAAAGACCCAACAGTTTGCCACGTATGACGCCCGGAGAAGCACCGTTTGTTCCGAGGGTACCTGCCGACAGTCAGAGAGATAAAGAGGAACCCCAAGAAGATGGAGAAAACTCCGAGGAACGTTTCTTAAAGTTTCAGTACGCGGTTATTGACAGGTGGTGTGCCGCATTTAATCGACCGGACCTATCCGACCATAGGGCAAAAAAAGAACCATTGACAGCATTCGACTGGATCACTGCAGGGTACGCCGCAAAATGTCGCGCACTATTTGATCGGGAGAAAAAGCATGCCGCTCTCCTTGAGAAGTATGCGGAAGCGATGGGGTGGTGCCCGCCTGGTGTTGCCGATTCTGAAAAGTTGAGGTCGGTATGGAAAAAGGTTGAGACAATCCTCTATGGGGAACCTTTACCTGAAGGCCTCGAAGCTTCCAAAGTTGTTAAAATTAAAAGTAGTATCCGTAAAAAATCCGGAGCGCGCCACTCGAAACACTCCCTGAACCATGCGCCATAGCGCTCCGTACCGCTGGTGTAAACGCCACGCATCGTCGCTCGCGTTCGCGGGAGGCTTCGTGCTCGATGCGCTCACGCTGCGCCGCATCGACCTCCCCTACGAGAACACAGTGTTCGTGACGTACCTTCTCGTAGCCGTGTGCGGCATCCTGCTGGTGCACGCGGTGGAGACGGGTAGGGTGGGTGTTCACCTTCTGGTACGAAACCGCGACTGGCTGCCCGTGCTCGTACAGTTTCCGATCGGCGGCCTTTTTTCGGGATTCCTCATCTTCTACACGAAGAGCGCGAGCCTCTTTACGAGCTGGCTCTTTCTCGCCCTGCTCCTCGGACTCTTCGTCGGCAACGAGCTCTTGCACCGACGCTACGAACGGCTCGTGTTTCAGGTGACGATGCTCTACATCGCGCTCCTCTGCTACCTCACGCTGGTGACGCCCGTTCTGACCGGCACGCTCGGTACCGGCACGTTTCTCATGAGCGGAGTCGCGAGCCTCTTCGTGGTGGCACTCCTCGTGCAGGGCATCATGCGGCTCTTTCCGGACGTCTACGCGCGAAGTGCGCGCATGCTCGCCGTGTCGATCGGGGGAGTGTTCGTGCTGTGGAACGCGCTCTACTTCACGAACCTCATCCCCCCCGTGCCCCTTGCTCTCAAGGGTATCGGCGTGTACCACCACGCGGTGCGTAGTGGTGGCGGGTATACGGTACGGTACGAACCACCGCGCTGGTACGAACCGTGGCGCGACACGAGCGGACTATTCCGCTACGCGTCCGCCGACACCGCGTACTGCTTCAGTGCGGTGTACGCACCTTCTCGTATCGGCATTGACATCTACCACCACTGGTTCTACCGCGCGGAAGGCGGGGGGTGGGTCGATAGGGGGCGCGTACCGTTCCCGATACGGGGCGGGCGCGAGGGAGGGTACCGTGGGTATACGGCACGTTCCGATCTTGCCGAGGGGTCGTGGCGCTGCGTCGTGGAGACAGAGAGCGGACAGGTGCTTGGCGAGGTCGGGTTTTTGGCCGAAGCATCGCGCTCCCCCGTCCTCCTCACTGAGGGTGCACGGTAGTACGGAATGGCGAGGGGCATCGTGCGTGGCCTTCTGGTCCGTACGCTCTCGGTCCTCGAAGGTGCCGGTGTGCGGCCTTGAATGGCGCGTGAACGCGAATGTGCCCGCCGCGCCGTATGCATTTCGGCACACGCGCGGTATTATGGAACCCTATGCACGATCGTGTGGACGTGTCTCTTGAAAAAGGAAACGAACCGCTCCTTCCCGATGGCTTCCGCGCACTCACGTCTGTCGAAGCGCGTGAGGTGGTGCGCACGCACGGGGAGAACGTTATCTTTCATCGGCACAGCGATCGACCCATACGTGCGTTCTTGAAGAAGTTCAACAGTCCACTACTCCTCTTGCTCATGGGGGCGGTGGTCGTGTCCGTGTATGTGGAGCAGTACGTGAGCGGTGGCATCATTGCGTTCATGGTACTCCTTTCCGTGGTGCTGGATTTTGTGAACAGCTACCGGAGCGAGCGTGTAGCGGAAGCCCTTGCGAGCAAGATCGTGACGAATGCGTCCGTGGTGCGGGATGGCGTTGTGCGCACGGTACCGCTCCGCCTCATCGTGCCGGGCGACATCGTGGTGCTCACCGCGGGTGCCGTCATACCGGCTGATGGGGTGCTCATCCGGGGCGATGATGTGTTCGTAAACCAAAGTGCGCTCACGGGGGAATCGTTCCCGGTGGGGAAGGCGGTGTGCGGCGGGTCGCAGGAAGAGGTTTCACACGCAGAGCTTCGCCCCGACGTACCGCACGCGTTGTTTATGGGTACGAGCGTGGTAACGGGGTATGGCCTCATGCAGGTGGTGCGCACGGGTGCGCTCGCCGAGTTCGGTCGCATCGCCGCCAAGCTTGCCGATGAACGTGTCGAGACGGCGTTCGACAAGGGTATCCGGTCGTTCAGCTTCTTCATCATGCGGGTTGCATTCGTGATGGTGGTTGTCGTTTTTGCGGTGAACGCCCTAAAGCACGATGTGACGATCCTGGACTCGCTCCTCTTTGCGATAGCGATAGCGGTCGGACTCACGCCCGAACTGTTGCCCGTCGTGATGACGGTCACGCTCTCGCGCGGTTCACTCAACATGGCACGAAAGCACGTGGTCGTACGGCACCTCACTTCCATTCAAAACTTTGGTGCGATGACGGTGCTTGCCACGGATAAAACGGGTACCCTCACCCAAGACGAGATAACGCTCGTTAAGTGTACCGACCTGTCCGGTCGTGAGAGCGACGAGGTGTTCGAAGCTGCATACATTTCGTCCGCGTTCAGTACCGCGCGTCGCAGCCCGCTGGACGAGGCGATCAAGGGGCACAAGAAGCTCGACCTCAGTGCGTACCGTAAGGTCGATGAGGTACCCTTCGATTTCACCAGGAAACGCGGTTCGGTGGTGTACGAGTGGGGTGAGGAGCGAATGCTCGTGGTCAAGGGGGCCCCCGAAGAAACGCTTCGCGCGTGCACCGTGCTGTGCGACGGTTCAGGAGAGCGCGCATTCACCGAGGAACTTCGTATGAATGCGCTTCTCGCCTATGAAGCACTGTCGCGCGATGGTTTTCGTGTGCTCGCGATCGCACGGCGTCGGCTTTCGCGCGATGGTACCCGAGAGTACGGGCGTGATGCGGAGTACGATCTGGCATTCCTCGGATTTGCTTCGTTCTATGACCCCCCGAAGACCACAGCGAACGAGGCCGTACGCGATCTCGCTGCGCTGTCGGTGGAGGTCAAGATCATCACGGGCGACAGCGAACTTTTGACGGAGCGTGTGTGCCGTGAGATAGGCCTTGGGGTGAAGGGCACGTTGACCGGCGCGCAGGTAGCAGCGATGAGTGATGAAAAACTCGCACACATCGTGCGCGACACCACCATCTTTGCGCGCGTGACGCCGGAGGAAAAGGAGCGTGTCGTACTCGCGCTTCGCCACGCAGGCGAGACGGTCGGGTACCTGGGTGATGGCATCAACGATGCGCCTGCGCTGAGGGTGGCCGATGTTGGGATCTCGGTGAACAATGCGGTGGACGTGGCGAAGGAGACGGCCGATATCATTCTGCTGCGAAAGAGCCTGGAGGTGCTTGCTGATGGGGTGCGTGAGGGCAGGGCGACGTTCGAGAACACTATGAAGTACATCCGAATGGGCTTCAGTAGCAACTTCGGCAACATGACCAGCATGATGGCGGCATCCGCCTTTTTGCCGTTCCTGCCGATGCTACCGGCACAGATACTCTTGAACAATTTCCTGTACGATCTTTCACAGACGTCGTTGCCGACCGACCACGTTGACGAGGATGCGGTGCAAAAACCCACTAGCTGGAACATTGGCGCGATACGTCGCTACATGCTGGTGTTCGGCCTCGTTTCCTCGGTGTTCGACCTGGTGACGTTCTATGTCCTATACAAAGGGTTCGGCCTCACCCAGGGCGCGTTCCAGACCGGATGGTTTATAGAGTCCATTGCTACGCAGGTGCTCGTGGTGTACGTGATACGCACGCGCACGCTACCGTTCCTGGGTAGTCGGCCGAGCGGTATGCTCGTCGCCACCACCAGCTTCATCGTTGCCGCTGCACTCCTCATTCCGTACCTGCCGTTCGCGACCGACGCTGGCTTCGTACCCCTTCCGCTCGGTATTCTCGCGGCACTCGCCGGGATCACGCTCGCGTACCTCGTGGTAGCGGAGCTCGCCAAGCGTCTGTACTACACAGTGGAGGTTCGCCGGGCGAGGAACCACGCCCTCGCGTAGGGGTACCCGGTGCGTACATAAGCGGGCGTTCCCCGCATACCCTCGGCTATTGTCCATGGGTTCGCTTCCCGCTATAGTGGGACCATGGTAGAGGCGACCATACGGGAAGCTATACAACGTGCGCTTGAAACGCTCGGCTACGGGGCGCGCCCGTTCACCTTGGACCGGCCGGCGGATCGAGCGCACGGAGACCACGCCACGAACGTTGCGCTCATGCTCGCGGCGTCGGGGGGGAAGGATCCGCGAACGATTGCGCGCGAAATCGTCGAGGCGCTCGGTGCTCCCCCGTGGGCGGAACGTATCGAGGTCGCCGGGGCGGGCTTCATCAACCTGTACCTCGCCCGTACGTGTGTGCGCGACACGGTGCGGGAGGTGCTCGCGGTTGATCGGCGGTTCGGTGCGCACGAAACGCTCGTCGGCAAGCGGATCATGGTGGAGTACACTCAGCCCAACCCGTTCAAGCCGTTCCACATCGGGCACCTCATGAGCAACACGATCGGCGAGTCGCTCGCACGCCTCTACGAGTACTCCGGTGCGGAGGTGCGGCGCGCCAACTATCAGGGCGACGTGGGGCTTCATGTGGCGAAGTGCCTCTGGGGGCTCATGAAGCTCGGGGGAAGTCCCTCGAGCGTCGAGGATCTCGGACACGCGTACGTCGAGGGGAACCGCGCGTACGAGGACGATGCCGGAGCGAAGGGCGAGATCACTGCGTACAACAGAATGGTGTACGAGCGGGCACCCCAGATCGCGGAAGCGTACCGCATCGGTCGCGACACATCACTCGCCCATTTCGAGGATTTGTACCGCACCCTCGGTACGCGGTTCGACCACTACTTCTTCGAGAGCGAGTCACAGCTGCCGGGCAGGGCGCTCGTCAAGGAGGGTCTTGCCGACGGGGTGTTCGTGGAGAGCGAGGGTGCGGTCGTTTTTCGCGGCGATGAGCATGGCCTTCACACACGCGTGTTCCTGACCTCGGAGGGGCTCCCGACGTACGAAGCGAAAGAGCTTGGCCTTGCCCAGCTCAAGGCGGACAAGTGGCCATTCGACACCTCGATCACGGTCACCGCAGCCGAACAGGACGAGTACTTCAAGGTCGTGTTCGCGGCACTCGCGCGCTTGCGCCCCGCCTTTGTCGGTAAGTTCGCGCACGTCTCGCACGGCATGATGACGCTCGTGAGCGGCAAGATGAGTTCGCGTAGGGGGAACGTGGTGACCGGTGAGACGCTCCTCGAAGGTATGCGAACGCTCGCACGTGAAAAGGTCGCTGAACGCGATTTCTCGGACGAAGAGAAGGAGCATATCGCAAGCGCGGTCGCGGTCGCAGCCATCAAGTACCAGATCCTCCGCCAGCGGACGGGCAAGAACACGGTGTTCGATCCGGCCCGGGCACTGTCGCTCGAGGGTGATTCGGGACCGTACCTACAGTACGCGTATACGCGCGCCGTATCGGTGCTCGAGAAGGCGAGCCGTGCGGGTGTCGCCCCCGCGACCACCCTCGCGCCTCCGATCGCCGTTCCCCTCGAGCGTCTGTTCCACCACTTCCCGGGCGTGGTTCTGCGAGCGCGTGAGACGCACGAGCCCCACCAGATCGCCACGTACCTCACCGAGCTTGCCGCCACGTGGAACAGCTGGTACGCGGTGGAAAAAATACTCGACGACTCACCGCTTACCCCCTACAAGCTCGCGATCGTGAAAGCCTTCTCGTGCACCATGCAACAGGGTCTCTACCTGCTCGGCATCGAGGCGCTCCCGCGTATGTAGCGGAGTCGAGCCGGAGCATAAAAGGTGCTAGGATAGGGCCATGGCGGAGGAACTACCGACAAAGAGCGATACCGCGCTTCGCGAGGAGGCGGTGCTCGCGTTCTGGAAGGAGCGCGGCATTTTCGAAAAAACACTCGAACAGGATGCGCCGCGCGGCGAATTCGTGTTCTACGACGGGCCGCCATTCGCGACCGGTTTGCCGCACTGGGGATCGTTGCTCTCATCGATCTCCAAAGATGTGTTCGGACGCTACAAAACGATGCGCGGGTATCGCGTACCGCGCCGATGGGGGTGGGACTGCCATGGACTTCCCATTGAGCACATGATCGAAAAAAAACTTGGCCTCAAGACCAAGAAGGATATTCTCGAGCTCGGCATCGACCGCTTCAATGCCGAGGCCCGCGCAGCGGTCCTTCGATACGCGGACGACTGGAAGAAGTACGTGGATCGTGTAGGGCGGTGGGTGGATTTTGACCACTCGTACAAGACAATGGACAACACGTACATCGAGAGCGTGTGGTGGGCCCTGAAGAAGATACACGACGACGGACGTCTGTACGAGGGGCGCAAGGTCCTCCTGTATTGCCCACGGTGTGAGACGCCGCTCAGTAAAGCGGAGATCGCGATGGACAACAGCTACAAGGATGTGGTGGAGAAGGAGGCGGTGTACGTAAAGTTCAAGCTCGCCCCGGGTCAGCAGGTGGGCGAGTTCACTACGGATGCGAACATGTACGTGCTCGCGTGGACGACGACACCCTGGACCTTGCCGGCGAACATGGCGTTGGCTGTGGGTGAGGATATCGAGTATATCCGTTTTTCAACGGACGAGACCGCTACGTTTAGTACTTTTCCCCCACGACCCATGAATGGTCCGGGAACGTATATTATGGGTAAAGAGGCGTTCTTGCGAGCTGTGCGAGAAAATCAGGATGATTTCTCGGAAACCGTACGATCTCTTCTCATGGGTTCTTGTGGTGTGGATGCCTATGAAGAAAATAAGCGCGGCTTGGCGATGGGTAGGGAAGAGGCGTTTAAGGCATGCGGTATTAGTGTTGTTCGTGGTACCGACCTTGTTGGTCTTTCGTACGAGTCGTTCTACGATGTGCCCAAAGCGAAAGCGATGGGAAGTGAGAAAGCATGGACCATCCTTCCTGCGGACTTCGTGACGACCGAGGAGGGGACAGGCGTGGTGCACATCGCGCCGATGTACGGCGAGGATGACTACAGCCTGGGTCTTGCGCATGATCTGCCCATCGTACCGCTCCTTGATCAGAGTGGTACGTTCAACCCAGATGCGCCCGAGTTCGTGCGTGGTGTCTTCTACAAAAAGGGCGGTACCTACGTCATGGAGGACCTAAAAAAGCGTGGGCTCTTATTCGCGCCGCATGAACATACGCACAGCTACCCGCACTGCTACCGCTGCGGTACCCCGCTCATCTATAACGCGCTCACGAGCTGGTTCATCGACATCCAGAGCGTGAAGGAGCGGCTCCTCAAGGCGAACGAAGACGTGTCGTGGTACCCGGCACACCTCAAACATGGTCGTTTCAAGAACATCGTGGAGGGAGCGCCGGATTGGACGATCTCACGCAACCGTTTTTGGGCGAGCCCGCTTCCCGTATGGAAGCATGAACGTACGGGAGCGCCTGTGGTGATCGGTTCGCTCGCGGAGCTCACGAAGCGTACGAAATGCTCGGGCAACACGTACCTTATGGTGCGCCACGGGCAAGCGGAGAGTAATGTCCAGGGTATTGTGAGTAGCACGGAGGACCTGCCGCACCCTCTCACCGAGGAGGGTATGGCGCAGGCGCGCGCGGCGGGGCGTATGCTCAAGGGTCGAGGTATCACGAAGATCGTCGCGTCGCCGCTCGTGCGTACGCGCGAAACGGCGGCGTTGATCGCCGAAGAACTCGGTATACCGACGGCCAACATCATCCTTGAGCCTCGCTTCAAAGAATGGCAGCTCGGTGCTTTTTCGGGGAAGCCGGTAGGTCTGGTGAGAGAGCGTTGCCCATCGCTCCGGGATCGGTTCACGAAATCGTGTGGCGAAGGCGCCGAAACGCTCGTCGCCATGAAACGCCGGGTCGGCGACGCGCTGTACGACCTCGAGCGGACCTGTGCGAATGAGACCATCCTCATCGTGGCGCACGAGTACACCGTGTGGCTCGCCGCGTGTGTTGCCGCCGGCGCGACACTCGAGGAGTGTATCGCGCTGCGGGGAACGCGCGAGGACTACGTCGCGAACGGCGAGATCGTGGATCTGCCGTTCGTTCCCCTCCCACACAACGCCGATCACGAGCTCGACCTGCACCGGCCCTACATCGACGAGCTTGCGCTCGTGGCGGAGGACGGTGCGCGCCTCGTGCGCGTGCCGGAGGTGGTGGACTGCTGGGTGGAATCGGGTGCGATGCCGTTCGCGAGCGAGCACTACCCGCACGAGCACAAGGAGGTGGTCGAGCGACGCTATCCGGGTGACTTCATCGCGGAGTACATCGCCCAGACCCGTACCTGGTTCTACTACATGCACACGCTCGGTGTGCTCCTCTTTGGTGCATCAAGCTTCAAGAACTGTGTAACGACCGGCACGCTCCTTGCAGCCGATGGCGCAAAAATAAGCAAGTCAAAACAAAACTACACCGACCCCCTTGAGGACATGGACCGGTACGGTGCGGACGCCGGGCGCCTCTACGTAATGGGGTCGGTCGTGATGTCTGCCGAAGATGTGGCATTTAAAGAGGAAGAGCTCCGCGAGGCGCACAACCGTTTCGTCAATATGCTCTGGAACAGCTTCAAGTTCTACGAACTGTTTGCTGCCGAGGCGCTCGGGACCACTGCGCCCGCCTCCGAGCATGTACTCGACCGGTGGGTTCTCGCGCGGCTCGCCGAAACGGCGCACGAGGTGACGGTGTGCATGGATTCCTACGATACGGTTCGCGCCGTGCGGGCGATGCGTGAATTCGTGGCGGACCTCTCCCAGTGGTACATTCGCCGTTCACGCGATCGCTTCAAGAGCGAGGACGGCGTCGACCGTGCGGCGGCAATCACGACGACGCGTACCGTGCTTGATGTGCTCTCACGACTCATTGCCCCCGTGGCACCGTTCCTTGCGGAGAGTGTGTACCGCGGCGTCGGTGGTACGGCGGAGAGCGTGCACCTCGATGTGTGGCCCGAGGTCGAGCCGCTTTCCGTCGAGGCAAAGACCCTCAGTACGGACATGGCGGAGGTGCGTCGCCTCGCCTCGCTCGCTCTCGAGGCGCGCCAGCGCACCGGCATCAAGGTGCGCCAGCCGCTTGCCATGGTCACCTTCCGTTCGACCCTTCTCGAGGGGAAGGGCGCGTATGCTGATATCCTCGCGGATGAACTGAACGTGAAGCGGGTCGTATTCGACGGAGCGATTCCCGAGGAGGTTATCTTCGATACCGTGCTCACGCCGGAGCTTGCAGCGGAGGGTATTATACGTGAACTCGTGCGTGCCGTACAGGACCTACGCAAGAAGATCGGCCTCGTTACCGGTACATGTGCCACCCTCACCCTTGATACCGACACGGAAGGTAGGGCGATGGTCGAAGCGGCACGGGCCGAGCTGGGGCGCGTGGCGGGGATCACCGAGATTGTGTATGGGGCGGTGAATGGCGGCGGGATATCGCTTACCATAGGTACGGCTCGCCTAGGTGTCGCCTTGAATGCTGTGGCGGAGGGTGCGCGGTGAGAGGTTACGCGCACCCGAACACTCCTATGCACACGCTCCACACGACCGATGCGTTCGTGCTTGCCCGCTACGCACACGGTGAGGTGAGCCGTGTCTACAAGCTGTTCACGCGGGAGCGAGGCTTGCTCTATGCACACGGCCAGGGGGTGCGCGACATACGGAACAGGAACCGCTACGTCCTCAGTACCGGTGCACATGTGGTAGTGACGCTCGTGCGAGGGAGGGAGGTGTGGCGTATCACGGGCGCACGTCAGCCGGAGTGTTCGTATGCGTACGAACGTTCATACGAAGCGCGACGCATTCTCGCGCTCCTCGCGAAGCTTCTGCCGATCGAAGATCACGCCCCCGCCGTGTTCGACGTGATGCACGAGGGACTCGCCGCGTGTGCTGCCGAGCCTCCCCATGCCCCGGATGCCGAGCTGGTGACTGTGCTGCGCCTCCTGAACGAACTCGGGTATGTGCCGCGTCCCGTACATGACCCGATCGTCACTACGTACCTTACCTCACTGCCGTGTAGAGAGGTACTGGCCTCCGTACGTCGTGACCGCGCCGCCCTCGTAGAAGTGGTGAATAGTGCACTACGTGCGACGCGGTGAGCCTGCCCTCCATGGTATACTCGCCGTATGGCGGATGACACAAGCATTGACCGTTTGCAGCGAAAACTCCATGCTCGCGTTGGTCGGTCAGTGGTCCATGACCGTCGGGAGCTTCGCGAGGATGCGCACAACCGTCCCGACGTGTCCGAGCAGTGGGAGGATCTCGATGCGGCGCGTACCGCTGCGGGTACCCAACACGATGCGGCCGCCGAGCTCGAGGCGTTACGGGAAGGCCGTGTCGGCGATACGATGTTGCAGCGTGGCCCCTCCGTGCTCTACGAGGCGCGTGCCACCGCCGTAGCTCATGAGCGCATTGAAAAAGAACGACTCCTCTCACGTACCGTACGCGCCATATTCATTGCATCGTTCGGATTCTTTGTGCTCTCTGCCGGCATCGCATCGTATTTTTTTGTGATCGGCAAGAACAAAGTCTCCTGCGACAAGCTTGCGGTCGAGGTGACGGGGCCCGTATCGGTGTCGAGTGGTAAAGAGCTGGTGCTGAATGTGGGTATCCTCAACCAGAACCCCGTTCCCATAACCGCCACCACGTTGATTCTCGAGTATCCCGACGGTACGCGTGTTGCCGGCGATACCGCCACGCCACTTCCACGTACCCGTGATGATCTCGGTACTCTTGACCCGGGCGAGCACGTACGTGCGTTCGCAAAGAGCGTCATGTACGGCAGGGAACAGACGGAGCGTGATATTGGGATGACTGTTGAGTTCAAGGTCGACGGGTCGAATGCCGCATTTCGCTGCGCCTACCCGTATCATGTGGTGATCGCAACCGCACCCGTGTCGCTGGCGGTGGACGGTCTCGAGGAGATCACCTCAGGGCAAGAGATCACCCTCACCGCGAAGCTCACCACGAACACGGAAGGTGTGGTCCCGAAGGTGCGGCTCATTGCCGAGTACCCGTTCGGGTTCCAATTTCGCTCGGCAACACCTCCCCCCGCGAATGGTCTTGATGTGTGGGAGATCGGCGACATGGCACCCGGTACCGAGCGTACGGTGATCGTTACCGGCACCGTACTTTCACAGAGTATCGAGGAACGTGCGATCAAGTTTCGTGTGGGAGAAAAGAGCGACACGAACAGCGAGGAACTTGCCAGTACGCTTCAAACGGTCGAACATCCGCTGTTCATCACCAAGCCGTTCCTCGCTCTCTCGCTCGACGTCGATGGCTCGACGGACCCCGAGGTGCCGCTCCACCTCGGCGAGCACGTGACCAGTTTGCTGCTGTGGACGAACACACTCACGTACCCGATCTACGACGTGGAGATCGAAGCGCAGATCCCGAGCGATCTCATCGACCCCTACTCGGTCGTTGTCCCCGAAGGTTTTTTCCGTTCGTCTGATCGCACCGTCCTGTGGACCCCGCAGACAGATCCCGAACTCAAGGTCGTTGAGCCGGGCGCGCGTGGACGTCTTGGTCTCCAGTTCGCGACGAAAGCGCTGCCCAAGGATTCAAGCGTTCTTACCCCTGCGTTCGATATTGCGTTCACCGTACACGCTCGCCGTGTCTCCGATGATGCCCCGGTACAAGAAACACTTGTGGCACAATCGAAACGTACTCTCAAGTTCGTGAGCGGTTTGGCACTCAGTGCGTGGACCGGATACAGCACGGGGCCGTTCGCCAATTACGGTCCGCATCCACCCCGGGTACACCAGGAGACGACGTACACGCTCTTCTGGAAAATTACGAACACGACCAACGCGGTCGATCAGGTGCAGGTACAGGGCGAGCTCCCTGTGTACGTTACGTGGCTGGATGCCGTAAGTCCCGAGAATGAACGGGTGACATACGACCCGAGTACACGCATCGTGACGTGGAACGTGGGTGAGGTGCCCCCGAGCACGGGTGTACAGAACCCCGCGCGCGAGGTTGCGCTCCGTGTCTCCTTGACCCCGAGCATTTCTCAGCTTGGTGAAGAGCCCGACCTCATGCAGGAGCCGTTCGTGCGGGGTGTTGACCGCTTCACTACTACCGTGCTAGAACGGACCATGCGTTCGCAAACGACCCGTTTGGCGAACGACCCCCTGTTCGTGGGACAAGCGGCGACGGGGGATGTTGTCGAGTAACCTCACTATCTATGGCAGCAACACCGAGCATGGATGTCATCGTGGCGTTCGCGAAGCGACGCGGGTTTATATTCCCGGGTTCTGAGATTTACGGCGGTCTTGCCGGTACCTGGGACTATGGTCCGTTGGGTATTGCACTCAAGAAAAACGTCGAGCAACTCTGGTGGCGGATGTTCGTGGAAGACAGGGAAGACATGTACGGTATTGACTCCGCTATCTTGATGAACCCGCGCGTCTGGGAGGCGTCCGGCCATGTCGCTGGATTTCACGACCCACTGGTTGAAGACAAAATCACCCATAAACGGTACCGCGCTGACCATCTCCTTGAGGATGCTGGTATCTCTGCCGACGGCAAACCTCTTTCCGAGCTCGCGCGCTTGATTAAAGAGCATACTCTCAGGAGTCCCGATGGCAATGAGCTTACCGAACCGCAACAGTTCAACATGATGTTCAAGACGAGTGTCGGCTCTGTTGAGGGCGGTGAGATACCCGTCTATCTGCGACCGGAAACTGCGGCAGGTATGTTCACCAACTTTAAAAACATTCTCGACACCTTTCATCCGAAGCTCCCGTTTGGTATTGCCCAGATAGGGCGTTGCTTCAGGAATGAAATCGCTCCCCGAGATTTCATCTTTCGTGTACGTGAGCTCGAAATCATGGAGTATGAGTATTTCATTCGTGAAAACGACTGGGAAAAGCTATTCGAGACGTGTCGAACGGACATGCATGCATGGTTCACGTCACTCGGTTTTTCGGAGGATGATATCAAGGAGGTTGAATTGCCGAAGGATGAACTCGCGCACTACAGCAAGCGAACAATGGATTTCTACTTCAAGTATCCGTTTGGTTTCAAGGAGATTGCGGGATGTGCGTACCGTACGGACCATGACCTCACTGCACACATGAAGACATCGGGAGTTGATGTACGCTACTACGACCAAGATGAAAATAACCGTTTCGTGCCACACGTGCTTGAGCCAACGTTCGGGCTTGGTCGGCACGTGCTTGCAGTCATTTGCAAAGCGTACACGGTTGATACAATGAATGGCGAGGAGCGCACCGTGCTTCGTTTTCCCAAACACCTCGCACCGTTCAAGGTCGCGGTCTTTCCGCTCCTCAAGAACAAACCAGAACTTGTTACGAAAGCGCGCGAGGTCTATCGATCGTTCAAGGGCGAAGTACCGTGCGTGTTCGATGACAACGGCAATATTGGTAAGCGTTATCGCAGGCAAGACGAAATCGGTACACCGTACTGTGTGACGATCGACTTCGACACGCTCACCGATGACACCGTCACCGTGCGCGACCGTGACAGCGGGGAACAAACGCGTGTGCCGGTGACGTCGTTGCGTGAGCGCGTGAGCGCGTAGTGGGTGGTGTCTGCAACGAGCCCGGGCGGACCTCGCACGCATGCCGGCCTTTGTGCGTGCGTGCGCTTCCCTTGGCGCTGCCATTCCCTTGTGTTCCGTAATGCGGTACTATGCGGCCCATGGACTCTCGACCCCTTCGAATCACCATCACCCCCGGCACCATCGTGGCTGCCGTACTCATACTTCTTGGATTTTTGCTTGCGTGGTACCTGCGCGAGCTTCTCCTCATGGTGCTCACGGCGGTGGTGCTCGCAAGCGCCATTGAGCCTATGACCGCACGGGTGGTGCGTTGGGGCGTGCCGCGGGTGCTTACGGTGACCCTCTTCTACGTGCTCGGCGCGGGAGCATTCATCCTCCTCTCGTACGTGTTTGTGCCGCGCCTGACCGCGGAAATGGTGCACCTGGTCGAGCGGTTGCCGGTCTACCTCGCGACGCTCGGCCTCACCCAAGAAGACCTCATACTCCATGGAACGAACCTTTCGGTCACCGACCTGTTCGCACAGTTCCAGGGCCTGTTACAAACATCATCGTCCGGTGTCCTTGCCGTCGCTTCCGCCGTATTCGGCGGGGTCATGTCCCTTGCGCTCATTGTGGTGCTCTCGTTCTACTTTGCGGTACAGGACCGGGGACTCGACGATTTCCTGCGTCTCGTGACACCCACAGCGCACCACGATTACGTGCTCGGGCTGTGGGTGCGGGCGCAGCGCAAAATGGGGAAGTGGCTCCAGGGTCAACTCCTCCTCTCGTGCATTGTGGGCCTCTTGGTGTATCTTGGTCTCTTGGTGCTTGGTGTGCCCTACGCGCTCGTCCTTGCGCTCGCGGCGAGTGTGCTCGAGCTCGTACCCCTCTTTGGTTCCATCATGGCGGCAGTACCTGCCGTGCTGGTCGCGTTCATCGACGCGGGGGCGAGCAAGGCGCTCATGGTGATAGCGCTCTACGTGGTGGTGAACCAGATCGAGGGGAACATCGTGCAGCCTCTAGTGGTGCAGAAGATCCTCGGCGTCTCGCCGCTTGTGGTCATCCTCGCGATCATCATCGGTGCCCAGCTTGGGGGGTTTCTGGGGATCGTGATCGCAGTGCCGATTGCCGCCGCCGTGCAGGAGTACGTGAACGATGTGCAGCGTCATCGACTTCGTGAGCGGCGTGCACAGAAAGAAAGTGCCGTCGCGTCGTAGGCCCTCCGCACCGTTGTATGTCGCGCATTTCTCTCACCACTACACTCCCCTACGTCAACGCTGATCCGCATGTTGGGTTCGCGCTCGAGATCGTGCAGGCGGACATCATCGCACGATACCGCCGCATGCTTGGCGACGAGGTCTTCTTCAACACCGGCACCGATGAGCATGGTCAGAAGATCTACGAGAAAGCGGTTGGAGCGGGGAAGGACGTGCAAGCGTACGTGGATGAGTATGCTGCTCGCTTTGGGTTGCTTAAAGAAAAACTCGACCTCTCGTACGACGCGTTCATTCGCACCACGGACCCGAAGCATATCGCCGCAGCACAGGAGTTTTGGAAACGGTGCGAGGCGCATGGCGACATCTACAAAAAAGAGTACAAGGTGAAGTACTGTGTCGGGTGTGAGTTGGAAAAAACGGATTCGGAACTTGAGAACGGGCTGTGCCCCCTACACCCGACGACCCCCGTCGAGCTCATTGAGGAAGAGAACTACTTCTTTCGTTTCTCGAAGTACCAACGGCCGCTCCTCGACCTGTACGCAGCACGGCCCGACTTCGTGGTGCCGGAGACCCGCCAGAACGAGATACGTGCGTTCGTTGAGCGCGGTCTCGAGGATTTCAGCATTTCACGTCTAAAGGAAAAGATGCCGTGGGGCATACCGGTGCCGGGCGACGAGGACCACGTGATGTACGTGTGGTTCGACGCCCTCGTGAACTACGCAAGTACGCTCGGCTGGCCCGATGAGGCGTACGCCGCGTGGTGGCCGTCCGTACAGTTTGCGGGCAAGGACAACCTCCGCCAGCAGAGCGCCATGTGGCAAGCGATGCTCATGAGTGCGGGTCTCGTGCCGAGCAAGCAGATCTTTATCCACGGGTTCATCACCTCCGGCGGGCAGAAGATGAGCAAGAGCCTGGGCAACGTCATCGCACCGTTCCCGCTCGTCGATACGTATGGCACCGACGCGCTCCGCTACTACCTCGCGCGGCATGTGCACCCCTTCGAGGATTCCGACATGACCCTCGAGCGTTTCCACGAGCGCTACACGGCGAATCTCGTGAACGGGCTTGGGAACCTCGTGGCGCGTGTCATGAAACTCGCGGAAACGCACCTGCCGGGACCCGTTACGGTTGAGGAGCCCTGTCTTGCGGAGCTCAGGGCACTTGAAAGGTTCGAGTACCACAGCACGATGGATGGCATCTGGAACATGGTCGGGGCGCTCGATGAGCGCATGAGCGTCGAGGTGCCCTTCAAGCTCGTGAAGACCGATCCCGAGGCGGGGAAGCGCGTCCTTGCTGAGATGGTGCGGGAGGTGTATCGCATCGGGTACCTCCTTACCCCCTTCATGCCCGCGACGGCACGGAAGATCATGGACGCGGTGCGAGCGAACACCAAGCCGTGCAATCTCTTCCCGCGGATTGAGTGGTCGTAGCACGTTCTGGTGGTATTGGTTTTGTTTGGTACCCCGTGTCCGTTCGCCAGGCACAATACCTTGAAAGGGTCATGACGTACATCGACACCCACACTCACGTGAACCTTGCGGCGTTCAAGGACGACCACATCGAGGTGACCCGGCGCGCGCTCGAGCACGGTGTGTGGATGGTGAACGTTGGTACGAGCCTTGCGACGAGCGGTGTGGCGGTTGCGTACCTCACGAAGTTCCCCGAAGGTGTCTATGCGACCGTGGGCCTTCACCCCATTCACACAAGCCCGAGCCGCCATGACGGGTATGAGTCCGAGGATGGCATCGGAGGAGAACACTTTAATCCGAACGTCTACCGTACGCTCGCGGCTCACCCCAAGGTCGTGGCGATTGGAGAGTGCGGGCTCGACTACTATCGCAATCCAACCGATGAAGAGCGGCGTAAGCAGATCGAGGCGTTCGAGGCGCAAATCGCATTTGCGAATACAGTGGGCAAGCCCCTCATGCTCCACCTGCGGAGTGGGAAGGGCGGCAACGCATACAAGGATGCGCACGCGATTCTGAAGCGTCAGGCAAAGGTGCGCGGCAACGCGCACTTCTTCGCCGGTTCGCTTGAGGATGCGCAGCGTTTCTGGGACATGGGGTACAGCACCTCGTTTACGGGTGTGATCACCTTTGCGAGCGACTACGACGAGGTAGTGCGGGCGGCGCCCGAGGAGCTTATCCACGCCGAGACCGACGCGCCCTATGTCGCTCCCAAGCCCCACCGCGGGCAACGCAATGAGCCCCTCTACGTTCGTGAGGTCGTTGCTCGCATGGCGGAGCTGCGCGGGGTGGGGGAGGAGGCACTGGTCGAACAATTGCACGAGAACGTCACCCACATGTTCGGCGTGGCTTAAAGAAAACAAATTTTGTGCCACATACGCTGCGTGTGTCTCGTGTCTCGGTGCTTCCCTGTGCGGACTTGCATTCTTGTGGTACAGTGTGCGCATGCGGGAGGGCCGCGCGTTTTTGTTCACGCAGTAACACATCACACCATGGACCTACAGACCGCTATCCTGATCGGCCCATCTGGTTGTGGCAAGGGAACGCAGGCAAAGCTCTTGGTTGAGTACCTGCGCGCGCATGATCCGGAGCACCCCACGCACTACTTTCAGACCGGCGATAAGTTTCGTGAGTTCATGGAGGGGGGCTCCTACACACAACATCGCGTCAAGGAGGTGCTTGGACGAGGGGGGCTTGCCCCCGGGTTCCTCCCCATCTGGATATGGGGGTCTCTCTTCATTGAGGGAGTTACCGGCAACGACCACATCGTGACCGATGGTTTTCCACGTCGTGCCGAAGAGTCGCCCATCCTCCACACCGCGTTCGAGTTTTACGAGCGAAAAGATCCGGTGGTCATTGCGTTCGATATTCCCGACGAGGTGGTGGTTGAGCGGCTTGTTCACGGGCGAAAGCGTTTCGACGACACCTTGGAGAAAGTTGCCGAACGCTTGCGTTGGTTCAAGCGCGATGTCGCGCTCGCGATTAAGTTTTTTGAGGAACACCCGCTCTACCGGGTGGTTCGTGTTGATGGTACGGGTACGGTCGAAGAGGTGCACCGCGCCATTCTCACCGCACTCAGCCTCGTGTCGTAGCCAGTACCATGCGTACCAAAAGCGCAAAAGACATTGGTATTTTGCAAGAGCTTGGGAAGCGACATGCGGAGATTATTGCGGCACTTACGGAAGCAGCTCGCCCGGGAGTGACGACAGGTGAGCTTGAAGTGCTCGCGTGTCGGCTCATTGCCGATGGTGGAGATGAGCCGGCGTTCAAGAACTACCGTCCGCAGGGTGCACCGCGCGCGTACCCGTGTGCGCTCTGCGTGGCGCCGAACGACATCGTGGTGCATGGGATACCCACCGAGCTTCGCTACACGCTTAAGGAAGGGGACATTCTGGGGCTTGATATCGGCATACGCCGCGCAGGGCTCGTGATTGATGCGGGGCGTACCGTGCCCGTTGGCCACATTGATACTCGAGCGGAGCGGCTCCTTGCGGTCACCGAGGAAGCGTTGCGACGAGGTATCGCGGTGGCCCGTGTCGGGAGGTACACGGGCGATATCGGGTACGCGATTGAGGAGTACGTGCGGAGCGAAGGGTATGGCCTCGTGCGGGAGCTCTGTGGCCATGGCGTAGGCCATGCGGTGCATGAGGAGCCCCAAGTCCCCAATTTTGGGAGCCCAGGCACGGGGGAGCGGCTCGTGGCGGGCATGGTGCTTGCGATAGAACCGATGGTGAACGAGGGGAAAGGTGCCGTGGTGTTCGAACGCGATGGGTACACGGTGCGCACGAAGGATGGGTCGCGTTCGGCACACTTCGAGCACGACATCGTGGTGACGGATGGTGCCCCGCTCGTGCTGACCGCAAGGGCGTGAACGACAAAACCCTTGGGGGTAGGCCCATTTCCATGTATACTTGCGCCATTACTTGAGGGCGATACGCGTGAGCGCGTACGCATAAGTGTTCGTAAGGCAGTATGTCCAGTCACCATAAAGAGCGTACGCTCATCATCATTAAACCTGACGGCGTGCAGCGCTCGCTCGTAGGCGAGATCGTCGGTCGCTTCGAGCGCGTGGGCCTCAAGCTGATCGGCATGAAGTTCGTCGTACCCACCGCCGAGCAGGTGGAAACGCACTACACGCTTGACCCCGAGTGGAAGCGGAAGACCGGCTCTAAAGCGATCGAATCGTACAAAAAAAAGGGGGAAACGCCCCCGTCCGAGGACCCGCTCGCGGTCGGGAACGCCGTGGTGGAACGGCTCAAGCGATACATGACATCCGGTCCGACGGTCGTGATGGCGTGGCAGGGCGCACACGCGGTCGAGCTCGTGCGCAAGCTTGTGGGCGGTACCGAGCCGCGCAGTTCCGATGTGGGCACCATTCGCGGCGACTATGTGCTCGATTCGTACTCCATGGCAGATGCCGACGATCGTGCAATACGTAACCTCATCCATGCGTCCGGGTCCGTCGATGAAGCGCGGCAGGAGCTCGCGCACTGGTTCGGGGAACGGGAGTTGGTCGACTACCGTTTGGTGCAAGAGGGTATTCTCTACGACGTGAACCTCGACGGGATACTGGAGTAGCCTGTTGCAGGTCGCAGGGTGTGCTATACTGAGCGTGGGCGCGAAACGTATTGTCCTCAACTATACTGCGAGGGAGCCGGTATACGTCCCTTTCACCGAGAGCTCTTACGGGAGGTTTCGAACGAAGGGAACCACAAGGCGCCCACCTAGGTTATCTAGGGCAGTACCGTTTCGCACCCACCATACGAACCGCCCATGAGGCGGTCGTGTGGTTTTGGTACGCCGACTCTTCGTGGGTGCTATACTGGTCCCACATGACGCACCGATTCGCACACCTACTCCTCGGGCTTATTTGGGGCATCGCTTGCCTTCATGTGGGTGCGGAGTACTTCCACCTGTATTGGCGGTACCGATGGCTCGATATTCCCATGCATTTCCTGGGAGGGGTTTGGCTGGGAATGTTCGGTGTGTGGTGTTGGCACGTTGTGCGGCCAGGGGTGCTTTCGTGCTTTCGTGTCGTTGCGGTCGCAGGCGGCACCGCGCTCGTGCTCGGGTGTGTGTGGGAGGCGTACGAGTATGCGGTGTTCGTGTGGGGCGGGAGCGCACTTCCCGGCAACTATACAGGCGACACCGCACTCGATCTCCTCATGGACCTTAGTGGCGCACTCGTGGCGGGGGTGGGATGGGCGAGCGAGACTCTTCGCAAGAAACATCCCACTGCGGCGACACGCCCCGTGGTCGCACCGTAGGTTCTTTGTGCGGATGGGATTACGGGCGCTGTACGTGTTGTACGATGCGCGTAAACGTTTCGGGAGCATCCTGGGCGATGCCGGCAAGTACCTTGCGATCAAGGCCGACATGCGCGCGCTTTAGGGCCCCGATAAAGGTGCTGTAGGAGAGTCCGAGCGGACGAAGCGCCGCATTGAGGCGTACGTTCCACAGTGCGCGGAAGTTCGACTTTTTCTTGCGACGATCATTGAACGCGTGGTTGCCCGCATGGGCGAGCACCTCTGTCGCCTGGCGCTCTTTTTTGCGAATGTTTCCCCGCATCCCCTTTGTGCGAGCGAGAACGGTATGTCGTCGCTTGAGCTTGGTGGTGCCGCGTTTCACTCGTGCCATGGTGTGGATGTTGTGGTAATGGGTTTTAGCCGCGGAGGTACCGTCCGGACTTCTTTGCGTTGAGCGTGAACGTGCGACCCATGCGTTTGCGGTTTAGCTGCTTCGTGCGGCTTTCTTTTGCATTGAAATGGTTACCGCCCGGCGTACGCACCAGCAGTTTTCCTGTGGGGGACACGCGGATACGCTTCTTGTATGCCTTGTTTGCCATGATTCGTTCGGTGATTGTTTTTTGGTTACGCTGTGGCCTCGGTATTGTGGTGCGTTTCAGTCTCGGCACCCGTAGACTGGCGATCTTCTTCGTTCGCACCTCCTCCGGCTTGCGCGCGTGCTTTTTTCGATGCAGCTCGCGCACGTTGTAGCTCTTCGGCGGTGGGCAGGGGCTTTGCCTTATCGCGTTCGATGACGCAGCCGTACCCCTTGGGGCTGCGCTGTACCGGTTCGGCTATCTTGTAGGGTACCTGCACCATTTCAAGGAAACGGTACAAGCGTTCCGTGAGGAATGCAGCCTCCATGTACTTGTAGCGTCCCCAGAGGAACAGGTCTACCTTGACGCGATGCCCATCTGTGAGCCATTCGTCAATGCGTTCCGCCTTAAGCTCCTTGTCCCGTTCGCCCGTGCCTATCTTCACCTGTACGCTCTTGGTTTCCGCAACGAACGCATGTGCTCGAACATCGCGCTGCTTCTTCTTTTGTTCGTACGTGAATTTACCATAATCCATGATCTTTGCAACAGGGGGCACGGCTTTTGCAGAAACCTCAATGAGGTCGAGGCCAATCTCGCGCGCTTTTTGCACAGCGTCCCAGGTGCGCATGACGCCAAGGTTTGCCCCGTCAGGCCCCATGACGCGCACCTCCGGTGCTCGTATTTCCTCGTTGATGTATACTTTCGTGGTGTCCTCGGTACGTTGGTTGTACATACTGCTGATGTCGCGTGTCACCTTGACGTGAGCGGAAGTATATCATAGTGTTTACAACGGTGCCACCGGCTGTGCGCGAAGCTTGCTCCGCGAGGTAGTGTCGGTAGGTGTGTTGGTACACGTCAAAATACAAAAAACACGGTCACGTATGGGGTTTTCACACGAGACCGAAGGGGGTAAGAATGAGCAATGTCCTTTTTGTTTTTTTGGTTCTCACGAACCTGTTATGGGCGTTCGTGGTGTACATCCTCGTGCGTTACAATCGTGCATGTAACGCCGAATTGCGCGTTCTCGCGTACTCAAACCCTGTAACGCAGCTACCCAATCGCCGAGCGTTCGACCGCAGCATGATTCAGTTGCGTACTCAGCAGGAGCGGGAGCAGAAGCAGGGGCGCGAGCATGTATTCTCAGTGGCGTACCTCGACCTCGACGGGTTCAAGGAGGTGAACGATCGGCTTGGCCACGCGGTGGGCGATCAGGTGCTCCAGGTGGTCGGCGCGCTTTTGCGCACGATGCTCTGTTCCACCGACATCAAACTGCACATTGGGGGCGATGAATTTCTCCTCTTCTTTCCAGGCATGGGCGAGGCAGATGCGGTTCGAAAACTCTGTGAGATTCGAAAGAAGTTGCCTCGCAAGCTGGAAGAAGAAAGCATAAACGCAAATGTCTCGTTTTCCTTTGGTGTCGCGTCGTCGCCGCCATGCGACCATGCGGAATTAGTTGAGCTTGCGGAGCTCAACATGTATCGTTGGAAAGAGGCGCGTTCCGCACGGCGCTAAGGCATGATTGTCCATAATCCCCCGAGGCTATGATTTTCGGGGGATTTTTAACACACGGCATTTAACACACGGCGGTTTTGTTCTTATCCATTCTGCGTTATACTGCACGTTCATGGAAACAGGTACAAAAAAACGTCGGGAGCGCCGCCGCCCCGGGGAGCCTCAAGGGGAGGGAAAGCCGGATAATGCTCCCTTGTTCGATCCGGGAAAGCGTTTCCTGGTGAACCTGTTGGTGGTATTTCTCGTACTCCTCGCGTTCACGTACGGCTTTTCGCACATGAGTACCCCGAAGGATGAGAACGATCAGGCAACCTTTTCTGACATCGCGACGGACATCGTGAACGGCTCGGTTTCGCGAGTTGAGGTCGAGGGTGACACACTCACGGTGACCTACAAGGCGGCTGAGGGCGAGCAGCCGCGGGTACGTACCGCGAAGAAGGAGGCCGGTGCCGCACTGTCGGAATCGCTCGCGAACTATGGGGTAACCGGCGAACAGCTGCGCGGGGTGCAGATCGCAACACTCGAGGAGAGCGGGCTTCGCTTCTGGTTCCTCACGCTCGCGCCGCTCCTGTTTCCGCTCCTCTTTGTACTCATTCTCCTGTGGTTCCTCTCACGGCAGGTGCGCGGTGCCGGTATGCAGGCGTTCAGCTTTGGTCAGAGCAAGGCGCGCATCATCGATCCCGACGACAAGAGGCAGCGCATCACCTTCGCCGACGTGGCGGGAGCGAAAGAGGCGAAAGAGGAGCTGACGGAGATTGTTGATTTTCTCCGCAACCCGAAGAAGTTCATTGATATTGGCGCGCGCATTCCGAAGGGGGTGCTCCTCATGGGGGCGCCGGGCACAGGCAAGACACTCCTCGCACGTGCCGTGTCGGGCGAAGCGAACGTTCCATTCTTCACCATCTCAGGCTCTGAGTTCGTCGAGCTCTTCGTGGGTATCGGCGCGAGCCGTGTGCGTGATTTGTTCAAGGTGGCGAAAAAGGCTGCACCCGCCATCATCTTCATCGACGAGATCGATGCGGTGGGGCGGGTCAGGGGCACCGGCATCGGGGGCGGCAATGACGAGCGCGAGCAGACCTTAAACCAGATTCTCGTTGAGATGGACGGATTCGAACCGAACGAAAAAATCATTATCATGGCAGCTACCAACAGGCCGGACGTGCTCGATCCGGCGCTCCTGCGGCCCGGTCGTTTCGACAGGCGAGTCACTATCGACCTTCCGGATCGGGACGATCGCGAGGAGATTCTAAAGGTGCATGCACGGAAGAAACCGCTCGGGGAAGATGTTAACTTCCGCACCATCGCGGAGCGTACGGTCGGTTTTTCGGGTGCCGATCTCCAGAACCTTATGAACGAGGGCGCCATCCTCGCCGCGCGAGAAAACCGCACCCAGATCACCCAGTACGACCTTATACGTTCGATTGAGAAGGTAATGCTTGGTCCCGAGCGCAAGAGCCACATTCTTTCCGCTCGGGAAAAAGAGATTACCGCGTACCATGAAGCGGGGCACGCCCTCGTGGGGTCCGTACTGCCGAATTCAGACCCGGTGCACAAGGTATCCATCATATCGCGTGGACGTGCCGCGGGGTATACTCTCACGCTCCCCTTCGAGGATCGGCGCATGCAGAGCAAGAAACAGTTCCTCGACGACATTGCGAAAACCTTGGGCGGGTACGTGGCGGAGGAACTGGTGTTCGGTGACCTCACCACCGGCGCCTCGAATGACCTTCAGGTCTTGACCGCCCTCGCGCGACACATGGTCACTCGATGGGGTATGAGCGATGCACTCGGGCCGCTCGCGTTCGAGTCGGACGCTGTGCCAATGCTCTATACGGGTGCCGGCATCGCGGGCCGCGACTACTCCGACAAGGTGGCCACCGAGATCGATGCCGAGGTGACCCGTATCATTCGCGAAGCGCACGCGCGGGCCCATGAAGTTCTCACGACCCACCGCAAAGTCCTCGATGCGATCGCGCACAAGCTTGTGGAGGTGGAGACGATCGAGCGTGCCGATTTCGAGAAGATTCTCATCCTGCACGGTATCGAACCGAAAACACCCGAAGAAGTTGCGTAGCTTCAAGGTGCGGGTTGTGGATTACTCCAAAGCGTGTGAGCGTTTCTCTGTGGTACTCTCAAGGTACTACAAGTTCTAATGTCGTATTCGTATGAGTTACCTACGTACCCTGGTGATGGTCGGTGTATGTGTGTTCTGTGCAATGGCGTTCGTGCAGCCTGTCTTCGCACAAGGCGCGTCTTCCGGTCCCGAGATTATAGAGGTGCGTCGCTTGATGCGAGCTCATTTTGATGAGCATCGTGCGCGTATCAAGGAGCGTATCGCACGTATGGAAGAGCGGTTGTGTGAGCGCGCGGCACACCTTGAGGAGCGGTATGGCATGCGCATGCCGCGCATGTGCCGCGGGGGTGACGAGCTGGAAGAGCGCCCAACGGTGGCGCTCTATGTAACACCGGCGACCATCCCTACCGGCGGTACGGCAACGCTCGCGTGGACGAGCGAGCATGCCGACGCCTGTGTCGCTTCCGGCGGGTGGAACGGCCCGCGAGCTACCTCGGGGAGCGAGGGGGTGAATCCGACAGCCACCACCACATACACGCTCTCGTGCGCCAATGGTGCGGGTACCGCGAGTGATTCGGTGGTGGTTGGTGTCACTGGGTCGGCACCCGTGACACCGTTGCCGCTCGTAGCCCTCACGGCGGAGCCGACACGCGTGGTCGCCGATGGTACGAGCACCCTGTTTTGGAACGCTACGGGCGCATCTTCCTGCGTCGCCTCTCACGGGTGGAGCGGCTTGCGAGCAACCTCGGGGAGCGAGATCGTGACGGTTGCCGCGACCACCACGTACGTTCTCGCGTGCATGAACCTTGGTGGCACCGCGACCGCCTCGGTCGAGGTTGCCGCAATCCCCCCCACGCCCACGGTGCCGACAGGTAAGGTGGTCGTGAGCGAGGTACTGTTCGACCCCGCTTCCGCAAGCCAGGGCGGCGATACCTACAACGAGTGGGTCGAGATTCACAATGGCATGAACGTCCCCGTTGACCTTCACGGGTGGACCATGCACGACACGGTGCTCGGTACCGCGACCGACACGCTCGCCACCACGACGCTCGTGCTTCCTCCCGGTAGCTACCTCATCGTGACACGGAGCACGACGACCGACACGTTCTGGGCGCCCTACCCACAAGGCACGCTCGTCGTGTACCTTGGAGAACCCATCGGCAGTGGCGGGCTTTCGAACGCCGGCGAAGCGGTCGTGCTGCGCGATGCGGCGGGTGCGATAGTAGATGGCGTGAGCTGGGGCACCAACACGAGTGTTTTCGATCCGTCGGTGTCGCTCGTGGGGTTTGCGGAGGGTATGTCGATTGCGCGCGTACCCGTATCCGCGGACATCGACACCGCGGCCGATTGGACCCTTCTTGCCACCCCGACCCCCGGCGCGTAAGAGAGGTCTCGTTTTGCGCTCCCGTATGGCACCGTATATAGTGGTGCCATGCGCGCATAGCTCAGTTGGTAGAGCGGTCGTCTTATACACGACTGGTCCCAGGTTCGAGTCCTGGTGCGCGCACCATCACAAAACGGCTCTTCCGACTTTCCTATGCACTCATTATGGAAGCATTTCCAGCTTTCCGCAATGGAACAGGATAGCAATTCGGTAATGTTCGAAGTTTCGAAACCCGCGTGCGTTTGATTTGATCGTTTGTATCTTTGCGTTAAGTCCTTCCGTCATCGCGTTCGTGATCGCGTGCTCCATGTAGGCAAGCAGACCGTCCAGGTGTCGTTTGAGCATCTTGGCAACGTCGATGATCGGCTTGAGTCGTGAGTGTGTGGCACGAAAGTACCACCGCTTGAAGAAGCGAAGCGCACTCCACTCTTTTGCATATTCCCGGAACTTTCGGAACGCTTCTTTCAAGGCCCACGCTCGTCCGACCTTGAGCTCATCTTCCATGAGCTCCGTGAACCGTTTCTTTTCATCAGCTTCCCAGCTCCCCGGACTCTTGAGCCACAGGTATTTCGTTTTCGTGAGCACACTCGCTCCCCCCTTCTGAAGCGTGCGATGTTCTCCCTTGCGTACCTTGTCGACTGCGGTACCGAGATACTTTGCCACATGGAACTTGTCGTGCACGATGAGGGTGTCCTCACCGAACACATCTGTCCATGCACTCATGAAAGGAGTCCACATGTCCATGGCACCCGCTTCGACCACGCCACGCCGTTCCTCGGGAATGGCACGGTTGAGCAGTGCCGTGGCAGATTCTTTCGTTCTATCTTTGACGACGTCGAGTACGCGCCCACGGTCAAGGTCGGTGGCAATTGAGACGTAGTGGTGCCCTTTGAGAAAGCTTTTCTCATCAACGCCGACGTGTACAATGTCTTCGTCCTTCCTGCGCGTGAGTCCACGGGAAACCGCTCGTTCACGGATTTCCTGAAGTTGATCCCACGAGAGACGGAGTATGGTCGATGCCGCTGTCGTATTCGCCGTTGCCTGCATGACCTCTATGGCAAGACGTTCGAACAGGAGCGTGAACCGCGAGCGTGGATTTGCCCAGGGCGCATCCACCGTCACGATCCCGTGCTTCTCGCACGTTATGCGGGGAAGACGTGCCGTGATTACTGTTTCAAACTGCATGGTATCAAGATGACGCCACGTCCGTTCCTCCCGAACGTCACGCCGTGCGCAAAGAGTACCGCACGATGGGCACGGGAGTGGTGATCTGTGATCTGCTTCAATACGGATGCCGATACGTTTAAGAGGGATATCGAGATCAATATGCTCCACTCTCCATGGTGGTGCAAGTATTGAGCAATTGCGCATAGTGCGCAGAAAGGGTTTGGGGATTGGTGTTCATATACACCCAGCATACCCGAAAAAATGAGTGTCAGAAAACCCTTGTTTCTACGTGGGGTTGCACAGGAAAGTCGGAATACCCCAATTAAGGAAGAAGAAAATTTTGTTGAGGCGTAGCCTCGCCTTCGGCGGGGCGCGGAGGCGTTCGTGGCTGTTCGGGTTCAGAGATTTTTGCTAAAATAGGTTCGAGCGTGGTTGTATAAATACACCATACTAAAGTGGAGTAGTAAAAGAGGTTTCATTGGGTGGTATACTGTAGGCATGCGCAACCTGTTCAACAAGACTTTCTATCGTTTCACCCTCGGGTTCATCGGTATCCTCATTGCCTCGTTCCTCCTCATCGCGGTCGCATCGCGCCTTGAAGCCGCTCGCGACCTTTCCGCTCGTGTGGAGCGCGGTCGGTAGCCACCGTAATAGCTCATTAACAACGGTTACCGTACCATCTTTGTATAGCTCATAATGCGGTTACTGAGTACCGCGCTTTTTCGTACGTGAATAATCGATCTTTTTTGAAAGCTCCGCCTTCAATATATCAAGTTTCCGTTTGAGCTCCAACGGATTGAGCGCCGCATGTGCGACACGCAGTGCGTCTTTGATATCGTTAGAGATATCGCTTCGCTCCAGTACTCGCTGGCAGGGCGTCTTCGACTGTTTCTCGAACGTCCGCTTCCACTTCGCGCCGATGCGTATCTTGTCGGTCATACATCGCACCGGACGAAAGTGATTGTGCAAGAAACAAGCGATATACAGGATGTCGCTTGCAAGGGGAACGAGTGACACATCGTCCAAGCGGACATATCCGAGATGTTTGCGCGCGATCGAATTGTTCCGCTCCTCAATGCACATGTTGTCGTTCTTCTTGTACGGCTCGCTACGCGTGAGATCGTACCCTTTCTTCTGTGCCCATCGGTGCATGTGATA
>Ga0268298_10000501_pt1 | contig 50578 bp, 39 predicted proteins | sample WWTPWeurt_MetaG_FD_194462 | JGI IMG/M metagenome (GOLD analysis project Ga0268298, IMG submission 194462) | Activated sludge microbial communities from WWTP in Nijmegen, Gelderland, Netherland - WWTP Weurt | ecosystem: Engineered > WWTP > Aerobic digester > Activated sludge | place... | reverse complement strand
AATTCTGCGATGGTGGATTTTCCTGATGCGGTCTTGCCTACGATGGCAATGTGTTTTCCATGAGGTAAAGAGAAGGATATTTCTTTCAATGCTTCAATTTCATTCTCAGGATAATGAAAGGAAACAAGGTCAAAGTTTATGTCTAATGGTTCAGGGAATTTATCCGCTTGAATTTTTGTCTTGACCTTTGGGGATAAATTCAGAAATTCATTAATCCTTTTCTGAGAAGCTTCTGCCTGCTGGATAATAGAGGCACACCAACCAATGGCTGAAACAGGCCAGGTAAGCATGTTGATGTAAATTACAAATTCTGCAATGTTTCCGGGGGTTACGGTTCCTTTGAACACATCAAGACCACCCACATAAATGGTAATTAATGTACTTAGTCCAATGAGAAGAAACATAGATGGAAAAAACAGGGCTTCAACGCGGTTCAATTCCAAAGAAAGATCTTTATAACGGTTGCTTTCGAGATCAAATTTTTGTTTCCAGTTTTCTTCCCGGTTGAAGGACTTGATAATTCTGATCCCGCTAAAAGCTTCCTGAGCCATACTGGTGAGCCTGGCCAATTGTCGCTGAATTTTTTCCGATCTTTTATTGATCAGATTACTCACTTTATAAATGATAAAGCTCAGAAGGGGCAATGGCAGTAAGGTGTACACAGAAAGCCAGAAGTTGACTTTGAACATGGTTACAATGACAATGATAAAGAGTGTGATCAGATTAAATCCATAGAGAAAAGCTGGTCCCAGATACATCCTTACCTTGTTTACATCTTCACTGATTCTGGACATCACATCACCTATCTTGAACTTTTTGTAGAAGCCGGCATCCAGAGAAAGATAATGATCAAAAATTTCTTTTCGCTGGTCGTATTCTATGAGTCGGGACATGACAATAATGGTCTGTCGCATGAAATACATAAAGATGCCCATCATAAGCGCACATCCCAGCACAATTAAACCAAAATACATGAGGTTGCTGATCAACTCTTCTCCATTCCTTTGTTCAGGATTCAGTTTTACAAAGGCAACTATTTCATCCAGGGCTTCCCTAATGGCCTGGGGTTGAAAAATTCTAAAAATATTGGAAAGTGAAATGAACAAGATACCAGCAATCAACTTGCTTTTGTATTTGAGAATAAGCGGGTTGAGCGTAAAGAGATGTTTCAATACTGAGTAGATTGTGGCGTAAAGGTAAGGAAGTCCAGGGTGTGTGCAGGAAAAATAAGAAGACAATAATGGAAGAGTTTAATTTCTGTATGCATAGCGAACCTGCTTCATTAATCCTCTCAAATCAAATTTAACCGTTACCATTTATCACCTTTAGATAAAATTTTGTTTTTCATCGATCACGATTATTTCCATAACGGTATAACCCATTTGCCTTTTTGCAGGTTTCTTGACGAATTTCCTCCGGGTCTTGGTAAAAAAAATGGGCAGCAGGACTTGGAGGCTTCTGTTATCTTTGCATCAAATTTGGAATCAAGGTGAAAAACATCAACATGTTCAGAAGGAATACATTGGATGAATTTATCGTTCAGAGTCAACAAAATTTTTCTGATTCAAGCGGAGAGTTTTCCGGATTGTTGCGTCACCTTGGCATTGCCGCCAAAATTGTAAACAGGGTGGTCAATAAAGCCGGTTTGATGGATATTCTGGGCGTGGAAGGAAACATCAACACATCAGGAGATGCGGTGCAAAAATTGGACATCTTTGCCAATGACCTGATGATTGAATATCTTCGCAATTCCGGTATTTGTGCCGGTGTGGCCTCAGAGGAACTGGAAGATTTTATTTCTTTTAACAATGCCAGACCGGGCTCTTCAAATTATGTAGTCGTTATTGATCCTTTAGATGGTTCTTCCAATATTGATGTAAATATTTCAGTAGGAACGATCTTTGGTATTTACCGTAGGGTTACTAATGAACGAGGGCCATTGATTTTGGGTGATTTTTGCCAAAAAGGCACTGAACTGGTAGCATCAGGTTATGTTCTGTATGGCACTTCTACAATGATGGTGTACACTTATGGGGATGGTGTAAATGGGTTTACCTATGATCGGGGTGTTGGTGAATTTTGTCTTAGCCATCCCCAAATGAAAATTCCGGAATACGGAACTCAATATTCCATTAACCAGGGATACTATAAGCAGTTTAGTCCGGGAATCAAGGCTTATCTTGATGAGTGTGCGGAAAAAAATTATATGTTGCGTTACATAGGATCCATGGTAGCAGATGTACATCGCACCATTTGTCTTGGTGGCGTGTTTCTGTATCCGCTAACCAAGAAAAATCCTCAAGGCAAACTAAGAATCTTATATGAATGCAATCCTTTGAGTTATGTCATAGAACAGGCAGGAGGTATAAGTGTAAATGAAGAAAAGCAAAGAATTATGGAAATTCCGGTGCATGAATTGCACCAACGCAGTTCTATCATCATCGGATCTAAGAAAAATGTCGAAGAAGTTTTAGAGAAATTGTAATTCGTTGAAATACTAAATGCCTAATTCTTCATGAATTACATTTCCTGACTAATCAAATGCCAAATAGGGTTCAATTTTAGCAAGTTCTTCCTTTTTGAAGAAGCCTGTCGATTTCAATTCATCCAAATTTTTTATTGTCCGATGTTGTCTTCGATAGTTTATGATAAATTCCGATTGTTTGCGATTTAAATATGGATGCATTTCAAGTTCGTCCATGTCCGCGGAATTCACTTTTATTTTGCTGAGCTGCGGTGTACACTGGAGGTAATTGGAAATGACCAGGCATAGGCTGTCATTGATACCATAGACTTCACAAACCTGACTTTTATTCAGAAACCCACCCAGAGCAGTTTTATATTTAATTATTCGGGCAGATAATTTTTCCCCGATACCGGGAAGAGATTTCCATTCTTCTTCGGTGGCACTGTTAATTTCAAAAGGTTCAATTATTTTTGCGGGAGCACTAAGACTTGTGTCAGAGAGTTCTTTAAGTTCTGTAAGTTTAGTTTCTTCTGAAGACTTGACATAAGGTCTTAATTTATTCAATAGTTCGGCATCAATTCCATAAATCTTTTGAAGATCCTCTGCTTTTTTTATCTTTCCTCCGGCCTTCAGATATTTTTGTAAATTCGAATAAGCTCGTGGTGGAATGCCCAACTGGATGGACTCTTTTGTATTCAAATGATTTGGATCAAAGTAAAATAGCTGGAACATTTGTGTGGTGATTTTATTTTTTGGATCAGGGACAATTTGTTTCTCTGTAGAAGATTCTTTTAATTTTTTTTCGATGCTTTGTGGATGGCTTTTTACATCAGTCTCCTTAGGCAAATCACTCAACGATATTGGCGTTAGTTTAGATCGCCACAGATAGGGCACCAAAATAAAAATGAAAAGTGTGAGGATCAGTAGTCCAAGACCCAATCTTTCTTTTTGAGATAGATATAAATTTTCGGTTTGTAAATTTCCCATGTTTAATATTTTATCATTTGAGTGCCTGTGCGTAGGTCTACATAAGTCAGTTTTGCTGCATGAAGAAACTCGGTCATTTGCCTTATTAAGTAAGGTGGATTTTGTCGGCACAGTACAACAAGGTCCGGTCTGTAATCCAGCAGCATACAAGTGTCTATATTTTTTGCGTTTCTGATCAGCAATACATTTTTACCATCTACGGGTTGATCATTTTTCATTTTGTTCCAATTTATATTCCAGGATAAGGAATCTGAATCGAGGCTAAATTTGTAAGCAAAATTTTGATCCAGTCTGATGATTTCTCTTTCTTTAATCTGATGATACAAATGATAATAATTTAATCCAGGCACTTGCTGATTTTTTTCGATAAAGGAGAATACCTTTAATCCTGTTCTGATGTCTAAAATACTTTCTTTGTTTTTCGAATGGAATACCCACTCAGTTTCCTTACAGAATTTAAGGATTCTTATTGGATAGCTTGCGGTAAGGCTAATGAGAAATAGCACTGCAGCAAAAAGCATTGCCTTAAAATGAAATTTCATCCACAAAAACAGAGATAAGAAGGATAAATATATAAGCAGTAGTTGCTCAGGATAAATAATGAGTCGATCCAGTTTGTACAGCGGCCATTTTTCTACAAGATCAAAAAAGAATAATCCGGCCTGAATGCTCCATGCGCAATAACTTCCGGTTACCATACCGATGGGTAAATAAACAGTACTCAGAAGGAGAATGATTATTCCCAAAATCATTAAGATAAAGGAAAGTGGCACCCAAACAATATTGGTCAATAAAAAGTAAGTAGGAAAACTCCCGAAGTAAAAACTGCTGATCGGTGTAATGAGAAATTGCACCGCAAGACTCACTCCTGCTATCTCCGCTATATAATTCCAGATTTTATTGCTGCTTCTCAACAGTTTCATAATGGGTGCCTGAAACATCAATATGCTGAGCACTGCCATAAATGACAGTTGGAATCCAATGTCTTTCAGTATGCATGGATTGTGATACATCATCAGGAATACTGAGCCAAACAATATGTTTATTCCATGGGTTTTGCGCCTAAGGAACACCCCTACTTCAAGAAGGCTGAACATCACTGCAGCTCTTAAAATCGCAGGGCTAAGTCCTGTTATAAAAGCAAAAAACCAAATGAGGATGAGTATGATGGAAGTTTGTGATTTCTTTACTGCAGGAAAGTTTTTCGAAAAGCTATTCATCAAAAAAGTTAGCATGGCATAAAGCATTCCCAGATGCATGCCGGATACAGCAAGAATATGAGCAGTTCCGGTAGCAATAAATTGATTTTTAATCCGCTCACTTACCAATCCTTTATCCCCAACCAGTATGGCAACCAACAAACCACCATATTCCTTATTCTGGATACTTTCCAATAATATATGGCAGATATAAATTTTTGCCTGATAGGCTAGTTTCCTGATGTTTAAAGGAGAGGGGTTGTGCGGATGATAAATTCTGATTTCATCCCGGTTGATGTACTGAATGTGTTTGTATTCTAAATATTCAGCATAGTCAAAAGGATCGAATTGGAAAGAAGGTGCAGGTCGTATCAGTTTTCCGGTGATCATAATATGATCTCCCGGAAAAAAGGAAGCAGAATCTTTTTGTTGGGCAACTTTGATTCTGGCAGAATAACTTTTCTCAGGCAGATCGATGTTAACAGTCAATTGGATGAGTGAGTCAACAGATTCGATTTCTTTAATCGAAACCATTTGACGGTCCATGTTAAGCATTTTTGGTACATCTTCCGGGTGATTCTCTTGTTGGTGTGCATACCATCTGAATGCAAAGAGCTGACTGAACAGAACAAGATACAATAGTCCATTAAATTCAGATTTGTATTTTACTTTAAAGTAAAAGTATATCGAAGGAAAGATCAATAATACCGATGCAAGAAATATGTAGACATACTCTTTTGGAATCTGCAGACAAATGGCAAACCATACTGTCACATACAGGAAGGGCTGTGCTAACAGGGCTCTGATCATAGTGTAATCAGATTATTCTCTTAATGTTAGGACAAAAATAATTTAAGTTCGGATATCAAGTATAGTTATGGAATAAAAACTCGTTTATTTTTTTTTAAAGAAATTTGTACCCAAATATTCCCTTTAGTTTATTCTTCCTCTTCTGTACTTTTTTGATCGTACCTGAAGAAGCTGAAAATGGTCTGGCCATAATTTCTTTGTTGCCAAAAATTTGGATGTTTGGTGAAATCATGTTCCGGGTTGTGTTCTAAAACGAAAAGGCCATCCGCCTTAAGAATGTTCGCCTGGAATATTTGATCAGGAATTTGGTTTAATTTTTCAAGGCCATACGGAGGACCGGCAAAAATATAATCGTACTGAAGTTTGCAGGTTTTGATGTATAATAAATAATCGCTGTGAACGATTTTGATCAGGCCATCAATTTTAAACTCATTAATTTTCTGTTGGACAAATTTTGTAGCAGGAATAAACTTATCTACGTAAGTGACCTCCGTGCATCCACGCGATACCATTTCATAGGAATGGGCACCTGTTCCTCCAAAGAGGTCCAGCATATGGACTTCTTCAAAGTCCAATAAATTATTCAGTATGTTAAATAAGGCAGTTCTAGAAATGTCTGTGGTAGGTCTGGTAGGCCAGTTGTTGGCCGGTGGATAAAAGGTTCTACCTCTTAAGCTGCCTCCGGAAATTCTCATTCTGGATTAATTGGTAGAAAACCGTGCAAAGAAATTGGATTCATCCACACTTAGATTTCTAAAATAAATTTTGAATTGGTTGTAAAGTTGTGAACCTTCCCGGATCTCACCCATCAGCACAATTCGGGCATCTTCTCTGTCGAGATCCAGATTTTCAAAAACCATGGTGATGTAATACAACAATTCTAAAGAGTCATCAAAATCATAGATATTGAAAAACAAAAAGTCTTCCAGACGTTTGACAATGACCACCGCAGTGTTTGCCAGAATAGCAATAAATGTGCAGGTCCTTTCGGTACATTGAACATCCGTTGAAAACTCCTTCAAATAAGCTGAAATGTGACGGATATCCAGGAATGCCGGCTTTACTTTGTTCTGGATAACGAAATCTGTTACATAAGGTAAGGGTTTGTCTTCCTGGGTCGCTAATTGTTCAGAAGGATAGACAGGAAACGGGAGAGAAACTGATACTTCGGTTAAACCTGCAGGTCTGAGCATAAATTTTCGGCTGATGGAAATGGCAGATACCCATTTTTGAGATTCTATGAGTTCTTCTCTTTCAACGGGTTTTAGTTGGATGGACCCAAGTTTAGAAACTAAATATATATTATCCTGATTGACAAGTCCTAACATGCGATAACGATATGCTCTATAAATGCTGTGTCTTATTGACTAATTTTGCGCAAGTTAGATCAAATTTTGGAAAAGAAAGCGGTCATTTTACTAGGGATCGAGAGTTCCTGTGACGATACTTCCATGGCAGTATTAGTGGACGGAAAGGTGGCATCCAATGTTACTTACAACCAAGCTATTCATGCAAAATACGGAGGCGTAATTCCTGAATGGGCCTCCAGAAAGCATATGGAAGCAATAGTCCCCGTGATGGAAGAAGCCTTGTTGAATGCTCATTGTAGCCTTCAGGATTTAGATGGAATTGCGGTAACCCGAGGTCCGGGTTTAATGGGGTCTTTGGTAGTAGGTCTGTGTTTTGCCAAGGGATTGTCTTACAGCCTGGATATTCCCATGATGGTCGTCAATCATTTGGAAGCTCATGTGCTATCACTCCTGATAGAGGAACCCAAACCTGAATTTCCTTTTTTATGTTTGACGGTATCCGGTGGACATACACAGTTGGTGATCGTACGTGATTACGACCAATTGGAAGTAATTGGCCATACCCTGGACGATGCAGCGGGGGAGGCTTTTGACAAGACCGGTAAGTTGTTGGGTTTAACTTATCCTGCTGGTCCGGAGATGGATAAGTTGGCAGATTTAGGCCGGCCGATATTTAAATTTCCAATTTCCAAAATGAAAGAACTAGATTACAGTTTTTCAGGACTAAAAACTTCTGTACTTTACTTTTTACAGGATAGATTAAAAGAAGATCCATCATTTATTCATAATCATTTGAACGATCTGTGCGCTTCCATTCAGCACACCATTGTGGAAATTCTTTGTCATCAGTTGGTAAAGGCATCCGAACAAAATGGTCTAAAAAGAATCGGAATCGCAGGAGGAGTTTCTGCCAACAGTGGTCTGCGTGAAAAGCTTCATGCACTTGCTCAAAAACACAGTTGGGAGGTGTTTATGCCAAAGTTGGAATATTGTACCGACAATGCCGCCATGATTGCCATGGGTGGATTTCAAAAGTGGAAGAAAGGTATATTTGCGGAGGACGATATTGAACCGCTGGCAAGGATGCCGATAGGAACTTGATGGAAATCATTTTATAGAAAAATATATAAACAACTTTTGTAAAAAGTGCTTATAATTTAGGACTAATTTTGCAGTTCGATTTTACAAAAACTGGTTCATGACAAACCCCAAAAAACCGGAGTTGCTTTCACCTGCAGGGTCTTTTGAGTCTTTGCATGCCGCTATCCGGGGAGGAGCAGATGCAATTTATTTTGGTGTAGAACAACTCAACATGCGCACCAAATCTATACCTCCTTTTACCATTGCCGATATCAAAGAGGTAGCCGCTGTTTGCAAAGCTGGTCATGTCAAGGCCAATCTTACTTTAAATACAGTGATCTATGATTATGACATGCAATTGGCCAGAAAGATTGTAAAAACTTGCGTTCAGGAAGGGATCGATGCGGTCATTGCTTCAGATTTTGCAGTGTTCGAAATTTGCAGGGAAGAGGGAATGCCACTTCACATCAGTACCCAGGCAAATGTCAGCAACATTGATTCTGTGGCTTTTTTTTCACAAATGGCGGATGTAATAGTTTTGGCAAGAGAATTGACCCTGAAGCAAATTGAAGGCATCACAAAAGAAATTAAACGGAGAGGAATTAGAGGGAAATCCGGAGAATTGATGAAAATAGAAACGTTCATTCATGGTGCGCTGTGCATGGCAGTTTCAGGTAAATGTTATTTAAGCCTGCACGAAATGAATGCCTCGGCAAACAGAGGCGCTTGTGTACAGAATTGCAGACGACCCTATTTAGTTACAGATCTGGAGACCGGTAATGAATTGTTGATAGACAACGAATACATAATGTCTCCAAAGGATTTGTGCACCATTGATTTTATGGACGAACTCATTGGTGCAGGAATTGATGTATTTAAAATCGAGGGTAGAACAAAATCTGCAGATTATGTATACACCACTACAAAATGTTACCGGGAAGCGATTGATTCGGTTTTGCAAGGAACATACAATGAGGAGCGCATAGAATGTTGGCGAAAGGAATTAGACAAAGTGTACAATCGGGGATTTTGGGAAGGGTACTATCTGGGAAGAAAACTTGGAGCCTGGACTAGGAATCCCGGATCTTCTGCCACTGAAAAAAAAGTTTATGTTGCCAAAGCCACCAGGTACTATCCAAAAATCCATGTTGCCGAATTTTTACTGGAATCAGGAAGTATTGAAGAGGGAGAAACAGTAATGATCATTGGCCGGGATACTGGTGCAGATAAGGTGGTCTTAGACCCATTGATGGTAAATGGAGTGCGCAACAATAAGGCAAATCGGGGCGATAAGATTACCTTCCATTTTGAAAGAAAAATCAGGGCAAAAGACAAATTATATAAAGTGGTAACAGAAAATGCCTAAGATTATTCATTACAGAGACAAATGTATAGGCTGCAATATTTGCTTTGAAATGCAACCCGAATATTGGCGACTTTCCAGAAAAGATGGAAAAGCAACTTTGGTAAACGGCATATTAAAGAATCAAACCCATGTTTTGGAAATAACGGAATCAGAAGTTGTTTTGTGTGAAGAAACGGCCAGTCATTGTCCGGTAAAAGTGATTAAGGTATTGTAGGGTTGATCCTACCTGGCTTAATGAATTTTTTGGAGCTAATGTATTCAATTTAAATTCCGCCCAGTTGCAGATAAATCAAGGTTCCTGCTGCGAGGGTCATAATGAATAGCGCTGTAAATCCCAGAATGTTTGTAGTGCGTCCGTTTACATAAATGCCCATGATCTTTTTATTGTTGGAAATGTGTAGGATGATGGCAATTAAAACCGGGGCAGTAAGGCCATACAAAATTGCAGTATAGATGAGTGCTTTTATGGGTGAGATGCCAATGTAATTAAGAGAGAGTCCCAAAATTAGGGATATGGCGATGATCAGATAAAATGCTTTAGCTTCATGAAATTTTTTATCCAATCCTTGTTCCCAACCAAAAGTCTCGGCAAAAATGTAGGAAAGCGAACCGCTTAACACAGGAATTGCAATCAGTCCTGTACCTATAACACCAATGGCAAAAAGCAAATAGGCCATATTGCCTGCGAGTGGCTTAAGTGCCATGGCTGCTTGTTCGACGGTGTCGATTTGATGTATGCCACCCTGAAACAAAACAGTGCCCGTGGTCAAAATGATGAAGTACATTACCAGACCGGAAAATGTCATCCCAAAATCAACATCTTGTGTCATGTCATGAATAATTTTCTTATTCACCACCAGATGTTTCTTTTTGGTTTTCATTTCCTCCACTTCCACGGAGGCCTGCCAAAAAAAGAGGTAAGGCGAAATGGTGGTTCCCAAAATTCCTACAAGTATGGCAATAAACTCTTTATCGAATTTTATGGTTGGGATGAAGGTGGATTTAAATATGTGAACGATATCCTGTTTATATAAAAAGGGAACGATAAAATACACCAGCATGGCAATGCATAAATATTTAAGTGTGGCTGCTATTTTTCCATAAGGTAGATAAATAATCAAACCAAGCAGGAGGAGCGTAAAGACCACACTGAAGTAGGTCTCATTTATTTGAGGGAACAACATATTGCCTACAGCGCCCATTCCCGCTATGTCAGCTCCGATATTCATCACGATAGCCGGAAAACTAAACAAAACCATAAGGTACAATATTGGTTTCGGGTAATGTTTTTTTAAGGTGCCGGTCAATCCCTGACTTGTGACCAGCCCTATGCGTGCGCACATTTGTTGGATGGCAGCCATCAAAGGAAATGCCAGAATGGAAGTCCATAAGGTCGAAAGCCCATAAGCAGCTCCTGCCTGAGAATAGGTGGCTATGCCTGAAGGGTCATCATCGCTTGCTCCGGTGACAAGTCCCGGGCCAAGTAATTTCCAAAATTTCAACAATCTTGGGGATTTATTTCTTGGGGTGTTCATACCTTGGATATTGGTCTATTTGAATATTCAGTTTATGTTGGGATGTATTCAGAAAATATAAAAAAAATCAAGACAAAAAAGTTTCGGAAAGTTAGACATAAATTGTCTATGTTAGATCAACTAAAAAAAGAATCTCTGAAACTAAATCATTTTAGTGCTTTTTTTACTCGAGATCAATCAACTATTTCTTTTTAAAATTATTATTTAAATAAAAAGGCCAAGCGATTGTATTTTGTATAAACTACTTTTTCTGCAATTTATTTTTTTCATTTTTTTCGTTTGAGATAACTTATAGATACGGCTCTGCCTCATTCTATAGTTTTAACCAATGCGTCAGATATCCATTCTTTTTATATTTTGCCAAGAAATGAGCTTTTTTTTAATCGATAAATTCAATAATATTTTAAATTCCTGGGTTGAAATTTGGTTCTGAAACCATTTTACATTTCTAAAAAAAAATTATACTTTGAAAAGTTTCATTTTATTTTAAAATAAAAATTTGCAAACAAAAGAATGAAAGTTACACATTTTACATATTCTTATCTAATTAGGATGTATTTCGTATGCAAATACAATAAGCTATTATATTTCAATGAACTTACGTTACTCTCCATGTGTTAGCAAACTATATCGAACAGAAAAATGAAGTCATGTGATTTCAGGTTAAAACTAAAATTATGAAAAATTATTTAATGCTTACAGTGATCTCCATTTTTATGATTGGAACTTTGGGCGCACAACATGTAAATTTTGGATTTAAAGTCGGCTTAAATCTTGCAGATATTGTCAGTGATGACAATTCAGAAACTTCCTTGAAGCCCGGACTTAATGTTGGAGCGATTGCACATATTCATCTTAAAAATAATTTTGCTTTGCAACCGGAAATTACCTATTCAGATCAAGGTGCGAAATTTAAATCTGCCGGCATCGAAAGCAAATTGAATTTGGGGTATATCAATATTCCTGTTTTGTTTCAGTATATGTTTGACAATGGATTCAGAATTCAGGCAGGCCCTCAATTAGGGATTCTCATAAATGCAAAAGCAAAAAGCAATGATGTGAGTGTGGACGTTAAAGATGATCTGAACGTAATAGACTTTGCCATCAGTGCGGGTATAAGTTATGTGCATCCACCTTCAGGATTTGGTGTGGACGCAAGGTATAATCTTGGTTTGGTGAATTTAAATAAAGAAGGATCTGTTACTTCTACCAATAGTGTTGCTCAGATTGGAGTATTTTACCTCTTGGCGCACAAATAAAAAAATATTTTTTAAGAAGAAAGGTTCGGTCAACAGCCGGATCTTTTTTTTTATGCCAAAAATATTTTCGATTAGTTTTAAGTGCTAGATTTTGAAAATTAAAATAAGAGCGTTTTTAACACTTGCATGATAAAGTATGCATCACGTAAATGTCCATGTTTGTTTGGTAAAAATTTATTTAAACTCCACCACAGTAATGGAATCGCCTCCTGATTCTTCTGCAGGGTGTCCAATGGATTTGACATAACGTTGTCCCCGAAGAGATTTACTCACGGTCTGCCGCAGAATGCCACTGCCTTTTCCATGTACGATATGTACCTGGTTTACATTTGCAAGTAATGCTTTGTCGATATAGACTTCCAGCATGGACTGAGCTTCCTGAAGATGCATTCCGCGCAGGTCTAGAACCGGATTAAAAGCTGCCGAACTGCGTTCCAAATCTGACTTAACCGATTTGTTTAATTTGACATCTATATTGGATTTAAGTTTGATCAATTCTTTTCTTTTTAATTTAAAGGTCATGTGTTCTGTAACCACGGTAATCAGGTCTTTTTCAATTTTCTCTACCTGTCCTATCATTCCGTTGATGACTAGTTTTACAGCATCACCAGTTTTCAATGGCGCATTAACATCATGGCCGGAAAGTTTTTGGTATTCGGTATTGATGTTCAGTAATTCTTCGTGTTCCTTTTGCAATCTGATTTTTTCTTGATCGGCTTTTGTTTTGGCCAACTCCAGATCTTTTTCTTTTCTTAATTCTTTGACATAGTTTTCGAGTTCTCTGTGCTTGGAACTTTTGGATTGAATTTCTGTCTGTTTTTGCTCCAGTTTTAATTTGAGTTTTTTATACTCAAATTGCTTTTGTAAATCCTGGTAATTGCGGATGAGTTTGTCCAGTTCGGATTTTTTCTTTTTGTATTCTTCTATCTCCCTAAGCAATTTACTGTTTTCTTTATCCAGGTTTGCCAAGAGGCTTTCAAAGCTTACCGTTTGTTTACCTACTTTTTTCTTTGCATAATCGATAAGATGAAGCGGGAGCTGTATTTTTTCTGCAATTTCCAGCGCATAGGAAGAACCGGGTCTGCCCGTTTGTAATTGGTAAGTCGGAGTTAGATTTTTTTCATCAAAGAGCATGGCGCCGTTGATCAGACCTTCGTTTTGATGAGCATAGGCTTTCAGATTTGCGTAATGGGTGTTGAATATTCCATAAACTTTTCTTCTGTTTAAAGCTTGTAAAAGTGCTTCAGCAATAGCACCGCCTATTTGTGGTTCTGTACCACTACCAAATTCATCAAGTAATATAAGAGTGTCACCATCAGCGGCCTCTTCAAAATCCCGCATATAGGACAACCTTGCGGAATATGTACTCAATGCATCGTCCAGACTCTGATGATCTCCAATGTCCGCAAATATTTTTTTAAATATTTTGAATTCGGAATGTTTGTCTACAGGCACTAGAAATCCTGCTTGTAACATGCATTGCAGCAATCCAACTGTTTTGAGGATAATGGATTTGCCACCCGCGTTGGGTCCTGAAATCAACAATATTCGATTTTTTTCATTCAGACTTAGACTGGCCGGAACCAATTTTTTATTTGCTTCTTTAAGTTTTAAAAACAGGAGTGGGTGTCTTGCATTTTTCAGATTCATTTGATCGGAGTTGGACAGTACCGGCTGTACTGCCTCCAGAGAAATGGCCAGTCGGGTTTTTGCCAAAAGAATATCCCAGTTTACCAACAACAAATAACTTTGTTCGATATCCTCCACATAAGGTCTCATGAGGTTACATAAATCTGCAAGAATGCGGAAAATCTCTTTCCTTTCTTCAGACTCCAATTCGAAAATATCATTATTCAATTCTACGAGTTCCTGTGGCTCGAGGAATACGGTTTTACCGGAATCGGATTCGTCGTGAATGATTCCTTTTATTTTGCGTCGGTGTTCGACCAGAACTCTGAGTACCAACCTTCCGTTGCGGATACTTTCTTCTCCTTCTGCAAGAAAGCCAGAGCTGCGATATTGAGTTACCTGTTTTTTGAAAGTGCGGTAGATTTCATTTTGCTTGTTGCGCAACTGATCGCGGATAATTTTAAGGGCAGGGGAGGCATCATCCTTCACTTTGCCATCTCCTGCAAAAATTTTATCAATGCGGTCTGTAATAAATTTTAAATCGGGAATTTTACTCAGGTCTTTAAGGAGCATTTCCAGATGTTGCCAGGCCAAATGTCCCAGCGCTTGGCTGATCAGTCTAAGATTTTGCAGGATGACTTTGATCTTTACGATGTCCTCTATGCCAAGCGTATAGTTCTGGATTCTAAGGCTTTTTAATTCCTTTAAAATATTGTGGTACTCGATGAGATTAAGGGGCTCACGGACACAAAATTCTTTCATTTCATGGACGCGCTGCAAAGATTCCTGAATGAAATTTCTGTGGGTATAAATTTTACTTTCAAGGATGGATCTCCTTGCATCTTCAGACAATGCATGCTCAGCGCATCTGCGTAAGATTTTATCAAAATCCAGGTCTTTCAGGATGGCACCGGGCTTTAGCAGTGCCTTATTGTCAATTGATGCTTTTATCGTCTTTTGGTCCACCTTTTTTCTGTTCTTTTATCCCTTTCTTAAATTCAAACAAAGTGTCAAATTCCTTTCTGAACGTCACCCCTGCTCCGACACGATGTCTTACGCCTTCTATGGAATCTACTCCTTTGTAGTAAATTCTCATTTTGAGTCCAGGCACGGGTGTATTCCATTCAATGACACTCTCCGGATTAAAATAAGTATTTCCGTAAATTGTTGAGTTGGATACATAATTTCCTCCAAGGGTCACCGCCCACTGGTCGTTCCACAGCCTGTGTTTCAGACTGAATACCACCGCGCCTTCGTTAAGCCTGGTCTGCCCCAATTGGTTTTTATCCACATCGTAATTGATGTTAAAGTCCACACCTGAAATAAAATCCACATCTTCAAATGCTTCGGACAGAAGGTTGGTTACAAAAATAGAAAGCTGGCTGGAAAGGAATTCACTCATGGTATTGATGGTAGTGTTCCCAATACCGGATACCAGACCAAGGTTTGAATTGGTTCCTATGAAAGTTCGGAAAGCAATCAATGCAGCCACTTGCTGGTTTAACTGATCCGGATTTTGTTCGAGAAATCTGATTTTATTGTCGCTGATGGTTTTCAGAGAGCCGGTGAGTTCAGGAAAGGATAAAGTGAAATTGATGTCCGGCTTGAGAAGTGAGCCAGTCAAAATCATCGTGAGATCGACCGGAGTACGTGCCTTTGCGGCTTGCTTGAGATCTTCGTTGTTGACGATAAATTCTTGTAGCAAATTGCTGGGACTTGCCGTAAGCCCCTCATAGGAAGCTTCTATTTTAATAGTAGCGCCAAACGGATCTCCTGTCCATACAATGGTCCCTCCTTTTTTTATTTTGAAGGGTTTGTTTACAAAATTAAAGAGTGTGAAAAGATACTCTCCGCGGTCCACTTCATAGCTGCCTTTAATGCTGAAAGAATTGTCTCTGAGAGAGGCTATTTGTAAATTACCTCTTCCTGTGCCCGTAAGGATGTCACCGGTCTGTTCATCAAAAATTATGGATACTTCGGCTTCTTCATTGATCTCCAGATTCATCCGGACATTCATACCTTTTATGGTAGTCTGGGCTGGTTTAATGAGGATTGCTGTCGTGTCCTTTGTTTTGAAACGAACGAACTTGGTATCTGTTGCCTCCTGATCTGATCGGACGGGAATAACCAGTTTTGTGCCCTTTACAGACTTTCCTGAAATATCCATATCCATACTGGAAGTAGGACCTTTGAAAGTGGCCAGGAAATCGAAAAGACCATACCCATAGTAATACAAATTATTGCCTTTCTTGGTGTCGAGTACCAATGCTTTGTCGGAATTCACGGTGATGTCCATAAAATAACGTGCAAAATTCTCGTGCCGAATGTTGCCATTTACATTAAGAGGATTTCCCAACTCATCTCTGATGATGACTTCATCAAAGAGGATTTTGTTTTTATCAAAAACAACTTTTTGTTGGTCAAAAAAGTATCTGGTGTTGAGATACTTGACCAGGGTCGTTCCATTCAGAGCCAGCAAACTTCCTGAGCCATAGATTACCTTATTCAACATTTCCAAAGTAAACTTTCCATCCAATGTGCCCTTTGTATCGCCAATGCTGGTCATGAAATTTTCGAGAAATGAAACAGGAAATGCTGTTGCATCGAAATCCAGATGAAAATCATATTTCGGTAGACTGTAGCCTGATTTCAACGGCAGGTTAAAAGTGCCTTTTCCATCTATACTGGTTTCCTTGTATTGGTTTGAAACCACAACATTCATTGGTTTGTATGGATCGGGAAGATTAAAATCCACCACGAGTCTTCCATAGGAGTTGTTGTTCATTCTAAAATTCCCAACAGATATTTTTCCATTCAGGTCATTGAGATTATTGATATCGTCTATCGTGGCAAAAGCATCAAAAAATCCGCTTATGTTTACAGATTTGTTGATCAAAAAATCATTGATAAAGGATATGTTGAATCCCTGTATCATTACTTTAAGTCCTTTATTGTTGATGTCTTCAAAACTCATTCTTCGACTTGAGTCAGAGAAAATCATATGGCTGAGCAGGATATTTTTTTTGTTCAAAACCAATTCTGCTTCCGAATGGATTTGCCATTTTTGTCCTCTGAACAACAATTGCGCTTGCTCGAAGCTAAATTTTTTCTGTCCAACACTACTGCTTAGATTTATTCCAATGTCATAATAAGGAATGGTCCCTGAACTGTCTTTTCCGCTGAAGAAAAATTTAAGTTTGTTGTCTTTAAAATACGTATTGAATTTAACTTCTTTGATGTCGAATCTTTTCCGCCAGGAGATGTCAGGAAAGTGAATATCAGATTCAAATTGATTTTTGGTACACTTAAGGAAGCCGGCAGAGGAGTTCATCGTAAAATCGCCTGAAACAATAGATTGTATGGCATAATCAAAGTTCAGAAGTTGGAGTGAAGAATTGTACTGAATGTCTCCTTTGAATTCTTCTATCCGGGTATTGATGTCGAAGAAATTAAAAATTCTATTCAAAGATTTGGCCTCTAATTTTGCTTCAAAAAATGAAACAGATTCATCCTTCTGGTGTTTAATTTCAATTTCATTAAAAAGATCCGGGTACTGCTTATAGAAATAAGTAATCAATTGATCGTAGATGCTGTTCAGTCTGTAGTCGCCCACCATCCCGGCATTCAGAAAGTCAGATTGAAGCGTAGTATTCAAAAGTCCTGCTGTTCGTTTTTGTGTAAAATAAATTTCACCTAATCCAAGGACTCTGTTTTTTTCATAATTATAGAGAAAAGTTTTTTCCACACGTACATCACCATCCAGTTTTTGAAGGTCGGTGTTTCTGAAATTAGAAATGAGGTCTGCCGATATAATTAAGCTGCTTTTGGATAAATTAAGTTCTTTGAGATCCGCTTTTGCGATGGTAGCTTTAAAAACAAAATTTGGATTCGTATTGATGTCTGAAATACGTCCTTCAAAATTTAAGTCCAGATTTTTGTCTTTGATTTTTACAGACCCATCTAAATAATCTTTACTCAGCTTTCCATTGAACCCTATGTTGGAGTAATTATAATTTTTAAAACTCAGAGAGGATACGTTGGCTTCAAGATCGGCATTAATTTTATTTGCACTTAATCCTTCGCCATTGCGGATGTAAGCTTTGAGATTTGTTTTGCCTAGATCTTTTACTTTAAGGAGTTCGCCTATTTCGAAATCTATGAGATCTATACTTCCGGCAAATGTGGCCAGGTCCTTTCCTGGTCGAAGGTTCAGCCTCACGTCACTTCTTACCTGCCCTAAACCGGTATTGAGTTTACCTGCAGCAACAAAGTCTTCAAAGTATCCGTCAAATCCGCCAACAAATGAAAACTCCCCAAGTTTATCATACACTGCGCTTGGTTTGATTTGTGGAAGGATGCTTCTCAGGAAGGCCATGGAGGTGGTTAACTTTTTGGATTTAATATTTAAAAGTTCACTTCCTTTTTTAGTAAGATTTCTGGTGCTGATGTCCCCTTCGAATATAAAGTCTTGATGGATGTTTGCCTTGAAATTAAACAACTTTAAGCTGTTGACCTTACCTGCAATGTCTCCGGAGAATCCAAGGTTAAGTTCTTTATTGCGCACGAAGAATGCATTCGTGGCCATAGTCGGACTGAAATATTTAATTTCATCCAGATTAATGGAATTGGATTTGGAGGCAAGTTGAATAAAGACTTTATTGTTGAAATTTTTAAAATCTCTATAACTGCCATAACTTAAGTAAAGACTATCACCAAGGTAGGATCGGTCTGTCTCCAGGGAGAAATTCTCCAGACTCGTCTTGTTGTTTTTTACATCAATTTTATCTGCTTTGAAAGATTGAATTCTTAATTTTTTGTTCAGCCTTGCTTTGAGTTCATGCAAGACTCCATTTGATTCATAGTCGCTGTAGAAAAAATCACTTAACCCGCCTTCGATTTCATCCACACTGAAATGTTTGAAATCCACATGATCTTTATTCTGTTCTTCAAAAACATCATTGCCGGTACGGTCAAATGCAAAAGAACCTTGATTAAGGTCTGCTTTTTTGATGTAAATAATAAAGGGATTGTTACAGCTGTAAACCGAATCCGGATTCAATTCGGTTTCAGGAGGTATTACATTGGGATCATGTGAGATAAAAACAGATGGTCCGGTCAGTTTAACGGTATTCAACAGAATGTAATTTGCCGGAAAATTCATTTGTTCCACTTTGACGATTCCTTCATGTACAGAATAATATTCTCTGACTCCGGTCTCCCGGCGATCCCGGAAGTGTCTGAAGTTTTTCAGTTTAATATCCGATAATTCAAGTTTGAATTTCTTTTTCGTCGAACTCTTAGATTTTGAAAATTGACGGATAAAATGTGTGAAGCTATTGTCCTCTTCTCCGGCATAACCTATAATTTTTAAAAGTCCGTCATCCAATTCAATTTCCTTTAAGGAGATTTCATTTTTCAACAGAGATCCTAAACTTCTGCTCAATTGAAAATTGATCAGCTTGCTGTAGATCAAAGTATCTCCGTGGTGATCGTAAACCAAAAGATCAGTGATTTTTCCTCCTTTGAAAACATTCAGTTCAAAGGACCCGTATTCTATTCGGTTTTCAACTTTATTCTTTAAAAAACCAATGATGCTGTTTTTAGACCAATCTGTAAATGCCGAACTGGCCAACAACACAAACCCTATAAAGAAAAGCAGCAAAAACAATCCTGCCGTACTCAACAATACCAGGAGAAACTTCCAGAATCTCCTGAAAGCCTTTCTTGCCCAATGTTGTTTTTTTTTCTGCATCTGTAGGATAACTGATTATTGCTGGTTTGGATTTTGAGGCATGGTAGGAATTAACATTAATTTATTGAGTAAGATTTTTATAGGCTTTAAAAATGGCAACAGTCTCTTTGGCTTCTGCCACATCGTGTACACGAAGTATGTCTGCGCCATTCATCAATGCAATCGTATGCGCAGCAATGGAGCCATTCAAGGCCTTACCTGGTTCTGTTTGTAGCGTTTTAAAAATCATGGATTTTCTAGAAAGCCCGACGAGTATGGGCGCATCAAGGATTCTAAACAATTCTAATTGTCTGAGCAATTCAAAATTGAGCTGGACATTTTTACTGAACCCAAATCCAGGGTCAATGATCAGTTGATGTATGCCTTCCTGGTTGAGGAAATGGATACGCTCCGCAAAAAATCTAATGAGATCCGCTGCAAGGTCATTGTATACCAGATTTTGTGTGCTGTTCATGTCTTCGGGTGTTCCTCTCATGTGCATGATGATGTACGGTACCCCGGAACTTTTTACCAATGGAACCATGGCATCATCCAGTCGGCCCGCAGAAATATCATTGATCATGGAAGCGCCCAGTTCCAATCCTTTGGCTGCTACAGAAGCCCTGTAGGTATCTACAGAAATCAGCACCTCCGGAGAGATTTGGCGGGCGATTTTTACAGCTTTGGCAATACGCTCGGTTTCTATTTCGACCGGTATAGGTTTGCTGCCCGGTTTGGAAGAGGCAGCACCAATATCCAGAATGTCCGCACCCTCATCCAGCATCTTGCGTATGCGTTGTTCTAAAAGCGATTCCTCGGTAATGACAGAAGTGCTGTAAAAGGAATCAGGACTTAGGTTTAGGATGCCCATTACTGCTGGATATTGCAGTTTTACCAATTGTCCGGATAGGTTAAAAATAGAATGTGAAGTCAATGGATTATCCTTTATGCCACAAAATGCAACCTCCTCATGGGCGGTGTGATTGCTTCTCTTAAACCGTGCAAAGTTACTCAAAATCAGCCATTTTAAGCCACATAATGGGTTTCGGGCAGGCCTTTATTACAGGAGCAAGAGAACAGGATGTTTTGGCTTTTTTTGGATACCGAAACCATGGATTTAACCCGGAAAAGGTAGTTTGAGGAGATCCCTTTCCCCTTGGATGGCCTTCCCCTACAGGCCAAAGACTTGACCAGAATAGGATTTGATTAGTGACTAAATATATGATATACATAATTATATAGTTGCAATAATTTTATAATATGAAAAATATAATTTGTAAAAATTAGTTAACAGCCATCTATTGTTTGAGCTTTTAGATAATTTACTTTAGTTTTGCAAACTTTTCAACTATTAAACCAAGCATATCGGAATGAATTTACAAAAATCCATCCAGAGACTATTGCAGATCACCAGCTTCTTAGGTTTATTAATCATCAATGCTTTTGTACTTCATTTTATGTTGGATTTTGAGTTGTTCAAAACTCATAATGGATGCGATGTACAGTCCAAAGAATGTTTAGCCAGCGACCAGGAATATTTTGGATTTTCCCTTGACCACTTTCAGGTTACCCGTGCAAAAGTGAAATCCGGACAGTTGTTACCTAAAATTTTCTCCGACTTTGGTTTAAGCCAGACTAAAATAAGCAGCTTGATAGGGTCAATGGATGGGGTCCTTAACCTTCGTAACATTAGACAAGGCAATTCTTATGCCATGATTTGCAGCAATGAGTGCCAAGCTCCCGATTATTTTGTTTACGAGATTGACGCGATGAAATATCTTGTCTGTGACCTATCCGGTCAATCGTGTCCTAGAATTGAATTCAAGAATAATGAACTTAAAAGAGAGGAAGTAGGAGGTTACATCAAAAATTCTCTTTGGAATGCATTGCAAGAGCAGGGTGTTTCCATTAACATCATCGATCAAATGGAAGATGCACTGGCCACATCTGTGGATTTTCACCATCTTCAGGAGGGCAATTCCTTTAAATTGGTTTTTGATCGGCATTGGATAGAGGGCCAACCAAGTAATATGGGAGACCTTGTGGCTGCCTACTTCAATACCAACGATAAAGAGCACTATGCTTTTAAATTCGAAGTCAATAATAGATCCGGATATTACGACTACAACGGCAGGCCGCTGAGAGCTGCATTTTTGAAAGCACCGGTAAGATTCTCCAGGATCACTTCCGGTTTTACCATGAGACGTTTTCATCCGGTTCTGAAATATGCCAGACCGCACTTTGGGACCGATTATGCTGCACCTACCGGAACGCCGATTATGGCCGTTGGGAATGGCGTAGTTTCTGCAGCAGCTTATTCCGGTGGTAACGGAAAATATGTAAAAATCAAACACGACAAGACTTATGAGTCACAATATCTGCACATGTCCAGATTTGCTGCGGGTATCCGTGCAGGATCTCATGTAAGTCAGGGTCAGATAATTGGATATGTCGGTTCAACAGGTTTGGCCACAGGGCCTCACGTATGCTTCAGATTTTGGCGAAATGGAACACAGGTGGATCACCGCAAGTTAAACTTTCCTTCCGGAGAGCCAATGCCTTCTAATCTCCTTCCTGATTTTGGTGCCCAGCGTGATGAACTCATGAAAAGGTTCAATCAGATCAAAGTTACCACTGCATACAACAGGGACGATAGCAGGGTTAGAAAATCTTAAAGCGCTCTCAGCTGGTTTTCTTTATATATTGTTTGCACATTTGGTAAGTTGGCTGGATTTTCCATGCAAATTCACGGTGCTGGTTTTTAGAAATTTTGATGAAACTTATTTTATTAGATAGTCAGTAAGGCGTTCATTCGTTTTCAAAATTTTCAAATCCTCATTGGATAAGCTGATCCCAATATTGACAAAATCTCCAAATTTCCTGTGGAGCTCCTCATCATCAAGTTGTACGAATTGAATCTTTTGCAATAAATCTCTTGAATCTATACAATTGGAATCAGTATAAATTTTGAATTTTTTATCAAGTTCATTTTCCTCAATGTCAAGCAAGGCATTTTGAACGCATCCTTTGCAATGTTGACAAAATATTACGATGTGAGGTTCTGCTTCTTTACAACCGCTTGATAAAAGGTAGTAAAGGAGAATAATTTTAGTCTTCAAATAAATATTCATACGCCAGATTATTTGGAGGGTCAAGAAAAGTAAGGTTATTATGGAGACTGTAAATTAATCTGCTGTTTACAGGATGGTTGATCCTCGTATTGGATAAAAGTTTTAAATCATTGTTAAAAATCAATAAACGATATTCCGAATTATTTTTGTGTGGAAGTAGTCTTAATAATACAAGATATTTCTCCAGCTTAATTAATCGAATGTTAAACGGTACCTGTTCGGAATAATTTTTTAAATACATCATGTCTGTTAGCCTGGATGTGTCATAATCTACTATGTCTTTTCCAAAAATTTCACTTATGCCAATTGGCTCATTGGAACAATGATTTAATTTATATATTTTATTATCAAGAACATTCAGGTAATAAAGGAATGAATCTTCCACAGTTCTTATGAAGCTTAAGTAATGAACATACTTTTTTGAAAAATAATCCGGATATTTAACTATTTTATTAAATTTTCCAGCATCTTCATATTTTAAAAAAATGAAGGAATCGATGTAATTGAAATTGTTTGAATTTCCAACCTGGTAGATGAATGAATGATCAAAAGTGGCTGATATGGATCTGTCATGCATACAAGGAATGAAGTAGCAGTTTTCAAATGGACAAGAGTTTATTTTTTTACTCATTTGAGTTTTAAGGTCCAAAATATGCATTAGTGTGCCACATCGTAAATATACAATTTGATCTATTACCGTAATGGTCATGTCTTCTTCCATACAGTCAACTTTTAAAGGTACAGTATCTATTCGATTTTCAGTCAAGCTGTATTTTATAAGCTTTTTATTTTTATCTGTGAAATAGACAAATACGCTGTCATGAATTGACAGTACGGAAATATCTTTAGAGTAATCAATGGACTTGGTTAAATTTTTTAATTGTGAAAAATTTTCAGTCCTGGTTTTTAATCTAAAATAAGATTTAGATTTTTTTAAACAACCCAAAGTTGCAAATAGTACTGTAAGTGTAGATAACAACAGGGCAATTTGATAAATTGCCCTGTTGTTAAAAAATAATTTTCTCATATTATAATTGTGAGCTTAAGTAGAGTTGGGAGCTAACAACATGGTCGCTGTTAAATATCCTTAATTCAAAGTCCAGACCATTTTTACAGATTGCGTACCTATTATCACGAACAGCGTTTTGAATGTCAATATTTGGAAAGCTTTGAATAAAAGTCTCCAAAACTTCATTTTCAAAATTTGAAGTTGATTCAGATCTAATAACACAATTTGAACCTGGTTGTGTACAAGTGAATTTTCCGGTGGCGGGATCCACCATTGCTTTTCTTGTTTCACTTATTGTTGTCGGTACATTCGTTTCGCCATTGATTTTATAATTAAACAATGGAATGTTTGTTGCGGACTGAATAAGTGTTAAATCTGAACCATTGAATTCTATTTTTAATAGATCATCCAGTAAATCATTTTTTACTTGAGCAGAATAGAGTAACGGAAACTCAGTTTCCATTTCACAATTTGCATAAAGGAATTGTTCAATTGCATCAGATTCATACCATGAATTTCTTGGAACTAAGAGCAGTTTTCCCTTGTCTTCCTCTTTTTTCTGGCCAACATCACATGATTGCCCCGGTTGTAAACAACTGTAGCTAATTGTTTTATTCCCTGTCTCCAAGTCCAGAATTTCATATTTGACCACCCTCCTTGTATAGTCTCTTTTTTGAAGATGGTTCATTTTTTTTAGATAATAATCCAGCAACGGAATTTCATCCATTGATTTTGATTTATTAGTATTTGAATCCAAATCCTGTTCAATTAATTGGTCAAATTTGTCGGTTGTGCAACTTTTAAATAAGAAAATAGCGACGATGGAGAAAATAATCATTTTCATAAAGAATGTTTTAAGTGTAAGAAATACCACCTACTTTGTGAATAAGGATGTCTTCGATGGATTTGTTAATTCACCCACTGCGTTGTATAAGGCCTGATAGTGTAAACAGTAAGCGAATCTAAAAACAATCCAATAGGTGAAAAATAATTTGCATTATATTAACAGATTGTTAACAAAATGTTTATGCAGTTATTATTAGCAAGCATTCATTAAATACCCAGTATAAATATCATCATTGTGTCGTATTTCCAATGGCTATTGTAAGTTTAATTCGATAATTAATTTTATTTTTAGGCTTTATATTAAAAATGTTTTGGTAGTCGGTCACCCTCTTACCAAAATCAAAACTAAGAGCCGATAAACTAATTCACCTTATTTAAAGTAAAACTAAAAGTGCTGCCTTTTCCGGGCGTGCTGCGCACATTGATGGTTTGTCCGTGGTATTCCAGGATGTGTTTGACTATGGAGAGTCCCAGGCCACTTCCGCCCATTTCTCTGGATCTGCTTTTGTCAACCCTGTAAAACCGGTCAAATATAAATTTATGGTGGTCTTCCGGTATTCCAATTCCATCATCGGAAACTTCGATCAAGATCTTGGTGTCCATATCGTAGAAACTGACTTTGGTCTTGCCGTTGGTGTCACCGTATTTTATTGAATTTTGAATCAGATTGTTTAAGACCAGACGGATCTGTTCCCTTTCTCCTTGTACCTGATATTTTTGATCCGCACCAGACTTAAAAGACATGCTGATATTCTTTTGCTTGGCGGTCTCTTCAAGATCTCCAAAAACCTCTTCTACCAATTCCTGAATATCGAATGATTGAAGATCCCATACACTTTGATTGGATTCAAGTCTGGAGATGGCTTCCAGGTCTTCGACAATGGTTTGCAATCTTTCTGCATTGGAAAGTGCTTTTTCCAGAAATTTGGAATTCACTTCCGGGTCATTGATGGCGCCGTTGATCAAAGTTTGGATATAGCCCTGAATATTGAAAATGGGGGTTTTTAATTCATGGGAAACATTACCGATGTATTCCCTTCTATAATCCTCCAGCTTCGATAATGCAATCATGTCATTATTCTTCTTGTCAAGCCAGGCATTGACATCTGCCTCCACCATGTCGAAGAGATTATTGGCAGTAATCAGACTGGTTAACTTTTGGGTGTCTTCTTTTTTTTGATCGTTGATGAGGCGGTAAATTACCTTTAATCTGCGGTAGACAGATGCATGCAGAAGGATATTGAAAGTGATGACCGAGACTACAAAGCAAGCTAAGGAGATAAAAAAAATTGGGCTAAGAGTCATTTTGAAAAGACCAATCCCAACCATAATGGTCGTAACGCAAAATATGGTAACGCCCAAAATAGCTGCTGCAATCAGGCTTACCTTATTGAGATTTAGATTTTTGAAAACTTTAGAATTCCAGTTTATAGCCAATGCCTTTGATCGTTTTTATGTACCGTCCATCCAGTCTTTCTCTGATTTTTCTGATGTGGACATCGATGGTTCTTTCGCCGACAAGTACATCATTTCCCCACACTTTATGCAGGATTTCATCTCGTTTGAAAACTTTGCCCGGCTTTTCCGCCAACAAATATAGCAATTGGAATTCTTTTCTGGGAAAATCAAGGGGTGTGTCACCCACAATAACTCTATAGGACTCCGGATCTATAGTGAGGTCTCCGAATTTGAGTATAGCCTCTGTTGCAAATTTATTTTTCTGATTGCGCCGTAGGATGGCTTTTATCCTGCTCGAAAGAACATTGGGTTTGATCGGCTTGGTAATAAAATCATCCGCACCGGAATCCAGAACATTCATTTGTGTTTGGTCATCGGTCTTTGCGGTAAGGAAGGCAATCTTGTATTCATTGTTGGGATACTTAGACTTTAAATGTCTTAGGAAACTAAGCCCATCCATTTCCGGCATCATATAATCTACAAGGATCAGCTCCGGTTCAAAGGATTGTAAAATTTCCAGTGCAAGTTTACCATTTAAAGCCACTTTGACTTCATATCCTAAGGAGCTTAGATGGTAGTTGATGAACTCCAGCGTATCAGCTTCATCATCAACAATCAGGATTTTGGTCGAATTCTTCATCGATGCTGCAAAGATAGGTAGCTGAAGAGTTTCGGTGCCATAGGTCAGATTATCAAATCATTAATTCTTTATTAGAGAAGAATCCGGTTTGGATTGGGATTCAATTTTGTCAATGACCATTTTTTCAATTTTTTCAAGCATCTCGGGGCGGAGGTTGTAATAATCTCCGGCGAGAACGAACAACGAATCATTGGTTTGATGTTTAGTCAGAATTTCTTGTTTTAGGGCTTGTGTAAGACTATCCTTGACATACCCGGAAAGGGATTCAAAATTTGCCTCCATATAATACAGGTCGGTAAGTATGGCAGCCATTTCTTCCGGAGATATGGGCGCTTTTGCAACTTTGTCCGAATTACAGGATATGAATAAACACAACATCAATGGTATTAGAAATTTAGACATGTCAGACTTCCTTTGGAAAATAATGGTTCAAATATAGAATATTGTTCCATTTGACCTCTTGCCATTTGGAAACACTGGATTGAAATTGAAGAATGGCACAGGTTGGGACCGCTCCTGACCAGGAATTGGTAATTTGGGTGCAAAAGTTTTCTATGATGGGGTTGTGGCCAAACAGTGCAACACTTTTGTGTCTTTCATCCTGCTCTTGGAGGCATACCAGATAGTCGTTTTCATCACCATGATAAAGAGAGGATTCCAATTCAAGGGGTGTCTCAGGTCCCAACTGCTCCCTGAACATGGAAGCCGTGGAAAAAGCACGCACTGCGGGACTGGATATTAAAATAATCGGACTTTCTACCAGTCCTGTAAAAATCCTGCCCATTGCCGGAGCATCCTTTATACCTCGGGCATTCAGCGGTCTTTGGAGGTCTGAAAGTCCCGGATGATCCCAGGAAGATTTGGCGTGACGTACGAGAAAAATGTGTTTCATCGGCTTTAGATCGAAAAATGTTCCTAAATTTAGGGTTTTATTCCAAATAAACCAGCTTTTAAGCAAAAATGAAAATTGTACTCGACAGTATAGACTTTATCCTGCCAGAGGACAAAATGGATTTGGTGAGGAAGGCCCTATTTTCCGGTCAGATTAAGAAAGCTAATCAAATCAGTAAGGATACCTGGCATTATTTGCTGCGGGCAGACGATGCCCTACTCGAATGTCAGATCAGATACGGCCAAAATCAGGTAAGTGCAATACAATGTGCCTGCGGAAAATCCACCGCCAAAAATCCTTGTATGCATGCTTGGATCTTGGCATATTGGCATCATCAGCAGATTGTGCGTCAGAAAAAAGAGGAGACAAAAAAAAATGCACCACGAAAGAAATTCGAGTTTCAGGATGGAATTTACCAGGAAAAAGAGTTGACAGATTTTATACAGTTGAGTCTGAGATTAAATCCTGGTCTGAATGCCTGGGCCAATCTACTTCTGTTGCAGCCTTATTCTCCGGAATTGTCTTATGAGAATTATATGGAAGCACTGGCAGGATTTGACCCGCCTTTGGCCAAAGCTTCTTCTTCAAAATTTCTAAAAGATTTCCGCCATCAATTGCTTCTGCTGGATCAAATTTATGATCATAGTTTGAGCTTGTATTTAAAAGGTAATCTGGAACAGGCAGTTCATTTATTATTGGCTACATTAATTAAATCTTCTCAATGGTTTGAAACATTTGTAGACATTCATCAGGAGAAATGGCTGCATCAATTGGTCAAAATGCATCAGGCGCTCCATCAGATTTTAAAAAGCATCAAAGCGCCTGCACTGCGCACTACGATATTTGATTTGATAATGGATAAAATTTCTGCGAATCCTTATTATCTGGTGCACAAGGAAGAAAATTTATATCATATACTTTATACATTTAAAGAAGAAAAAAATAAGTCCTCCCGCACAGAAAACCTGGTCTCTGCCAAAATTAAGGAAAACAAAACTTTTTTTTATAAGCCAATTGAAGGCTTGGTTTTTCTACTCAATACCCACAGCCCCAAAAACTTTGTTGAACTGATCAAGCAACATTCGTTATGGAAAGAAATCTCTTCTACCTACTGGTTGATGCTCATCGCTCATTTTAAGGAACAGCATGATTTTACCAGAAGTAAATTGGTGCTGGAATACATGGTTGAAAAAAGTCCTTACCGCGAATTGTCTATAGCCGCAGCCGCACAAATCCTGGATTTTATGATTCGAGAAGGCATGTCTGAAGAATTGGCAAGAACTTCCAGGGATTATTCCATACGCTTTAGAGATGCAAGGTTTGCGAGAGTGTGGTACGAAAGTTCAGGACCCGATGAAGCGGAAATGAGAAAATACATTCAGGAATTCAAATCGGTTCATGATAATGATTTGAAATTCGTTCTAGATTTTCTTGCAGATAGTGATGTGCAGAGTTTGTTATTGGCAGAATTAACAGAAGGCAAAGACATTGATCTCTTGATTCATTACGATAAAGTTTTATCCGCGGAAAACCGATTAATATTAATTGATACCTATGTTTCACTCACGCAGGATTATTTAAACGAATATGGTGGAGGGCAGGCCTATGATTACGTACAAAAGATAAGAACACATCTTGGAAATTATCGATCTAAAGACTTGCTGAAATTATTCACAGATAAAGTAGAAAAACTCTTTCCGGAAAGAATTTCCCTCGTCACCCATCAAAAAAAATCAGTTAATACCATCTTATGAAAATTTATAATTCACTCGCGATCTTTTTTATTTTACTTTTTTCCTGCGGCAAACATAAGCTGGTCAGTCAGGGCCCCCCTGAATGGTTTAAGACACTCACCATCTATGAAGTGATGCCTAAACATTACAGCCCCAGCCGAAATTTAAACGGGGTGACCCGAGATCTCAACAGGTTGCGCGCGCAATTTGTCACAGCATTGTCCATTTTGCCAGTCATGAAAGTACAGGATTCCGGTAATAATTATAATCCCGGTGATCCATATGCGACCGTAGATTATCTTTCTATCGATACATCTCTGGGTACGGAAAAGGATTTTAAATTATTGATCGATTCGGCTCATTTGAAAAAGATGAAAGTCTTTCTCGAGATGAATCTCACTTATTCTGGTCCAGCACATGAATGGCGGAAAGATCATCCGGAATTTTATTTATCTTCTGAGGAAAAGTCCGGATTGGATTACAACAAAGATTTTGTGCGATTTGATCTGAATAATAATTCGCTCAGGAAGAAATTGTCAAAAGCAGTTAAACATTGGTGTAAAAAATATGATGTAGATGGAATTATCCTGGTGCATTCTGCCGATATTCCAAAAGAATTTGCCCTTAAACTCAGGGACATTGTAAGCGGTGAAGGGAAAGTCCTGATAGGTGGATCGCAAGCAGCAGAATGGGTTAATGAAGGCATATACGATGCATACCTGAATCAAAATTTATATCAGGTTTTCGACAAGATTTCAAAAAGCGAATGCCGAACAAGTGATTTCAAACCCATTCTTGAGGAGAACGCTAAATCTAAATACAAAAGCGTTTCCATCTTATTCAATCAAAATGCCATCACCAACATGAAATTCGGCGGAGAGACCCAACGGTGTTATGGGTGTTATAAACTGTGTTCCGTGATTACCTACATGCTTGGAGGGATACCCCTGATGTTGAATGGGCAGGAAGAACCTATGTTTGAACCGATTAATATCCGGACAGAAAAGACTATTGAGCACGTATATAATTATAACCGTGATTTTTACAGAGGACTTGCCCTGCACCGATTTGATCATCCGGCATTACATTCCCTTACAGACAACTTGCCGGAAATCATATCTGATTCTGAAGAGGTGCTTTCTATTGAACGCAAACATGGGAATACCTCAATAGTTCTAATGGCCAATCTCACCGACACCACGCAGACATATTCTATCCGCAAAGATTATAATTACTATACCGAATTTTTTACCCGGGCTTTGGTAAGCTTTCCTAAAAACACCACCTTAACATTGGGGCCATATCAATATCTCGTGTTGACGAATATCAAATAAAGTGGAAATACAATTGTGGTGGACCGGGAAGAATCATTTTGATTACATCAAAGAAGGGATTGCAGATTATGTGCAGCGCCTAAATCATTTTTTTAAGTTCAAAGTAGTGGAATTCCCAAGCCCAAAAGGCGTAAAGGACATTCACAGGATACAGACGCTGGAGGAGATACAACTGATTAAAAATCTGCGTGCAGCGGATTTTGTTGTCTTGCTGGATGAGAAGGGAAAACAGTATGAATCTGTCGCCTTTGCGCATTTTGTGGAGCAGCTGATGCATGGCGGACATTCCAGAATTATTTTTATCATTGGTGGCGCCTATGGATTTAGTGATGATTTTAAAAAGAGGGCAAACCAATTACTTTCATTTTCCAAATTTACATTTTCTCACCAACTGATCCGGTTGCTATTTGCAGAACAACTTTACAGGGCTTTTACCATCATTAACCATTTGCCATATCATCATGAGTGAAACCATACCATATGTAACCATTATCCTATTGTGTACGATCGGTGTCATTTCAATATCGGGATTTAATAATTATTCGGTAATTGAATACATGCGACACTATCCTTATCAGGAGCATCGCGACAAATCTTATTACCGTTGGTTGAGTTGTGGATTTGTGCATGGCAGTTATATCCACTTGATTCTAAACGCATTTGTATTGTGGCAATTTGGATTTGTGATCGAGAAAATGTACATCGCAAAATTTGGTTCGGTCCCGGGCATGTCTCTTTATCTAAGTGCTTATCTGCTGATCCTTGTTTTGTCTTGTGTGCCGACTTACATCAAGCATAAGAACAACTCATCCTACGCCAGTATTGGCGCATCTGGAGCGATTTCCGGTATTCTGTTTATTTATATTTATCATTTTCCAAACGCCATCCTTAGTTTGTATGGGATCATTCCTTTACCCGCATTTGCCATGGGTATCTTGTATTTGGTTTATTCCTGGTGGGCTGCAAAACAATCCAGAGACGGGATCGATCACGATGCACACTATTATGGCGCTGTAATGGGATTGGTTATTGCTGTTTTGATAGATAGATTACCGGATATGGGGTAAAGACAACTCAAAAAATTTTCGGATCTTCAGAATTAATAATTTGGTAATATTGACCTCCCCAATGTAGGCCATTATGGGCGTAACTTTGCGGTGAAAAGTGTTAGAAATGTCAAAAACTTATGTTCAGGACCCAGTATTCCGGATAGGAATTGCTGTTCTGTTACTATACTTTGCCATATCTTCATCTGAATTGAATTAATCTTCAAGTTATCCATGCAAAGTACCCCATTTAAAAAAAAAAAACAAATACCTAATCATGAAAAAAATCACTGTTTCATTGTTTGCACTTTCTTTATTATTTGCCTGTAGTGGTGGCCAAAAGGGCAGCCAGGAAAGCAATTCCTCCAATATTTCACTTAAGGGAAGCGACACCGTATTGCCTTTGGGACAAGCTACTGCTGAGCAGTTTATGAAATCCAATCCCGGTGTTTCTATTTCTGTGGTTGGCGGCGGAAGTGGTACAGGGGTGACCGCCCTTATCGATGGCAATACAGATATAGCCATGTGTTCCAGGGATCTGAAGGGTGAAGAAAAATTAAAACTAAAAGAAAAAGGAATTGATCCTGTGATCAAATCCATCGCCGTAGATGCACTTGCAGTCATCGTGCATAAGGAAAATAAATTAGAGCAGCTGACCAGAGAACAAATTGAAAAAATCTTTACCGGTGAAATCAAAAACTGGAAAGAGGTAGGAGGAGACGATGCAGAAATTGTGGTATATTCCAGGGAAAACAGTTCCGGGACCTATGAATTTTTTAAAGAACACGTGATGGATAAAAAAAATTATGCCAGCACAGTATTGAACATGCCCGCTACCGGCGCTATTGTTCAATCTGTGAGCCAGACAAAAGGTGCTATAAGTTATGTAGGATTGGCTTATCTCAATGCCGACATCAAAGCTTTAAAAGTTTCGTATGATCAGGGTGCAACATTTGTAGGACCAAGTATGGAATCCGCTAAAGATAAAAGCTATCCAATTTCAAGACCACTCTTTTACATCTACGATATGAAATCTGAGGCTAAAGTAAAATCTTATCTGGATTTCTGTCTTTCTGCCGAAGGAATGAAAATCGTAGAATCAGTAGGTTATATTCCGGTTCAATAAAAGATTAACTTTAGGTGAAGAGATTCTTCGAAAAATTTATTGAGGCACTGATCAAGACAAGTGGATACACTACATCCATAATTGTCCTTTTGATTGTTGTTTTTTTATTTAAAGAAGGAATCTCTTTTCTTGGGGAATCGCCTGTTGAACATTCCTATACCCTGATTGGACATCGCGACAATCCGGTCAACGAATTGAAAGATCTGCAGATCAAAAATATTTTTGATGGTAAGATCAGCAATTGGAAGGAGATTGGCGGCAGCGATCAGAGTTTAAGTCATTTTGAATTATCGGATCTGACATCCATTTATGGAGAAGCAGCTTTAGGTAAGGATCTTGAATTTACCAAAACTTTCGCAAAGAAACTGATCGATAGTTTACCCGGCGCATTATTGTTTTTACCGGAGTCCTTGGTGAAAGATGCAGAAGGATTTAAAACCATTACGGTTGAAAAAATTACCCTTGTACATTTTTTGAGTGGGAGAGAATGGTTTCCGACCTCAAAACCATCTGCTGTTTTTGGTGCCTTACCTTTGTTGCTTGGCACTTTGGTGGTTAGTTTTTTTGCGATTCTGCTTGCTTTACCTTTTGGTCTTGCGGGATCCATCTATCTGGCCGAAATCGCTGATATGCGGGTAAGAAATGTGCTCAAGCCAATCATTGAATTATTATCTGGAATTCCCTCTGTGGTTTATGGATTTTTTGGCCTTGTAATCATTGTGCCATGGCTGCAGAATTTGCTTCAATTACCGGTAGGAGAAACTGCACTTGCCGGTTCAGTGGTGCTCGCCATAATGGCTTTACCCACGATCATCACCGTCTCAGAAGATGCCATTCGAACCACACCCCGTGCCATGAAAGAAGCAAGTCTTGCACTTGGTGCCTCACATTGGCAGACCATCCGAAAAGTTATATTGCCTTATGCTTCTTCAGGTATAACGGCAGCGATCATTTTAGGTATTGGTCGGGCAATTGGAGAGACAATGGCTGTTTTGATGGTGACAGGTAATGCAGCGATGATGCCTACCAGCCTGACCCAACCCGTGCGCACCATTCCCGCAACGATTGCGGCAGAACTGGGCGAAGCCTCATTTGGCGGACAGCATTTCAAAGCATTGTTTGCGCTTGGTTGTATTCTTTTCCTCATCACTTTGGCAACAAACTTCATGGTGGAGCGGGTTTCTTCAAAACGTAAACTCAAATGATATGATCAAGTTTCCGGAACATGTGGATGTACGAAAACGAATCTATCAGGCCATTTTTTTCTGGCTTGCCAGACTGATTTCTCTTGCCATCATAGGGATTTTGATCATGATCCTGTATTTCATTTTCAAACGGGGAGCGGGTGTCCTCAGTTGGGAATTTTTGAGCACCAGCCCAAAGGAAGGCATGATGAAAGGCGGGATTTTACCTGCCATCGTGGGCACCGGATATCTCGTATTGTTCAGCATTTTGTTTGCATTCCCAATTGGCGTACTCGCAGGAATTTACGTGAATGAATATGCCCTTCATGGCAGAGTAAAAAATTTTATCAAGACGATGACCAACAACCTTGCAGGCGTACCCTCTATAGTTTTTGGTCTGTTTGGAATGGCCTTATTTGTCAATCAGTTGGGCATGGGCGCATCCATTCTTGCAGGATCACTGACCCTGGCATTGCTGGCACTTCCATTGATTATCCGCACGACAGAAGAGAGTCTGAAGTCTGTAGACGATTCTTTTCGCCAGGCAAGTTATGCCCTTGGTGCTTCCAAATTATACACCATCCGGAAAGTAGTTCTCCCGATGGCATTTCCTAATATCATTACCGGATTGATTCTGAGCATAGGAAGAGTGTCCGGAGAAACTGCGCCCATCCTGTTTACCGTAGCCGCTTATTTTCTACCAAAATTACCGGGATCACTGATGGATCAATGCATGGCCTTACCTTATCATCTGTATGTAATCTCCACGTCCGGTACGAATATAGATCAAAGCCGTCCGGTCGCGTATGGCACGGCAATGGTGTTGGTCCTGATCATATTGGTAGTAAACTTGTTGGCTAGTTTTGCGCGAAATTATTTTGCTAAAAAAGTTAAAACGAATTGATGCATTATAAAATAGAGACCAAAAATGTGCACTTGCATTATGGCGATTTTCACGCACTGAAGGGAATCAGCACGCGCATTCCGGAGAAATCGGTGACTGCGCTTATTGGTCCCAGTGGTTGTGGTAAATCTACGTTTCTAAGACTCTTCAATCGGATGAACGATCTGATTGATGGTATAAAAATTACCGGTGAAGTGCTCATCGACCACCAGAACATATATAAAATCAAAAGTGTGGAAGTGGATCGATTGCGTAGAAACGTAGGCATGGTTTTTCAAAAACCAAATCCTTTTCCAAAAAGTATTTTTGAAAATGTAGCCTATGGTCTTCGGGTGAATGGCATTACAGACCATAAACAGATTCAGGACCAGGTGGAGAAAACCCTCATTCAGGCAGCTCTTTGGGAAGAAGTGAAAGACAAATTGAAAAAATCAGCATTCGAACTTTCAGGCGGTCAACAACAAAGGCTATGCATAGCAAGAGCCCTGGCGATAGAACCATCTATTTTGTTGATGGATGAACCCGCTTCCGCATTGGACCCTATTTCTACCGGAAAAATTGAAGAGCTCATCTTTGAACTCAAGAAGGAGTATACCATTGTAATCGTTACGCACAACATGCAACAGGCAAGTAGGGTCAGTGACTATACAGGCTTCTTTTTATTGGGAGATCTGGTAGAGTTTGACGAGACGAAAATTATCTTTACCAATCCAAAAGATTCCAAAACCGAAAGTTACATCACCGGCCGTTTCGGCTAAAATATTCAGTCATGATTCATCTCGACGCAGAAATAAACGAACTCAAAGAAAAGCTTGGTGCCATGTGGGAACTTGTCTCTACTCAACTAGACAAGACCCTTACGGCCATGAATAATTTTGACAAGGATCTCGCTCTGGAGATTCAGGAAAACGAAAAACGTGTCAACGCTTATGAGTTGAACATTGACAAAGAGTGTGAGGACTTTATTGCATTGCGACAACCTGTGGCGACGGATCTTCGTTTTGCTTTATCCACCTTAAAGATCAACACTAATCTGGAGCGCATTGCAGATATTGCCAGTGGTATTGCAGAATTCATCTCAGACATTGACCAGTCTGTAAATCCTGAAATTATTCATCATCTGCAAGCCGAGAAAATGTTGGCCATCTCCATAGAAATGGTCAAGGATCTAAGAGAGGCTTATCAATACGAAAACACTCAACTCGCACGGACTATTTTTCAACGTGACAAATTACTCGATCAGATCAACGACCAGGCCAGTCATCGTGCATTGGAATGTCTTGATAAATTTGTAGACCAAAGAAGGCAGACCCTTCACGTACTCTCCATTGTCCGTAAAATCGAACGCATCGGTGATCAATCCAAAAACATTGCGGAAGAAATCATCTTCTATCTGGATGCCAAAGTAGTAAAACACACAAAAAAATTAAAAGAGCTGGATAAGGAGGAGTAGGAGGATGCATTATGCTTTTTATTGATCAATTTATATTGGTGAGTAAATTTCTGAATAATTTATTTAATTTCCCCGGCGTTTCTATGACTCATCAATTATAGTACATCACCATAAAACTTGCATTTCTGAATTGTATGCAAATACTTAGTTTTTTTCTTTAATCCATCCATTCAGCACTCAACTTTTATCATTTCATTTTACCGATAGTCGTTCCAAACCTACAGATAATCGCTTCAGAGCTACCGTTCCTCGGTTTACTCAGCATTTTTCGAACAGGCAAACTATTTTTGTAAGGATTTAAGTGCACGGTAAATCAAGGAGGTAGACACCCGAAAATCACCTTCCTATATAATGCTTTTCGGCCCGATGCCTGAAGGGGTATGAAGGCGTATAACCCTAATTAAATTTATTTTATGAACACTTTAAAGTATTGTGCAATTATTTATATTGCATGTTTAGTTCTAATTACTTCCTGTAAAGAAGAAGATTATTTTTACGAACCGATTAACACAAAGGCCATGGAAAATGATTACCCTGCGATCGTTTCCGGCAATGGAATCTATGATGAGGAAACAAGTCCTGTTCCTACAATTTTGGGCAATGTTCGCGTGAATCCATATACTGTGGCAAATATGAAACAAGCATGGAATAATCTGAATCCCACCAACCAGATTGTTACGATCTCCCCGACTCAATTGTATGTAAAGTTTTCTCCGGCCGGTGAAAGTGATTACAAATTATTGGCCAATACCAATGAGATGTTTTATGATTATCCTCTTGAGAACGAGCTAGTCACATTGGGCGATTATTTTCCACAACCCGGGCACGAGTTTCCTGAACTATGGGCAATTGTTCCACCAAATTTTCAATCCCCAATTGCAGGTTACACTATTATAGATGAATTATTTATTCCAAGATATAATACACATCTAACTCAGGAAGCATTTAGAATAACAGGAAATCAATATGACACGGGTGGAGATCCAATGTATATTCCTATAGAAGATAACATTCACAATCTTGTTGCCCCTAGAGTCCCTGAGGATGGTGGAGGTGGTGGGCCAGGAGGAGGTTCCGGAGGTGGTTCAGGCAATGGAGGTGGCGATCCGGATTTTACAACCAACGCCTGCGGATGCGTAGTATATTCTGACAATAGAAAACCGGGAGGATGTGTCCAGGTAAAAGACAGCGAGCATAATCGGTTTGAAGGGGTGAAAAGGGTGAAAATTATCACTAAGGACACTTGGTTTACAGAGGATGAAACCAATACGGATGAAAATGGTTGTTGGAAGATTAATGATCGCTATCACGGTTCCATGTGGATGTGGGTAAAATTTACTGGCCCGGTTTGTCAAATCAGGGGCGTTAAGGATGGTCTAAATTATGTACTGGGATGGAGCCATCCCATGAAGGATTACCTTGGAAAGATAAGATCAGGCCCCCCATACAACAATATTGAAGTAAAATACGATATTTGGCAAAACAGAGGATCACAAGCTCATATGCATTGGGCTGCATCTACCATCAATAATGCAATTCATGATTTTCATGGGTATGCGAATTCAGAGGGGATCAATTTACCCAAATGGTTGGATATTTTTGTGGTAAGCAACAGAACGGATGGCATTACGCTGATGGCGAATCACTGTCCAATATCTTTGTTAAACCTGCCCGGCATAGGATTGATACCGAGCTTTCTGCTTTCTCAACTTCCAGACATTTCTATAGGTGCCAATTTTATTAATTCAGACCAGCTCAAAGAACTAAGCTATCATGAAACTGCTCATGCCTCTCATTATACCAAAGCGGGTTGTGGATTTTGGACAGAACTTATGCTGGCAGAATTAAATGGAATTGCCTTCCATAATCTAAATCCATATCATCAGGTAGATGGAATTGTCGACATTGCAGAAGCATGGGCTTATCATCTTGGGTGGTTTTTTGCTGATAAGAATTATCCTTCAGGACAAAGGTCAAGAAATTGGCAATTTAGACTAGAGGATATTCGAAATAAGGAAGATGGCCATATTCCGTCAGGAGTCTTTCACGATCTCAAAGATAAGGTTCCAAATGGAATTGAAGTAACAAGTGATTATTGTTGTGGTGGAAATTATCCGGTAAATGATAATGTGCAAGGATATAATTCTAGTCAGATGTTTAGTTTGTTAGGAGGAAATACTAAATCTCCAAATAGTTTTTATCAACAATTCAAAACAAATTATGGAAATAGTGACCCTGTTCTACTGCAAAAAATGGATGATTTGTTTAACTCATATTAATACTATTATTATGAAATCACTATTTGCATTTATAATAATTATAACCCTAATTTCATGTAGTGATAATGGACCAAACTGTCCTGGAGATATTCTTTTGCCTATAAATATAAGCCCAAATAAATTATTTTACAATTTAGGCGATACAATTACTATCTCATCAAAATTTCACAAATTACTTTACGACCAGAAAACGGATAAATATTATGACGCTAGTAATTATAAGTTTAGACCCTCAATTTCATTTTTAGCACTCGACATTTCTGATGAAAAAAATGTGTTATCTCAGGTAAATGAATATTGTGATTTTATTAAACTTGATAGCTCGAAAATGAATGTTTTTTATCCTGGGATTGAATCTGCAATTGTAGGTGATTACACATTAGCGAAGGATAGCTTAGGTTTTGTGATAAAATTAAAATTAAAGAAAAGCGGATATTTTTGGTTAAAGATTGAAAGTCTTACCTCAGGAGATAGTCATTTGCAAAATAATTATCAATTTAATTGTCGAGGACGGTATATCGATTTTGATTTAGTGGCGCCTAAAGAAAGCGGTATTTATTTATTGCACAAATTCAGATTTATCCAGTCGAATGACTGGATACTTTCTGATTCAATCCATCGCTTTTACAATTATGCCGGATATTGCTTTGAAGTGAGATAATGTCATTTTAAATTTATTTGATGGACAAAATACTTCATTGCAAATTGTTAACATGTCATAGTAAGGAACTAGTATCGATAATTTATCCAAAAAAATCTCTAATACTATTTTTAATTGCAAGCTATTTGATTTGTTTTAATGACTTAATGGCGCAAAAGAAATGGAACTTAGAATTCTTTTTTGGTCCAAATTTAACAAGTGTGCTACAAATAGTAAATGGAGAGAAATTTTTTTACACAACTCCGGAAAGGTCTTTTTATGCCAAGGCGGGTTGCCTTTTTTGGACAGAACTTATGTTGGAAGAACTCAATGGAATTGCCTTCCGTAACCAAAATCCATATCAGGTAGATGGAATTGTCGACATTGCAGAAGCAAGGGCTTATTATGTAGGTTGGCTTTTTGCTGGAAATACCTATCCAACAGGTTGGTCAGAAAACTGGTCAAATAGATTAGAAGTTTATAGAAATCGACAAGCTCCCCACATGCCGTGTGGAATTTTCCATGATTTAAAGGATTTGGTTCAAAACGGAATTGAATACACAAGTGATTTGTGTTGTGGGGGAAATTTTCCGGTAAATGATAATATTCAAGGATATAATTCTAGTCAGATGTTTAGTTTGTTAAGCGGAAATACTAAGTCGCCAAATAGTTTTTATCAACAATTCAAAACAAATTATGGAAATAGTGACCCTGTTCTATTACAAAAAATGGATGATTTGTTTAACTCCTATTAATTGGTCAATTATGAAATTATTCTTTTTTTTTATACTAATCTTAAATTTATTTTCATGCGGAGATAATGGTCCAAATTGTCCTGGAGATATGGTGCTACCAGTCAATATCAGTCCCTATAAAGAAGTTTATGAAATTGGGGATACAATAATTGTGACATCTAGATTTCATAAATTGATCTATGATTTAAAAACTGAAAAATTATTTGATGCAAGTAAATATAATTTTTCTCCTAAAATAGAATTCCATTCTTTGGATAGTGCAAATGGACCTTATGAAGGATCTCAAATAGAAAAATATACAGATTATCTCAATCAAGATATTTCTACATTGAAATATTTTTATATAGAAAAAAGCACCGCAATTGCTGGTGAATACGAAGTTAGGAATGACAGTATTTATTTTACAGTAAAACTAAAATTGAAAAAGACTGGTAATTTCTGGATTAGAATAAGTAGCCTATCGACTGGCGACAGTCATCTACAGAATAATTACAAATTTAATTGTCGGGGTCGTTATATTAATTTCGAGTTGGAATCGCCAAAAGAGAATAATATTGGATTAATGCAAAAATTTAGGTCAATTTATCCAAATGATTATTATCTGTCTGATTCAATCCATCGCTTTTACAATCATGCCGGATATTGCTTTGAAGTGAGATAATGTCATTTTAAATTTATTTGATGGACAAAATATTTCATTGCAAATTGTTCACATGCCATTAGTGGAATGTGAGGTTGTTTTAATGATTGTCTGCATGTTTGCCAAATTCTCCTATATCTTTTCATCACTTTTTACCGATAGTCGGGTCATACCTACCGATAATCGGTTCAGAGCTACCGTTCCTCGGTTTACTCAGCATTTTTCGAACAGGCAAACTATTTTTGTAAGGATTTAAGTGCACGGTAAATCAAGGAGGTAGACACCCGAAATTCACCTTCCTGTTTAATGGTTTTCGGCCCAATGCCTGAAGGGTATGAAGGCATATAAACCTAATTATTCAACTATGAAAAATTCACTAATAAAGCAGCCTTGTTTATATCTTTCGATTTTGTTTGTGTTTTTTTTTAATGGGATGCTGGACGCACAAAATGATTGTACATTTATTCCTAATATATCCCCGGTGCCGGGTCCCAATCACAATGCCATCAGCAGTATGGCAGGATGTGAGCCCATCGTGTTTAAGGTGGTTCCCGGCTGGTCCGGTACACCTCAGGTAATTGGAGAAGTATTAATAGAGATTATTAGAGATGTACCATTTGAAGTGGTGGATCTGGGAGATTTTACCAAGGAAGAGGTTATCGTAAATGGAATTTTGGAAAAAACATTGTTTAAAGCCAAATTTGATCCGGCAGAAGTTCCATGGGCCGATAAATTACTGGTTCTGCGTGATTTGTATGGTGGTCAGGCTCTTTTTACTTATGAGTATAAATGTTTGAGCGATTCTGATTATAAGAGCTATACCACTTTTCTGTACAATTCATCAAATGGGTTTGTGGTGCAAGGATCCTTGCAGGAATTGATTAACAACGGTAGATTGGCTAACCAGGCAAATTCATGCAGTAATCGTCAACAATTAATCATTAATGGCAATCTGGACATAGACGCTGGTTATTACTGTTTGATAGGTCATGGAAATTATCAAAATGAGGCATTTCACATCAGGATGTTGCCCGGCTCAAGTATTACAGTTAAATCTGGTAATGTCCTCACCTTAAATGAAAATTATGTCATTGCATGTGATGGTCAAAGATGGAACTCCATAGTGGTTGAGCCGGGGGCAATTCTAAAAGTATTTAATACCACATTTGACAACGGACATTTTGAAATTGAAGCTAAAAGTGGATCGACCGTTATTGTAAAAGATTCAAAATTTAAAGATGCTGCCATTGGTATTCGTGCAGATGAATTTGCGAATGTGGATGTAGAAGATTCAGAATTTATTTTTCAGGGATTTAACGCCGGTTATGCCGGCGAACCTGCTTTGGAAGCTAAAACCTGGTCCGGAATTTATGCCAAAAAATCCGGGGTACGAGTGAATGCCGGTTCATTCATAAATTTGTTGAACGGTGTCAGGACCTTAGATTCAAAATTAACTGTAGATGGGTCAAATTTTAACAATATTTGGGAAGTAGGCAACAGTAATATTTCTGCTGAAAAATCCAATGGCAAAGCAATTCACTCTGTTGGTCTTCCAAATAATACCCTCGTTTCCAACTGTACTGTGGAGAACAGCAACTGGGGGATCTATACGAAAGGAGTGAATTGTACCGCAAGCAATAATCATATGAAAAATGTTTTGACGGGCATGCAGTTTGATTACAGTCCCGGAAGGAAGTTTGATATTAAACATAATAATATTGCAGCAGTGAACAGAGGAATAAATTTTTCCTGGACAGGAGAAGTTTCCTCCATCATCGTGAACGAACGGAACACCATTCAATTAATGGGGCAAAATGCCATCGGGATTGAACTTGTAGAGACCAGAGGAAATCTGAAGACAATTTTTCAAAACGACATCCAAATTGGGGATGGGTATAAAGGCATCCATCATTTGAACAGTGGTGGCACATGGACCTACAACAATTCGATTTATGCCAATGGGACACAATCCTTTTCCAATGCGGGGATTAGCATTATTGGAGGCAGAGACAATTTGGTGGCCTGTAATTATTTAAGTTCATCAATGGTCTGCGACAATATTGGAATTTATGTATTAGAGTCAGCAAATAATGTGGATATAGGAAATCATGCTGTAGGTTGGCTCAATGACTTTCAATTTGTAGGAACCTCCTTGGGAACTACTTTTGCCAACAATATATTCGGAAGTGCCAATCATGGGCTTGTTTTGGGAGTTACACAAGGTAGTTATGGTGCCAGAATTGGTGTACAGGAACATATGGGTAATCGTTGGATTGGCACATATGCAAAAGCTGCTAAACATTATGGTCCTCCACAAGATAGAATTGAATCCAAATTCATAGTCAATGCGCAAGATCCCAATAATCCGAATCTGAAACCGAATAACTTTTCTGAGTTAGTGAATGATAGGTGGTTTGAACATGCACAAGGATCTGTGAGAAATTGGAATTGTAATCTTGGCATAGGATCAGGAAATTCAAATCCATTCCCACGAATATTTCCTAGATCGGATGATTATTTTATCGCCAATGATGGCTTCGATGATGCCTATGACTGGGGATCAAGAATATGGACGGATAGAAGGCAATTGTATCGCCAAATTTTAGAAGAGGATGATGCGCAGAGTATGCCAGTAGAATTCAATAATTTCTTCAATGCTCAGACGATTACTTCTGTAGGTCAATTTGAAATCATCGAGAAAGGTATCCGGGAAGTTTTTCTAAATGCTGCAACGATTAACCTTATAGTAAATGAAAATTTGCTGGCTTTAGAAAATCTGGACCAAAGTATTATGGCCATCACAAACCAAATGTTTAACATCACTGATTTGGAGATTCAAGTAAATCTACAGACACAATTAAACAATTTATTGGTACAAAAAACTAACTTGCAGAGTACTCAAACAAGTCTGGCCAACCAATGGAGTGTTCATGTACAAAACGAACTAAGTCAATTGTTACAGATTAACAATGGCATCCAGGGCAATGCGATCTATGAACAGAATCAACGGGAAGTCAATCACATCATGTTGCAAAAAATGTTAGCCAACGATTGGTCTTTTTCAGCGACCGAAAGTGAGCAAATAGAGGCGATCGCAAACCAATGTCCTTTTTATGGAGGGGAAGGTATTTATAGGGCCCGGGCATTGAAAGCAATTTATGCTTTGGATCGTTATGAGGATGAGGCGATCTGTAATCATGCAGCAACCATTAGAACTCAGCCTTCTCCCGGAAACGAATGGGAAGGAATATCCTTATTTCCAAATCCTGCCAGCGAAAGGATAACAATGATTGTCAGCGGGAAGGATGAAGGAATTAACGAAATTGAAATCTTTACCATGGAAGGTAAATTGGTTATGATGGAAAATGTAAAATTTGTAAATGAGGAAATTAGTTTTTCTATCCATCATTTGGAGCAAGGGATGTATTATGCAAAAGTTTACCTGACAAATGGTAGTGTGGTATCGAAGAAATTTATGAAAAAGTAATTATTAATACCTTGGAATGCAATCCTGTTTTGGATTGCATTCCAAATTTTTTATACCTAAATACAATGAAGATATATTTTCTGATTTTATGCCCATTCATAATTTTTGCCCAGGGCAAAAGAGATTATATATGGTTGTTAAGCGGAAATGGTCAGCCTACTTCGGACACATCTTATCAAGGGTTTCAGATTGACTTTAATTATAAACCCAAAAAAATATACATTAAGGACAGAGCATTAAGCTTTAGTCAAAACAATGCCAGCATCTGCGATAAAGATGGAAACTTATTGATGTACACGGCAGGATGTAGTATTTCAGACAGGCTTAACCGACCTATGCCCAATGGGAAGATTAATGAGGGCTTAGTGTGGGATTTTTATTGTAAGTATGGAGATTATCCGTTGTATAATGGCACCTTAATTATCCCAATGGTAAGTAAAGCAAATGAATATATAGTTTTGCACAGGTTCCTTGAGTTTGATCCTGATCCACAATTACCAGGGGGAACATCTACGAAGTTATTATACAGTATTGTTGATATGAATGCCAATAATAGCTTTGGCGACGTGAAAAGCAAAAACCAAATTGTTATAGAAAAGCATCTTTCCGGAGGAGATCTTACAGCTGTCAGACATGAAAATAACATTGACTGGTGGATATTGGTGCCCGGACGCGCAAATGATTTATATTACAGCATACAAATCACGGAAAATGGCCCCCAGCCATTTCAAACTATGCAATTAGGGATTCCTATGCAGTACCTGGACGATGGAGGCTCACAATCTTGTTTTTCACCGGATGGAACCAAATACGGCAGGATGACACCCAGCACAGGCTTGTTTTTAATGGACTTTAATCGGTCAAACGGACAGCTCAGCAATTTCAGAAATGTTACCACCGGATCTGAGACAAATGATCATTCAGTAGGAGTCGCATTTTCACCAAATTCAAGATTTGTATATCTGGTGTATCGATTTGATTTATATCAGGTGGATACCTGGGAAAAAGATGTTCAGGCAAGTCTGGTGCATATAGAATCCTGGGATGGTTATGTGGAAGGTGGAATATGGGCAGCGGGATTTGATGCAGCAATGTTGGGTCCGGATTGTAAAATCTACATCCGTACAGGAACCAGCAATAGGGTAATGCATGTCATCCACAATCCAAATGAAAAAGGTAAAACTTGTAATTTTGAACAACACGGCATTCAACTACCTGCAAGAAATCATGCGAGTATTCCCAACTTCGTGAATTACCGATTAGGCTATGAACCGGTTTGTGACAGTACATTGACCAGGACCTGGGATATATTTTCGGATTCTAATGAAGCAATTGGTTATCCAAATCCTGTACAAAGTATAATGAACATTGAATTGCTAAATCGTAAAAATTTAATTCGAAACATCAGCATATTAGATTTGAATGGTCAGGTTGTTTCAAAGAAATCTTTTTTAGATGCAAACTTTAAAGAGACAATTGATTTAAGCAATTTGGATGCAGGCATATATCTTGTCAAAGTGACGGATAAAAGTTGGCAGGAGTATGTAATTAAAAGTGTTAAAAACTAAAAGGAAATTCCATCATTATTTATACTTTTTATAATGAAGATATATTTTCTGATTTTATGCCCATTCATAATTTTTGCCCAGGGAAAGAGGGATTATATATGGTTATTAGGAGGAAATAGAAATCCAACATCCGATACAGCCTTTCAAGGATTCCAAATGGATTTTAATTTCAAACCAAAGCAAATCTATGTAAAAGATAGACCATTGCCTATTTTACGTCAAAACAACGCAAGTATCTGCGACAAGGATGGCAATTTATTGATGTACACGGCAGGTTGCTATGTTTCAGATCGACTTCATCGGGTCATGCCTAATGGGAAGATCAATGAAGGATTTGTTTGGGATTTTAGATGCAAGTATGGAGATTACGCCACGGCAAATGGCACATTATTTATTCCAAAAATAAACGATTCGAAAAAATATATTTTGCTGCACAAGTATGTGGAATTTGATCCTGATCCACAATTACCAGGGGGAACATCTACGAAGTTATTATACAGTATTGTTGATATGAATGCCAATAATAGCTTTGGCGACGTGAAAAACAAAAACCAAATTGTTATAGAAAAGCATCTTTCCGGAGGAGATCTTACAGCTGTCAGACATGCAAATAACATTGACTGGTGGATATTGGTGCCCGGACGCGCAAATGATTTATATTACAGCATACAAATCACGGAAAATGGCCCCCAGCCATTTCAAACGATGCAATTAGGGATTCCTATGCAGTACCTGGACGATGGAGGCTCACAATCCTGTTTTTCACCGGATGGAACCAAATACGGCAGGATGACACCCAGCACAGGCTTGTTTTTAATGGACTTTAATCGGTCAAACGGACAGCTCAGCAATTTCAGAAATGTTACCACCGGATCTGAGACAAATGATCACTCAGTAGGAGTTGCATTTTCACCAAATTCAAGATTTGTTTATCTGGTGTATCGATTTGATTTATATCAGGTGGATACCTGGAAAAAAGATGTTCAGGCAAGTCTGGTGCATATAGATTCCTGGGATGGTTATGTGGAGGGTGGAATATGGGCAGCGGGATTTGATGCAGCAATGTTGGGTCCGGATTGTAAAATCTACATCCGCACAGGAACCAGCAATAAGGTGATGCACGTCATCCACAATCCAAATGAAAAAGGTAAAGCTTGTAATTTTGAACAACACGACATACAACTTCCGGCAAGAAATCATGCGAGTATTCCCAACTTCGTGAATTATCGATTAGGCTATGAACCGGTGTGTGACAGTACAATGACCATGACATGGAATGTGGATTTGCCTTCAGAAGAAATAAGACTTTTAATATTTCCGAAAATAGTGCACAATACCTTAACGGTGGAGACAAAGTATGAAAATCAGTTGATCAATTTGTTTCAGATTATTAGCTCAAACGGTCAGTTGATCAAAAATATTCAGGTGGATGACCAGGCAAACAAACATAACCTGGATTTGGAAAATTTAGAATCCGGAATTTATTTTGTGAAGGTTCTTTGGAAAAACGGTATGATCAAGACTTCAAAATTTATTAAAATTTAAAACTTTAAAGTCGAACTGTCATTTGGGAATGATATTTTGATTTGTAATTCGCAAAGAGGTAGTATAAATATTCGCTAGATTAATTCCTGGTACGATAATCCAATCATAATCCATACCGATAATCGGTCCAGACCTACCGATAATCGGTTCAGAGCTACTGTTCCTCGGTTTACTCAGCAATTTTTAACGGTGATACTTACCTTCACAAATTTATAAGGTGTGTTGTTACAGATTCATTTGATAAAATTGGCAAATACTTTTTAAGATGGATGTACGGTCATTAATTAAAGCTCATTTTGGAATCGATTTGGAAATATCCGGCGGTCCGGTTAATTCATACGAGCAGGCAGTAACCATTTTAAGTTCGAATGGTCCGCGGTATGTAAATTGCGAATATGAATATCTAAAGTATGTAGGCGCGCTCCGAGGGGTCAAATGGAAAATATTGGGGCAATGCCTTGAATTTCATGATGGAAAATCATTTGATGTGATCACGATAGAATCCATCAAGGAAGAAGACCTGGAGGTCATAACTCTTGAAGAAAATTATTATTTTGATATAAGCCAGTGTTTTAAGTAAAAAGAGTAATAAGTAAGCAGGACTAATTTTATAACATTATATTGTAAAAATTATTTGTGGGTGTCAACATCCCATTAATGGAGGAGTTTTTCATCATTTGTTAATCCTTGATTATTCATTGATTAAATGAAAATTTAATTATCTCTTCGAAATTATTTAAAAAAAAAGCCCCTACCGAAGTGGGGCGAAGGCTAAAAGCCTACAGAATTTTCATTTATTCTGATTTGCTTTCAGAAGCAAAAATACTTATTTTTGTTTTAAATCTAGCATTATGAGAAAAATATTAGGATTGGATTTGGGCACAAACTCCCTTGGATGGGCTTTAGTTGAAGAAGGGCAACGAATGATCGATGGAGGGGTAATTATTTTTCCTAAAGGGACAAATCAAGATCTTAAAACAGGGAAGGAAAGCTCACGGGCTCAGGAGAGGACCACCTACAGAAGTGCCAGAAGAAGGAATTACAGAAAGAAAATGCGAATTTTGAGGGTAAGGTCAATGTTGCAAGAAGCTTGGAAAAGCGAAATATACAATGCGACGGAACACTCGACATCACCCTTGGATCTTTATAAACTAAGATATGAAGGATTAAATAGGGTATTGAATTCGGTAGAATTATCTAGGGTAATTTTGTACATGGCCAAAAAACGTGGATTCAAATCTACCCGATCCATGGAAATTAGAGAAGATTCTAAACAAAGCGAATCTGGTCGAGTCAAGAAAGGAATTGCTGAGTTAAATAAGCTCATGGAAGATGGAGGGTATATAACTTTGGGGCATTTTTACTTTGATTTGATTAAAGATCATGTGCAAGGCAAAAGGCTTAATGAAAGAATACTAGAAAGGTGGACCTCCCGCTCCATGTATGAGCAGGAGTTACATAAAATTCTAGATACCCAAATAAATCTTGCAAATGAATTGATAAATCCGGAATTAAAGTCAAAGGTATTAAGTGAAGTATTTTATCAGCGTAAGTTGAAATCGTGCAAACATCTGGTTGGGAAATGTAGATTTGAAAACAATAAAAGGTGTATGCCGAGAAGTCATCCACTTTTTCAAGAATTCAGATTTTGGACCGCAGTTAATAATTTGACCTGGACAGATTATGATACAGGTGAGTATTCTACAATATCCCTTGATCAAAAGAAAATTCTTGCAGAACTCTTTGAATCTCGGAAGGGGATAACAGAAGCCCAGATCAAAAAAACATTGGGATTATCAAAACGGGTTGAGTTTAATGAAATTGAACTAAAGCCAATGACAACCATTTTGAGATTGAAGGAGTCATTGGAAGATAGATATGAGAAATTAAGTAATGACCAGATATTATCAATTTATCATTCCTTACTTTATACAGATGATGACCATTTTCCATTGTTTAAACAATACCTTTCCAATAAATTTTTATTGTCTGATGAAATAATTTCCAATCTTTGGGATATGCCTCTTGAATCTGACTACAGCAATATTAGTCACAAGGCAGCCTCCAAAATATTGCCATTCCTTAAAAATGGGTTACAGTTCGATAAGGCTTGCGGAGAGGCCGGATATCAGCATACAATCTCTAAGCCTCTTGAACTATCTGATCTTGTTCCGCACCCCAAAACCAATGAGTTAAAAAATCCTGTAGTTCAAAAGTCGACTAATATTTGTATCAGTCTTGTAAATGATGTAATTAAAAAATATGGAAAGCCTGATGAAGTAAGGATTGAGTTACTTCGAGAATTAAAAAAACCAAAATCGGAGAGAGAACTTATTTTCACTAGGAATAATAATGTAAAGAAGAAAAGGGAGAAATATGTGGAAGTATTGTCAAAAGCATTGGGTTATGAAATAGCTCACTCTGATGGAATGTTGAAAAAGTATGAGTTGTGGTTGGAACTAGGCTGTGATGCTGAAGATTTGCAAGGATTTAATGGGTTTGCAGGGTCTATAAAAACCTCTGATTTAGAAAAGTATCAATTATGGCTGGAAGCTGACCGAATATCTCCTTATTCCGGAAAGGTTATATCACTTGAAAGACTTATGAGCAGTGACATTGAAGTAGAACATATTATGCCATTTAGCCGATCACTCAATGATTCGTTTATGAATAAGACCCTTTGTGAGCGGAGTTTAAATTTAGAAAAGTTGAATAAGACTCCAATAGAATACTTTAGTCAAAAATCAAATCAGGAATTGGATGAGTTTAAAAAGCGAATTTCAATTTTTTCTAATGCAAAAAAGCGGGAAATATTTTTGGCAGAAGCTCTTCCGGATGATTTCAGTAACAGTCAGTTATCAGATACGGCATACATTGCAACCCTTGTAGTTGATAAAATTCAACAAAGCATTCCAAAGGTAAGTACTACAAAAGGAGGTACAACTGCCCACTTGAGAAAAGCCTGGGGATTGAATGGATTATTGTACGCTGATATGGATGCAGAGATGGTTGTCTTCTCAAAGAATAGAGGTGATCATCGACATCATTTTATTGATGCTGCTGTGATTGCATCAACCTCAGTATCACATACCCAAAAATTAGCCAGAGCAACAATAGGTGGTGATGGAAGAATTCATGCAGAAGGTATTGATGCCCCTTGGAACAGCTTCAGGGCAGATTTAGAAGATAAATTAAAGTCATGTTTGGTCGTTCATAATTTTTCAAAAAGACTCACTTCAAAATCAATAAACAAATATCGATACAGCAGGAAAAAGCCAACAGATCAAAAGCAGATATTAGCAATTAGGGGGTCTATGCATGAGGATACTTTATACGGTAAGATTTATAGTACTGAAACCAAGCAAGAATATTATGTAGTAAGGAAGGAGATCAAAAGTATGGAAGTAAAACAATTAGATAAAATAGTAGATAGGGGTGTTAGAGAATATTTAAAAAACTTGGCAAGCACGGTATCGGGAGGCTGGTCAGAAGTAATTAAAAGTCCCATATTGTATAATGGAAGACCACTTCGAAG
>Ga0268298_10000500_pt1 | contig 50643 bp, 48 predicted proteins | sample WWTPWeurt_MetaG_FD_194462 | JGI IMG/M metagenome (GOLD analysis project Ga0268298, IMG submission 194462) | Activated sludge microbial communities from WWTP in Nijmegen, Gelderland, Netherland - WWTP Weurt | ecosystem: Engineered > WWTP > Aerobic digester > Activated sludge | place... | reverse complement strand
TCTCAACTGGAAGTGAGGCAATATCCAGAATCTGCGATGGCGCGCCAGCGAGGTCGTATAGACCGCGGATGATTTGAGCCAGCTGAATTGTTTTTGATCCGGGCCGGTTTGTGCCCGCCACGATCTCAATCATACCGTTCCAGACTTTTCAAAGGAAGCAGGCTGTCGCCTCATTTCGAAAACAGGAAATCTATTTCTGTGGCGTATCTGTGTCTTCAGGGGGCTTGCGAACGTAGTATCCGTCATAGGCTGCAATCCCAAGCAACTTGTTGGTGCCGGGCTCGTGTACAAAATCGTGGGACAGGTCCTGAAATCCGCCTGTAAAAACATGATTGGTCTGAGTGCCCAGAGGATAAGCATACGTGCCCGCGCGAGAGAAAAAAAGCACATCGTTCTTCGCAGTCACAACAGCCTCTCTTCCAGTGAGCACGTTGATGTATGTTCCAGGGTAGGTTTCAAAAACTTCAGGCGGTGGCGGAGTTGCTTTGAATAAATACAGAGGAGTGTCCGCTCCGGCATATGCGGTTGCAAGATCGCCTAACTTTGCCTGAAGTGCCAGAAGCATTCCCATTGTGTAGTCGTCGTACTTTGGAGGATCACCCAGATACAGAATCGCCATGCGATATCTTGGAAACAATTGAAGCCAGGCGGCAATGTAGTCTGCTCCACCAATATGGAAGAAGGTAACAACTCCCTTTGGCCCTCTCTTCACTCTCCACCCGAGCCCGCAATATTCCTGAAATTCAGCAGGAGGATAATAAACCGGCTGCGTGAGCATTCGATTCACTGTCTCTTCAGATAATATAGTTTTGCCCCCATATTTCCCGTGATTCAAATACATCATGGCGAAATGCGATAAATCTTCAATCGTCGTGGCCACTCCAGACGCTCCGGTAAGCTGCGATGTCTTGGTCTGGCGCATCTCGAGTGGCTCAAAGATCTCTTCGCGCATGAATTGATCCATGGGCTTTCCGCTTCTGCGCGAAACCATTTCCCCGAGGATCATAAAGCCGGTGTTAGAATATCGATAGTGCATCCCCGCAGGAACGATCTGCGGCGGAATGCGAAAGGGCAGTTCCGGAGATGCAATCAACTCAGGATGAAAGTAGCGAAGGTCTGGCATCCCAGAAGTGTGCGAAAGCAAATGCCGAATCGTCACTGGCCTGGAGGAAAGTTCGGGCCTCTCAATGCGAACTTCCATATAATCGGTGAGCGGCGCATCGAGGTCCACCGCCCCCTCCTCCACGAGCTTCATGACTGCGGTGGCAGTGAAGATCTTCGTGATCGACCCGAGCGCGTATTTTCTGTCCTGGGTCATGCCGGTCTCGTGCTTGTAGACAAGTTTGTCTGCCTTGACCACCCCGACCGTCATCCCATAGAACTGTCCGCGGGCCCTCCAGTAGGCCAGAAAGCTCTCCAGCTGACCCTGGATTTGGGCGATTCTCTCAGGATTTTCTGGGCCAAATGGCACTTCCTCGATTTCTGGCGTCTGGCAGCCAGAACAAATGACGACCAGAGCAGTCGTGGCTGCCGCCAAAAGGTGCTTGAAAACTGGGGCAATTTGAAAAAAATGCCCTCTCTTCGAGGGAAAAGCGTTCATCCGATAATAAAATGGGGCAAATGAGGTTCTAATGACATTTCGGCATATACGCATCGCAGGTTTCGCCTTCCTGGGTATTCTTTTTGTAGTACCAGGAATCCGCGGACCAGGCTTCTCCCACCAGGTGGAAGGAATTCCGGGTGTGGAGCTCATCATGCAAGAGGCTAGCCCCTCTGAATGGGCCAAAAAACGTCTCCGCAACATTCAGGACACTCTGCGCGATTTTGTTCACAGCCGCGCAGGCAGACCCGCACTCCCCAATGGACTGGTCATTGTAAACAATGTCCACGAAAAAGATCCAATCGTAGAAGCAACCCAGGGAATGGACAGAAACACTCCCATGACGCTTGCTTCTTTGACAAAGCCAATCACTGCAACAGGTATTCTGATTCTTGTAGATCAAGGCAAACTCCGCCTGGACGATCCAGTGTCTCGCTATTTGCCAGAATTCCGGATGGAAAGACATGAACTTGGCAGCGCTCCGATCACGATTCGCAATCTACTTCAGCAAACATCCGGCATTCCGTATGCTGGCAGATCGCCCATGGTTCCTTCTGGAGTGGAAGGTTTCTTCATGCCGCGCCAGATGTATCCTGCAGGCATGCATCATGAGTATTCCAACTCCAACTACGAACTGCTGGGCTTCATTGTAGAGAGAGTCACAGGAATGACTTTCGCCGCGTTCATGCAGGAAAATCTGTTTGGGCCTCTGAAAATGAAAAACTCAAGGGCTGCGGGAGTGATGTCAGGCGCATCCGGAATCACAAGCACCGCAGAAGATCTTTCGCACTTCGCGAAGATGCTTCTGAGCTGGGGAAGATACGAAGGGATGGAAGTGCTTTCTCCTGAATTGATTCGTGAGATGTTTCTCCCTCCACCGCACATTCCAGTTTCAGAAAACATGTCCTACTACGCGATGGGTTGGAAAGTAAACGTGGCCCACGGGCGAGTCGTAGAAGCGTATCATCCTGGAGTATGGTTCAACATGCTTACGGACCTTCGCATCTATCCAACGCGAAAAATGTTTTTCGTAACTATGTCCAATCCGCCTTTCTATCGCTCGGACGCGGCCACTGAATTCATGGGAATGACCGTAGGACACGGCCGGCGTGCCGTCGCTTATATGGGGCCATCGGAAGATCTAGAGGCAAGACCTACTCAGCCAGATGCGGGCATTCTGAATTTGTACAGCGGGCAGTATGCAAATAGCGACGGAGCAGTACTTCGCATCGCAGTGCAGGGCAAGAATATTGTACGCAAAATGTATCAGGATGAGCGAGTGCTTGCTCCCATTTCACAGTACGAATTCACAGGAGACGGCAATGCCATGCCTCATGAATTCGTCTGGAAAAATGGTCAGGTAGCCGGGCTCAATACACCTGGCGGCTACTACGAACGCCGTTTTCCGCGCTAATTTCCACACTTCCGGCCATCCTGACAAAAGTCATAGGGCTTCAGTGACAGCAAATCTACCTTGCCCGATCCGGGCATGGTAGACTAAGCTTACATTTGGAGGCCACCATGCGCTTTAAGAATATCATCTTTCCAACGGACTTTTCAGAAAGCTCCCTGCACGCTCTCCACGTCGCAGACGAAATCGCAGACAAGTTCAACTCACAGCTGCAGATCCTTCACGTGATCTATGATATGGTGGCCTATGCAGACGCCGCGGCGGTGATGAACTGGTATCCGGCCATGTATGTGGATCTAGAAAAAGCGGCAAAAGAAGAACTGCACAAAGTTGCGAAGAAAGTAAAATTCGCAAAAGATCCTCAACTGGTTGTGCGACGCGGCGTAGAAGAAACAGAAATCATTCGATACGCAGACGAACAAAAAGCGGATCTCATTGTGATGGGAACTCATGGACGCACAGGTGTGGGCAGATTGCTTCTTGGAAGCACCGCAGAACAGGTACTGAGACATGCCCATTGCCCCGTGTTGACTGTTCGTTCTGACACTTGATCCACGGCCAAACTTATGTGGATCACCTACGCGCTTCTCTCCGCCTTCTTTGCGGCGCTCGTTGCCATTTTTGCAAAACTTGGGATGAGCAAGGTGGACAGCGATCTGGCCACAGCCATTCGCACAGTGGTGATCCTGGTGCTGGCCTGGAGCATCGCATGGTTTCGCGGGAAGTTAGACGGCATTGTGAATCTGGATCGAAGTGCCATCCTGTTTCTGGTGCTTTCTGGCCTGGCCACCGGATTCTCCTGGCTCTTTTACTTTCGCGCCATGCAAATGGGAAAAGTTTCTCAGGTGGCGCCCATTGATAAACTCAGCCTCGCGATCGTGATTGTTCTTTCCGCACTCTTCCTTGGAGAAGCAATCACCTGGAAGGTGGCTCTCGGGGCCGCTTTGATTATTGCAGGGACCATTGTGGTGATCATCTAACGTTAGTCGGCCATGCCGCTGGAGAATCCGGAGTATGTATCACCGCGACTACTTCATCCGCATGATCCAGCAATTCATGGTGCTCCTGGCGCGTCTGGCTGGACTCAAAGCAAAAACAGATCCGGAAGTGATTCTCATGGAAACGGAAAATGGCCTGAGACATTTCACGGGGCTGCCGCCTGAGCTCATCAAGAGCCTGACTGCTGCTTCACTCGCATCGATTCTAAATGCCAGGCAGGAAGGGGATTACACCACACTTGCCATGACTGCTCTTCTTCTGAAAGCAGAGGGGGAAGCGCGTGTATCGATCAAAGATCCGGAAGGAGTTGCGTGTCTGCAAAAATCAATCGATCTCCTGGGGTATCTCGAGGTAGATCGGCTTCCGATTGAATTGCGTTCTTCCATGAACTTTAAAGAAGAAGTGGAGCAGCTATTGCAAAAGCCCTGGTGAACAACTGCGGCGGCAGTGAGCGCCTCCCTGGAAGGCGCGTCAGACCGCTGTTCGCCTAACGCGCGTGCGCCGCTTGTTTATCTGCAATTTGTAGATTGATCCAGTACATCATCGCAATCGTAATCGCAATGGCAACTATGACCACATAACCCAGCACATCATAGTGCTCAATGAGTCCGCTTCTGGTTTGCATCACAATAGTTCCGGCAATCGCAGAGGCCACCCCTCCGGAAAGCTGCTGCACGGATGAATTGATGCTCATGAACGCACCTCTATCATGTGGTTCAGGAACAGCGGACATGAGAGCCATAGACGAAATCATGCGCGAAGAAATCCCTGCGAAAAGAAGAACATTCAGCACGATGACAAACCAGAACGGAGTGATACCTCTTTGAGTATAGATGGCTACCATGATCATGGTCAAAAGCGATCCTGCCGCAAATACGGGATATTTTCCCACGCGATCGCTGAGTCTTCCGATGATTGGACCGAAGATCATGGAAAACACTCCGGTGATCGCGTACAGAATGGGGAGCTGGTCATTTGTAATTCCCAGGTTGTGAACAGAGAATGCAGCACCAAATGGCATGAGCATGAAGCCACCGGTCGTCATCAATGTGGTAGCGAGGAATGCTTTGATGTATGGCCACTGAGTTACAGTCTTCCAGAGGTGAAGCATGGGATGCCTGCCCAGGTTCAGATGCAGGTGATCCCTCACGGGTCGCATGAATGTGAAAATTACTACACCCACAACAGAACTAAAACCAACGATCATCAGAAAAGGAGCGTGCCATCCAAACTGATTGGCGAGAAGTAATCCGACTGGAATACCGAACACCTGACTGACGGCGAAAGCCATCTGAACTACGCCCATCACTCTTCCGCGAGCAGACATGGGAAACAAATCCGTTACGATGGCTCCACCGATAGAACCAAGAACTCCACCGAATAGTCCCGTAACGATTCGTGCGACCAGGAGTGAATAGTAATCCGGTGCCAGTCCACACATCAGCGTGCCGATCAAAAACCCAATATAGAAGAACAGTAACAATCTCTTACGATCAAATTTGTCTGCGAATCCCGCCGCGGCGATCCCAGACGCGAACGCGCTGAACGCGTAGGCGGAAACGACGAGCCCGAATTGAGTGGTTGTGACCTGTAACTCTTTCAGCAGGAGCGCGCTGAGAGGTGAGAGAACCATGAAATCAAGAATTACTGTGAACTGTAGAACTGCGATGGTGACGATGATGAATTTCTGGTAAGGCGAAAATGTGTCGGAAGGAGCCGAACTTTGCATGAGATCTCCTGGGATTTGTTACAAGAACATAAAGAAGGGAGAGAACGCCATGCATTTGCCCAGGCGATGGCGCGTTTTTTTCTACTTCTTGCGAGCGATCACTAGATTGGACTTACCTTTTCCCTGGTAAAACCCGTATCCGAACGGAAAGGGAAGAGGATAGCGTTCCTTCGCGAATGCAGCGGCCAGACCCGGCTGCACCTGAGGAGTGTACTGCACCAGCGGATATGGATGAACATAGTCGCCAAAGCATTTGATGGTCCACTCTGGAGTGAATTTGTCATAAGGAATGCCAGAATCATCTTGAATCACCAGACGACTGCGCTGCAGTACAAAGCTACGAAACTCTTCGCCGAGTTTAAAGTGCATCAAGTATTCTGCGGATTTGAACATGGTGATAAAGTCGCCGTACTGTTTGAAGAATTTTCCTTCGGGCGCTGTATCGCTACCTGCCGCAGGTCCAATCCGAATCCGCAGGAATTGAAGAGTACGATCTTCTTTGTCTCCAGGTGCGCGGAACGTTATGCGAATTCCGCTCAAAGTTTTGAGTCTCTGATCCTTTGGCACAGCTCGGGTTACAACGACTTTTCCTTCGTCATTTACCTGAACGGATTCAATGTTGCGAATGTTCAAACCAAGTCTGGATGCAAAAACGAGAATCGCAGGAGTCACTCCTTCGAGGTAGGCGTTCGCTGTTTCAGTTTTCATGGACTCTGTCCAGAAATAATTGCGAATGGAAATTTGTCCCACCATTCGTTCGAGCTGACCCAGGCCGCTGGCAAGCTGCGCATCATTCAACTGAAATGGCTCTGGAACAGAGCCCGCGTCTTCCAGACCAATCATTAAATAGTTCTTACAATCCGGCAGCATGGTATAGAAATTCCCAAAATCGGCACCGGAGAGAGGATAGAATGCCAGCCTTTCTTCGCACGCGTCCGTCAGGTTCTGTTTCTTCCATTCGCGCATGGGAATCAGACTGGTTTGCTCAATGGCGCTCCAGGATTGATTCATCAGAGCCACGTGGTTCTTATATAGAGGCGTCTCGATTGCTTTGCGAACTTCCGCAGAAGGATTCTCTATAGGAAGACCCGCCAGGTATCTGGCTACATCGTTGTAGTGCGACGTGGCTGGAGCATCTCCGGATGAACCGGGCTGCGCCTGCGGAGAACAGGTTGCCAGCGCGAATAATAAAAAGTATTTAGGATCGAATCTTCTCATGGCCTTATGCCAGGAAACAGCCGAAAGTGCTGTAGGCAAGCGAAAACAAGACCAGGGAAGCGAGTGCTTCGCGGAGGCCATCCGGACTCCGCGAACGAATCAAAAGCCCAGACCCAGCTCCATCTTGAAATGAAACAGGTTTTCATTTTGAATAAAACGATGAGAGGTATACAGGCCTGCGAGATACAGGTTGTTCAAAACCGTAATGGTTGGACCGGCAAGAAACGTACTGTTCGTTGTATAAAAATAAGACTGATAGCTCCTTACGTACTTTCGCTGCGAACCTCCCAGATAGAACGCAATTGGCCGACCCTTGCCGAATCGCAGATCCAGACCTGCTTCATAACCGGAGTGCGTGAGACCGGCCTGGATTGTTTCAATCACAGGGTTGCCTATGGAGAGAATGCCAGCTGTAGAACTCGCGGCGCCGCTGACGCGATTGTCGCTATAGCTACCGCGTTGGCGGATGCGATCATACTCAAGAGATATACCAAAGTATTCCATTGGATCAAACTCAATGCCCGCACCCGGCGTTGCTCCACGCGTCTGCAGTTCGCGAATCCCCGCTCCAGCCACAAGTCCGCTGAGAGAAGAATTCCCTACTCTGTACAGAGTGTAGGATGCAGGGGTTACCCCAAAGTGCATAAAATTCTTTTCCTGAGCTATGTGCACGCCAATGTGAAGTTTCTCAAGGACCGGGTAGTAGAAACCAACACCTCCTCGCGTACGTCCTTCCCTTTTGTTATAGCCAAATTGCAGCTGCGAAACGCCATTCACACCCGGAGCAAAAACCGGAGTATTGAAGTTGGTGCTGTAGCTTGCGTTGGGTAAGCTGAAGCGATCATAAAAGACGCGAACCATGTTCTGGAAACGGTACTCGGCTCGCACTCCACTGGCCATACTTCTGCACCCGTCCTTACGCTCCTGAGAACCCTCGGGTGTTTCAAACATCCTGGGTTTCAAACTTGCGGGACATTTGTAGGAGGGCGTCGTAGAAGGTATGGTCAAACTACCTGCGATTGCGTTGTTGAGCGGATAGAAGTAATCATCTTCGGCCGCTTCTGCATTGGAAATAGATCCAAGCGCCGCATCTCCACGGACCAGGAATCGGTGATCTTCCGCAAATACCGGAATAGCGAATAACGTTAAGAACAAAGTAGATATGACAGCAATTCTAGTCACAAAAATCCTCCAAAAATAGCAAAACCAACTCAGTAGGTTGAAGTGCAATTTGAGTTCTTGTGTTTTACTATCTGTGCACGACAGAGAAAGCGTACATGAGCAGACTACCAGAGCCATTGCAGTCTTGAAAATTGAAATCGATCGTGAACTCATTTCACAACCGCAATCTCAGCGTGCGCATTTGCGATCAAGCAATACGCAAAGTTTTATAAACTATTTTCAGTTTTTGTAAACTGATATGCTGTTCATTACCAGATTCAAGACGTTCATTCAATGATTCGGAATTTGTGAACGTTCAGTCTCAGCGCCAGGTGAAAAACATCAGGGCAGAGTATCGCCTGGTTTATTCAGTTTCCAGTACTCAGCATAGGAGATCTTACGTAGTACAAAGTGAGCTCCATCGTGACGATTCCATCCAAGGAGAGTCCTTGCAGGATTCTGCTCCACAAAATACTCATCTACAAGTTTAAGTCCAGGGCCGCTGCGAACGGTGATCTTGCGAGCCTTGCGCAAAACTCCCATCGCCATAAAATCAACAGACTCGGGCTCAAGTGTTCCCGGTTCATATGCCGGACTTCTTTTTTCTCCGTAGATATCCCAGTCTGGCTTTGTGACTTGCGACGACATCAAAAGAGGAAATACCTGCAGCTTGCGATAGTGTTCTGCTTCCGGCGTCCGCACAATCAGAGGCAACTCATCGTACAGAATAGCGCGATCGGGGTGTTGCACGTCCGGTCGAACGAGAACCATTTCTCCATCTGCTTCATTGTCCCAGTAAGAATGATACATGAGTCGATCCAGCCCGCCCTGAGGAAGGAGAACCTTGGTGGTAGTGCCGCACCATTCCTGCGAAGTCATGGCAGCTTTCAGAAGGCGCCCGTTGTCGATCTGCCAGAAGAGGGAATTCAGATAGTGATATGGATAAACGCCGGTCTGAAAATTGAGCGCCTGATTCTGCTTGAGCGCGTACACAATGTCCGGGCCCGGTTTGTCTGATTTGACCCTCTGTTTTGCGTCCATAGGCTCTGCCACCGTGATCAAAACCAGTTCTGCGCTTCTGGGCTGCCCGTATCGGACCACAGAGGCATCATAAATGGCGATCTCCGCCCTGCCCTGAAACCCTGGTTCCTTTAAAAAAGGGAAAGTGAAGCGAGGCGGACTGGCCGGCGGGCCGGCACAGGCGGATATGAAAAACATCCCCGCGCAAACAGAAAAAATCCTAGCATGCAGTACGCTTCGCATAGCGTATGGAACTCTCTCTTTCTTTCAGGGGAAGAAGAAAATGAACTTGCGCAGAGATCATATCCAGCCCATTCAAATTGCCGTTCAGCTGGCCTCCACGCCGCAGGCCGCTCATCGCGCGATCACCTCCCAGACGGAATTGCGAAAATGGTGGGCGCCCCGCGTCATCATGTCACGCAACATTGTCTCACAATTGAATGGAAAAGACATGGAGATGAAAATTCTCCAGGAAGATAAATACAGACTCATCCGATTTACGTGGAGAGGCGCAGACTGGAAGCGCGATGTTCCCGAAACAGTCATCACCTACGAAATCACAGATCTGGGCGCGGCACGCGGAAGCACAGGCCAGGGCATCCAGATCGAGATGAATCACGACGGCTGGTCAGACGAAGAGGAGCGAAATCTCCAGGAAAACATCTGGCAGCAGGCCCTTCCAGGACTGCAGGCACTCCTGGAAGGAAAGAAATTCACTCCCTGGTGGGAGGATGAGAAGAATCGTTCAGGGGATACCGGTTACAAAACCGCGGATCTCAAAGCATTCCTCGAAAGATCAGACAAAGAAGGACGCGGCAAGAACGATCGCAAAAAATCCATTCAGGTAATCTGGAAGATCTGTCAGGCAATGGACGGAGTCGGCGAATGGATCGTCAAAGAAAGCACAGGCGAATTTGAACTTCGCGCAAGAGGTGCTCTTCTATTCGCATCTTTGAAAGGTGGAATCCTTTCTCTGAACTGGAGAGAACTGGAAAAACTCTTGGGCAGAGAGCTTGTTGATTTTGCGAATCGTCTATCTCTTGAACAGGATCTCGATCTACAAATTGGCAAGACGCAAGAAAAGATCATTGGCAAAGATCTGAATCCAGACCTGTTCTCGCAATGGCTACAGGACGTGCTGGATCATCAAAAGAGCGACTCTAAAAAGAAGAAATAGCTTTTTGGATTGACGGGCGTGCTTCCGCACGTATATTCACAGGCAACCGGAATGATCTCTTTTTCCTGGACTGCCCTGTCCGAACACATTTTTGAAATTCGAATCAAAACACCGGTAACGCGAGTGGGTACCCTCTATCGCCTGACAGCTGCTATCTACGTCCTGGGTCTGGACATTGTATCGGGAACAGTGGATACAGCTCACGAACACGGAGAAGAATACGCAGATGATACTTTTCTACTACGCCCTTCTTCAGACGGAGAGACAAGTTTCGCGTACTATTCGGCACGAGTGGGAGTTCTCATGGAGACTCTCATTCGAAATGAAAAAGACCCGGACGATTTACTGCGCGAACGCAATATCAATCCACCGGACATTCGCTTTCTCTTCGAAGCTCTTCCAGAAATCACCTTCCGCGATATTCCGGATAGAAAAGTAACCGAGTTCAACATCACCAGCCAGAATCGCACTGGTCTGCTATTTCACATCACACGCATTTTCGCAGAAGAAGGAATCAGTATCCTTCGCGGAACGATCAAGAGCGAAGAGGATACTGCGAAGGATAGATTTTTCCTGCAGCAACAGGGAGAATGCATCAGCGAAGAATCGAAATCCAGGCTCAGCGCAAAAATCACAGGCCAGCCAGCCAGCTAACCAGGTCTGCGCGAAAATCAAAGAAAGCGCTTACGCCAGACATCCAGTCGAGCCAGCTTCTCTTCACATGCATCCTGAATGATATCCAGACTCGCACCGGAATCTTTAAAGAACTGACGCTGGTTCTGGGGAACTTTAAGCAGCTCCTCATCTGAAACAGAAGCGAGCATCTGCTTGAGTCTTACTGCAAAGTCATTGAGTCTCGTAAAACTGTCTGTAAGGCGATCCTGCCATTCCCATCTTCGCATGGCTTCGAGCTTCACTGGATCGTCTGGAATCGAATCTAGAATCTTTCTCTTGTCAGGCTGTACGCGAATGAGTGCGGCGTGCAAAGAAGGCGGACGCGAAATCCATTCTCTACATTGCTGCACGTTCTCATCTGTCTTGCGCCATGCGTCCCTTTCAATATCGCGCATGAGGTCCAGGAATTCTGCGGATTGTACAGTTTCAAATACCCGCGACTGGCGAATCTTCGCAACCGATGCCTGCTGGCTTTCCTTTAACTTTGGCAATTCCGAGACACACTCGTCCACAAATCTGCTTTCGTGAAATGCTTCTTCGTCCGGGACAAACACGGGCGGCGGAAGACTCACAGATTCAGCTGTGGTGGCCTGCGACTTTTCCGGTTTGCGCTTTTCTAACAAAATGGTTTGTTGCAACCTTCTTGCCTCAAGCCTGTTGGATACAATTTGAATTACTTCGGGGCGCCTTGTCTTCATGTTGAAGCGAAGCGCATAACGGTTGCCGTTGCGATCGATGTACCGCTTATCGAGGTCGCGAGGCGAAAGCTTCAATACATCAATGTCTTCTACAGACTCAATCGGTATGTATTTGTCCGACGGCATGGCGTGACTCAAACATGACTGATCAGAATTTCAAGCAGTATTGTGCCTATTTACCCGATGCGAGCCTGGCCGCTTTTTCCTTCTGATAGGCCGCATAGGCGGCGAAGAAAGGACCGTACTGGTTGGCCGCATGCCATACAATGAAGCCATCTCCGCCGCAATCCTCGGAAGCCTTGATCTGGTCTTTGATATAGTCATTGAGGCTGAGACCGGATTCGTGCACTCGCATAGGAAAGCCCTGGATGTATGCGACGATCCTGGTGTTGCCCGAGCGAGCGCGGGATGCTTTTACGCCTTCGTAGATGGTCTTGTAAGGATACTTACGTCTGTCGAGCTCTCCGTAGAAATGAGAAGGATAGAGCATTGGATACAATGTGTCCAGGTGCTGGGAGAACAGTTCCACTTTCTGGCCAATGATATCGTCGTTGTTGAACACGATTCTTCCGAATACGTCTGCGCCCACGCGAATTCCGTACGGGCGAAGCCTGTCGGTTGCCATGCGAAGAATCCCGGCGATCATGCGATAGCGCTGATTGAGAGTCACATATCCAAGATTGCGATTGTCCGCGAAACGAATATAATCCAGCTGCACTTCCATGAAGCCCATTCTGGCTGCATTTTCCGCAGTCCTGAGAACGGAATCGAGAAGCGCCATAGAAGGAGGATATGTCTCAAGCCCGCCCTGGAAGCAAACGACTCTGGCCACCATGTAAAAACCATAAGATTTTGCAAGTTTCATGAACGCTTCGGGCGGAAGCCTTTCGATGGCCTTGTGATCTTTCCCAACGAGTTGAACATCAATGACGAGTGTGTTGAGGCCTGCATCATGGGCTGCTTTCAGCCAGGGTTCGTACATGGAAGGAATTCGGATGACTTCATTGGTCAGATAAATTCCGCGATAAAAAGAAGGGGCATCGTGCGTGAAACCTGGATTCGGAGTTGGATCGAGATTCGTTGGAAACCCTGGCAAAGCACGCTCTTCGGCGAGTGCCACTGGCTTCTGGTCATCTTTCTTCTTCTGGGTTGTCCCTTTGTCCTTGCGTACGCGGTCGCGCTCTGGCCGATTTTTGTCACCGGCAGTGGCTACCTGGTCCTGCTTGCGATTGCGGATGACTGTGCCTTTTGCATCCTGACGTTCGCGCTCGAGAGCGCCAAAATCAGGGGTCAGGTCTTTTCCTGGAGCTGGAATCATGGGATCCAGATCCTGTCCAACGTCCCCACCCATATTGCGCAGAAGCTGCTCTGCGCCCCGATCCGATCCTTTGCCCGGGGCCTGGGCAAAAACTCCGAAAGCCAGTACAGCGCCGGCAAGGCCAAGGCCCCCGAACACCACTCTGGCAGATCTACGAGAAATGATAGCGCGTGCGTGACGCATCATCTTAACCATCGGCTGTTTCATATAAAAAGAGTGAACCGGAGCCAGTTTTTTGTAAGGAGCCAGGCGGGAAAGCCAAAACAGGACCCTGGATCGACTCAGGAAAGGCGGTAACAGACTACCTTGCGATTTGGATGAATTCCTGCAGGATCCGACGAATACTCTGGTTTCAAACGATGCACAAAGTGCATTTCGATTTCCCCTTTGTTCTTGGCAGGGATCTTTCCGCGTAGCGAAGTCTGAAAGTAAGGCGACACTGCCTGCTCGAGGGCCGCCGATACGTTGACCATTCCTGGCAGGCCAGAGGACTCCATGCGCGACGCAGTGTTGACTGTATCGCCCCAGATGTCGTAGGCAAACTTGCGTCTTCCAATCACGCCTGCGACGAGCGGTCCCACGTGTATCCCAATACGCAGCTCCCAGTAAGGAAGTCCTTCTTCAATTCTCTGGATCTTCAAACGATTCATGTAGTCACGAATCTCAAGCGCGGCGAGCATCGTGTCGATTGGATGTGTGGGAGCTTCGTTTGGAATTCCACCCGCACACATGTAGCTGTCTCCAATGGTTTTGAGTTTTTCAAGACCGTGTCTTTCAATGATTTCATCAAATGCGGTGAAGCATGCATCCAGCTCTGCTACGATTTGAGAAGGAGCAAGGTGTTCGGACGCCTGAGTGAATCCCTTGAAATCAGTAAACAGCACACTCACAGAGTCAAAGTGTTGAGGAGCAACGACTCCGGAACGTTTCAATTCATCCGCCACTTCCTCCGGAAGGATATTGAGAAGTAGGTCGTCTGACTTCTTTTTCTCTTTTTCAAGATCCGCGTAAAGAATTTCGAGCTCATGATTCTTCTTTTGTATTTCAGCGTGTGATTCTTCTATTTCCAGATGAATCTGCTTCATCAATACCTGAAGCTTATCTTTGGTTGCCTCTGTTCTGGTGCGATTGTTCTGTTCTCGCGCAAGCTTCCTCTCAAGACGCGAAACTTCTTTCACCAACTTGATGAGGTCTTTGCGTCTGATCCTGTCTGCGTTCACATCGATCATGATCTACCCCAGAAGAAGAGTAACAAATGTAGCATTGTGGAAGCAAGTGGGACCACCTCGCTCAAGCGGAGCGATTTCCCCATAGACGTAAAATCCGCCGGCGCAGCATCCGCCCGGACGAACACTATCCAGAACTGCATACTCCTCTTTGACCTTCGTGCCCAGAGTAAGAACCCGTGTAGCGCAAGAGAAAATGAGAGCAACGCGCGGTTGACCCGGAAACGCTTGTATGGCGGAGCGAACGGCGGATCCTGCGGCATCCAGCAAATCGCTTCTAGTTCCATCCGTAAACTGCATCACCGCCCCTTCTGGAATGTCGCCATCAAAAATCACGCAGCCGTCTTTCGCATCGAAGAATTGAGAAGTGCGCAAATAGAATTGATCGCTGCCGTTTTCAAACACCGCGAGAGGATATTCAGGCGACACCAGATTGATGTCTCCCAGATATTTCTGGTAGAGATCCAGGAGAGATTCTCCGTCCAGTTCATACACGCGATTTCCTTTTACTTTCGTGGCTGTGCGCTTTTTTCCAATTGGCTTGTAGCCGCTTCGCACAGCGAAACTGAATCGCACATTGCCAGATAGAAGAAGGACGGGAAGTGAATCAGTCAGACGCTCTGTGCGAAAATACTGAAAGGTTCCTTTTCCAGTGTGAGAATCAGAAGTGGTTCCGCCAAAAATTGGAAACGCAGTTCCCAGTTCTGCCTTGAGTCCTTCTATGATTCGCTCACCGCTCGTTGTTAGACTCTCAGGAAATGCAATCGCAAGAGTTGGTGGAGCGCTCAAATTCGATTTTGCCTGCTGAACTGCTTCCCGCGCTGCACGAAGTGGATCTACAGATAAGTTTCGCCCCAGTCCGATTCCGAACTCAACATCGTCCGATGCAAAAAGGATCAACGCAACAGAATCTTCCGCATATCTGCCGGAGGAAGTGATCTGTGCTGTGGACGTGCCTCCGATGAGTGGAAGCCCCGGAAAGGCGCGATTGAATTCCGCAAGAAGCGCGTCATGATCCTGCTCATAAGATGCAAACAAAAACGCTGCTTTAGGAGGAGCCTGCATCTGGGCCCTGCATTGAGCAATCGCCTCGCGCATGGCGTCCGCAGAATCGACGTCGTCGCTGTAACCCACAGCAGCTTGAATCATGGAAAACAGGGTTGCTAAAAATTTTGATTCCCGTCAAGCCCTCATTCCATAAACCGGAGGAAAAGCGGGCGCTGAAGTATGACATTCGTTGAATTCACCATGAGCGAAGGTTCCATGCTGGTGAACCCATTTGCATTGCGCGCGGCCACTCCAGTCACGGACGGCCAGGGCAGAACTCTCCATTATATGCTGGAATTTGTGGATGGAAGCAACCTTCGCATAGACAACCAGCGAGATATGGACCTGATTCACAAGTACAGCGCCATGTTCACGCACACCAGAACAGCCGGAAAAACGGTCATGACCTCCTCCGGATCGTTTCACTCCGTGAATGTGAACATCATCCAGAATTACGAATCCGTGGAATCAAAGAGCGGACAAATTCGCCTCGTGATCATAACACTCAACGGCGGAGAAAAGCGCATTTTTGACAACGACTATGACATCAATGTGCTTCAGGAATGGATCCGCGCACAAAACGTAATTGTTAAATAGTCTCAACTAATCCGTAAACTGCGGACGCCTTCTCTCCAGTACCGCTTTCAATCCTTCCTCAAAATTCGCTCCAAGGAACTGAAAGAAAGTGTCCTCCTGACTTTCTAGAAACCTGTCGATCCTGGCCAGAGTGCCCGCGTGCATGTTCTCTTTCACGGACCGCATGCTGGAAAGAGGGCGATCTGAAAGGGACAAAAGGTATTTTCTGGACTCAATGAGGAGGTTTTCCCTGGGCACAATCTTATCCGCAAGGCCCATGGCCAGACACTCCTCAGGACGAAAGCGTTCTGCAAGCATGGCCAGAGATCGCAAATGATGCGGGCCCGTTACCTGCGAAATCATCTCCAGGAGAAACTCCGGAATCGTCAGACCAACTTTCACTTCAGAGAAACAGTAAGAATATTTGCCTTCCGCCAGAAAGCGAAAGTCCGTTGCAATTCCAATCACAGCGCCACCCGCCATTGCATGACCCGCAATGGCAGAAAGAGTAGGAGCCGGGAAGGCATAAAGATCCCGGGCCAGAGAAAGAAAACTTCGAAAAACGTCCGCGCGACCGGGAACGTCCAGGGCAAGCATTGCTTCTGGATCCAACCCGTTTGAAAAGAATGAATCAATTGCAGAATCAATCAGGAGTGCTCTGCATTCCCGATTCTTCGCGAGGTCCGCCAGGGTTTTTCGCATCTGCGAAATCAATTCGGGATTCAGCGCATTGAGAGGCGCCCGGTTCATGGTGATGCGTGCAATTCCGTCTTTGATTTCTAAATCCAGCATGCCCGACTGAGGAACCAACCCGCACAAAGGCAAGCCCAATCATAAGAAAAGTCATAGGTCCGTCCGTGCATTCTGATTGCACATACAGGGACCATCCACAAGAAGCTTCCTATGGCACGCTTGCTGATTTGCACACTGCTCCTGATTTCCTCGTCGGTTCTTGCGGATACAATTCTACTGAAAAATGGCCAGAAGATCGAGGGCTTGATTGTTTATCAAGATGCCGATGTAGTCCACCTGCAAACTGCAGACAAAACAATCGTTCTACAAAAGAATCTGGTGAAACGAATCAGCTATTCTCCGCTGCAGAAGCCAGACGCAAAGAAGCAAGACAACGAAGCTGAAATCGCAAAAGAGGAAAAGGAAAAAGAGCAAAAAGAGAAAGCAAAAAAGGCAGAAGCGGAAAGACAAAGACTCCAGCAAATCCAGAAAGAAAAAGAGAAACAGGAACTGGCGCGCAAAGAGAGACTCAAACAGGAACAGGCAAAGAGAGAGCGGGAGCGCGCGATGCGAGAGAAAAAGGAGGAAGAGGATAGGAAACTGGCGGAACAGAAACTAGCGGAAGAGAAAAAAGCGGCAGACGAAAAACTGGAAGCGGAAAAGCGCGAAACAGAAAAGAGGGAAGCAGAAAAACGCGCGGAAGAGAAGAAACAAGCGGATAAGCTCGAAGCGGCAAGACTCGAAGAAGAAAGAAAGAAACAGGAAGAAGCGGAACGACTCGCCAGAATAGAGGCGGAGAAAAAGCAAAAGGAAGCAGCAGAGCAGGCACGTCTGGCCAAAATTGAAGAAGAGGTTCGCCAGAAGAAAGAAAGAGAGGCGGCTGAACAAAAACGAATCGAAGACGCGAAAATCGCCGCAGAGCAGAAAATAAAGAATCCTAACTATCTTCTTTTCGGAATCGCCATAGGAAAAGGAGCTTCGAAAACAAGTGCAGGTGCAAACGCACTCTACAATATCGAATCCTATTCCCGTTTTACAGGCGGATATGGTTTGAGAACCAGATATTCGGCATCCACTTCATCTGACTCAAGTTCTTCCAGTTCATCCAGCTCTTCAAGTTCAGGACTACGTTCCATTTCCGGGATCCACGGAGCATCCGGTTTCACAAGCGATCAAACCAGCGCAAGCGAGGCAAACGCATCCAACCCATTTCAGGCCGGATCTCACAAAGGCGGCTCGCTGCACCTGCTTTACGGAATAGGCATGTGGCGCTTTGTATTCGATGTAGAACGATTCAAGAACAAGCGCATAGATCGGCTTGAGTACGGGGCTGGAATCGCCGGGCCACCTGGAGCAAGCCTGGGTGTAGTCTACGGTGCATTTACAGGCACCACGGAGCAATTCAACGAGGTAAAAATTGGCACTGAGTATAGCCTTGTGCGAAAGGATTTCCTGGACGTGTTTGTGCTGGGAGGTGGTCAGAGAAGAGCGCATAACGTTGCCGGAGAAACCATCCAGAACAGCATTCTTCCCGGTCAGTCGACGGTCCCAACTCTCCTCTCGGGAGAAAAAGCGTCCACACTCATGCGTGGATTGTATGCCGGGGGAGGACTCGAGCTCGGTCAATCGTGGGGATTGCGCACGTCTATAGAAGTGTACAGTATGAGAGGGAATCTCAGCGCGAAAGCAATCGGGCTGGGTCGATTTTTCACATTCACTCCTGGCACCGGCCAGATCGCTCTTCCGAGCGTGGATCAGAGGGGTACGGAATCAGGTCTTGTTTTGACCGCCGGGTTGTTCATACGAATACTTGAAAAATATTACTTTCGCCTGGACTATTCCGGAGATTCCGGAACATTCAAGGAGTCAAAGACGACTTTGTTTGGCCTGGACTACTCCAGTGATCCCGCAGCCGTTCTCGCAGGAGTCATCCTGCCCGGTCTGTATACGAGCAATCCAATGCTGGCCCGCTCCCCTGCGAAAGTGCGATACAGCAGTCTAACCGCGGGTTTTTCTATGCGAATTGATTTTGCGCGATGACGCGCCCATAGCTTGACAGAGAGAAAGCCGCGCATATTCAAGCATTATGATTGTCCAGGACTACATGACGAAAGACCCCGTCACAGTGAGAGCAGATGATCCCCTCTCCAGAGTCGGAGAGGTTTTTGACGTGGAAAGGTTCAGGCATCTCCCTGTAGTGGACGCGTCGCGCAATCTGGTGGGAATTCTATCAGATCGTGATTTGCGCAACATACAGTGCGCCATGGAAATCCTTGAAACGAGCGTTCAAGGAGAGCAGCACGTTCTCGTGAAAGATGTGATGACTGCGACTGTGCGAAGCGTTTCTGCGGGTGATTCTCTGAAATCTGCCGCCGAATTATTCCTATCTCTTCGCGTGGGGGCGCTTCCAGTGGTAGAGGACGGAAAACTGGCGGGAATTCTAAGCTACACGGATGTACTTCGCGCGTTCATTTCTCTTGCGAAATGATTTTGAGAATCGATCCAGAGCGATAGTCGACCACGTAAAGTTCACCAGCCTCGTCTTCGCCAAAGCTGGATATGTTGCCGCGCAGTTTCGCGACTGTAAATACATCGCCGGTCTTTCGACCGCGGTCCACAGGGAATGCGCGGATCACGCCGGATCCAAAATCGCCGTAAACGTAGCATCCCTTGAGCCTACGAATGGATCTTCCTCTATATAAGTAGCCGCCCGTGATGCTGAATCCTTCGTCTCTTCCGTAACTGTGAATGGGTGTCACAGTTCCTACAGAGCTGCAATTCGGCCGAAAGCAAATATCTGCCTCCATGATGTTCCAACCCAGATTGTCTCCAGGCCGAATCACACTCACTTCCTCGCGTCGATCCTGTCCAACGTCTCCGGCATAGATCAAACCGTCTGGCGCAATGCTGAATCTCCACGGATTGCGCAGCCCAAAAACAAAAATCTCAGGCAATCCGCCCTTCCCGACGAATGGATTGTCTTTTGGAATGATGTAGGAACTCATACCTTCGGGGGTCGGAATGATTCTTAAAATCTTGCCCAGGTAATTGTCCCTCCTCTGCGCATTGTTGTAGGGGTCCCCCGCCGATCCGCCATCCCCTGTGCCAATGAAAAGAGAACCGTCCGGTCCAAAGGGCAAGAGTCCACCGTTGTGGTTGTTGAAGGGTTGAGCGAATCTTAGAATCACTCGCTTTTTGTCCGGTTCCGGGCTCCCTCGAACCGGAATCGCAGCCACATTGGTCCAGAGGGGATTGCCCGAGGTGTAGTTCACGTAGACCCAGGAAGACTGCGATTTCTCGAAATCAGGCGCAAAAGCCATGGAAAGAAGGCCCATCTCGCCGCCGGAGCGAACAGTGGAAGTCAAATCAAGATACGGTTTGCCAGAGCATGTGATGATGCCGCGCTGCTCTACGACGCACATACCCGCGCGGCGCGAAAATACGACCTGCGTGGGATCCTTGAAACCGGAAGCAACTTGCACTAGATCTTCCGCGAACAACGGAAAACCGCAAAGCAGAATCGCGTTCGCAATCCAGCCCAGGAATTTTTTTTTGGTCATAGGATTTTTTTAATTCTAAAAAAGGGAGTGCTTCTTTTTGAAAGCAAATTCCTGTATCAAGAAAAAGGAAACAGATTGGTTCGCTGGAATTTTCTCACTGATAGCCTGGAAACAGGCGCGCTCTATCTCGATTGCAGATCGGAAGAGCAATACAAACTCGCTTCGATCAAGGATGCAGTTGGCTGCGGCTTTATCAAGAAACCGTACGGATCCGGCGCAAGCTCGCTTGCGAAGCTCGGCGGATTTCTCGCAGACGTAAGAAAGAAGACGGAGAGCAAGTCTACCGTCATCTGCTTCGATGAAGGCGAAGGCATGTACGCATGCAGGCTCGCGTGGATTCTCATTGGAATGGGAGTGAATGCGAAAGTGCTCGCTTACAAGTTCGACGATCTTCCAAAAGAGTGGCGCGCACCTGGAAAGGAACAACTCGCATCTCCTCCTGGAAAAGCAGTCCCTGTAAAATCTCTCACAACCATCAGCCAGCTCCAGAAAGATCTCACTCGCGTGCAGCTCATAGACAGCAGGACTATGGAAGAATACGAAGGAAGAATGCCTCGCATGACAAATCCAGATGTTGGTGGAATCTGCGGACGCATACCTGGAAGTGTTCACTGGGACTGGCTCATGCTCTACGACGCGGAAGGAAAGCTTCGCGCACGCGAAGAGGTGATGGCCCAAATCAGAGACATCGGGCTCATTCCTGAAAGACCAACTGTCATTTACGACTACAACGGTGCTCGTTCATGCACCACCGCTCTAGTGCTCACTCGCTGTGGCTACAGACAGGTTAGCGTGTACCTCGGATCATGGATGGAGTGGAGAAAGACAGATCTTCCCAAACAGCACGTTCGGGTATGGGGTGAGGAGTGAGGAAACTACTCGTCACTTCAGCACTTCCTTACGCAAACGGCCCCATCCACCTGGGCCACCTGGTAGAGACCATCCAGACGGACATCTGGGTTCGATTCCAGAAGTTATGCGGCCATGAGGCGTACTATTTCTGTGCAGATGACACTCATGGAACACCCATCATGATTGCCGCGAAAAAAGCGGGAAAAACACCGGAAGAATTCACAGCAGAAATCCAGAAGCAGCACTATCGTGATTTTAATGGATTTTTTATAAATTTTGATAACTATTACACAACCAATGCCCCGGAAAATCGCGAGTTTTCCGAGCTGATCTACGAGGCGGCAAAGAAGAAAGGCAACATTGCTCGCAAAACAATCCGCCAGCTCTACAGCGAAGTGGATGGAATGTTTCTGCCAGATCGTTTTGTGAAAGGTACATGTCCTAAGTGCAAATCTCCGGAGCAGTATGGAGATTCCTGCGAAGTGTGTGGCTCTACCTACTCTCCCACGGACCTCATCGATCCAAAAAGCACAGTCAGTGGAGACACGCCCGTGCTCAAGGAAACGGATCATCTCTTTTTTAAACTTGGCGATTATCAGAAGTTTCTCGAAACCTGGCTGGGCAAAGGCGTATCTCCCGGAATCAAGAGAAAACTGGACGAATGGCTGACAGACGGCCTACGCGATTGGGATATTTCGCGCGATGCGCCTTACTTTGGTTTTGCGATCCCCGGTGAAAAAGATAAATTCTTTTACGTATGGCTGGATGCACCCATTGGCTACATGGCTTCTTCGCGCAATTTCTTTAATCAAAACGATCCTTCGCGCTGGGATGAATTCTGGAAAGACGGATCCGGTGAGATCCATCACTTCATTGGAAAGGACATTGTTTATTTTCATACTCTATTCTGGCCCGCGCTTCTGGAAGCAGGCGGTTTTCAAAAACCGGCGCGCGTTCATGTGCACGGTTTTCTCACTGTAAACGGGGAAAAGATGTCCAAGAGCCGCGGCACACTGGTTCGCGCTGAAAATTATCTGAAGCACATGGAGCCAGAGGCTCTACGATATTTTTATGCGTCTAAACTTGGCCCGGGACTCGATGACCTGGATCTTTCACGCGACGATTTCCTTTCACGCTGGAATGCAGACATTGTTGGAAACATCACAAACATTTACTCGCGGTTATGCGGCGGCATCCTTCCAAAGCTTGGATCCACACTCTCAAAATCCATTTCAAAAGAAGGCACTGCTCTAAAGAAAGAAGGGATGGCCGCGGCAGATAAAGTCAAACAGCACTTTGACACTCTGGAATATGCAAAGGCAATCAAAGAGATTTCTGCTTTTGCGGATAGCATCAATCGATTTGTGGCCAGCAAAGAACCCTGGAAGACCATCAAAACCAACCCGGAAGAAGCCCGTCAAGTGGTCACAGACGCATTGAACTCTGCCCGAATTCTAGCGGGCCTACTCAAGCCAGTCGTCCCTTCCTTTGTTCGGGGCGTGGAGAATTTGCTAAATCTAAAAGAAGAAATTACTTTCCAGAATCTAGACCAGAAGCTCCCTTCGGAACATATCATTCATCCCTACAGAAATCTGGCGGGAAGAATGGACGAAAAGGTATTTGACGCAATGCTGGAAGAAGAAGCAAGACTTGCGGCGGCAGAAAAGCCGGCCGCATCCGCGGAAAAAACAGCACCTGAAACAGGCGCTAAATCACAGAGCAAAGCCTCTGAAAAGCCTGCGGAAAAAGCTGGGGACCAGGCAAAGTCAGGACTCATCTCCATAGAAGATCTGGAAAAAGTAGAACTGCGCGCGGGAAGAATTTTGCATGCAGAGCTGGTGGAAGGTGCAGACAAGTTGCTCCGCGTGGAACTGGACGTGGGAGAAGCGGAACCACGCCAGGTGTTTGCCGGAATTCGCGCCGCTTACAAACCAGAAGATCTAACTGGACTCACAGTTGCGTGCGTTGCCAATCTCATTCCTCGAAAAATGAAATTCGGAATCTCAAGCGCCATGTTACTCGCCTCCGGAAAGGACGCAGAACTGACTCTCTATACGGCCCACCGCCAGGCAAAGCCTGGCGATCGATTGAAGTAATCCGGTGAAGGAGCAGATGCGCCCACTGCTCAGAACGCTCGCTTCTGTTTCGCCGATTGTTGCGACAGCGATCACTTTCCTTCTTGTTTCTCCTCTGTTCGCGCAGATCACCCCGGGTCTTGGAGACTGGCGCACTCATTCGACTCCGCACTTTCGCATCCACTATCAGAAAGCAGACGAAGAACTTGCACATCGCATGGCGGGCATTGCAGAAAAAGTTCACGCGAAGCTGGATCCCAAATATCAAACGGGAGCCACAGAAACCCATGTGATACTCGTTACTTCAACAGATCTTGTGAATGCTTTTGCCACTCCGGTTGGTCTCGACAGAGTTTATCTATTCCTGGATCATCCAAGACCTGGAGAATTTGCGCGATTTGATTTATGGGCAGAAATTCTTTTCACTCATGAATACACGCACATTCTAACACTCCGCTACTACAACACGCCGTTTCTGTACACAATGCGAATTATACTGGGCTTTCCTCCCAACCTGATCGGCCCGATCGGTTTACAGGAAGGATACGCGGTCTACGAAGAAAGTCAGAAAGGGAAAGGTAGACTCCACGATCCGCTGACTCATATGATTGTTCGCACGGCAGTACTCGAAGACCGGTTCCCGGGTGCTGGCGAAGCAATGTCTGGCTCACACAGATGGCCGCATGGGCAAACTTACTACCTCTACGGCGCCATGATGGCGGAATATCTTCATAAGACCGAACCAGAAAAAGCCGGAAAATTTTGGAGAGAGGAAACACCTGTCTGGTTTCTGGAAATGAAACTCTCCTCGATGCGTATTCGCTCTTTCAACCTGCTCTACCGTGATTTTCGCACTTCAAAAGAAGAAGAGATGCGCAAAGAAATTGAATCGCTCAGGGCAGCAGGTCTTACGCAGTACAAACTATTAACGCAGGACGGAGAAACAAAGGAACACCTGACAGAAGGAGAAACGGGACTTCTGTACTTCGCGCGTCCCGGCGCTCGTGCATCCGGCATGTTTCGATTGATTCCGGGGTCAGAAGCGGAGAGAATCCGTCTTTCCTATACGTCGGAGGGAATGACGGAAAGAAACGGCCAGATTCTCGCAAGCGAAGACCATTTCTTTTACCCCGGGCTTGGAATCAGACAGGAGCTTCATGACGCCAGAAGTGTTCTGTTTTCGCGACTCCTCCCCGGCGTGAGCGTAGTGGATCCCCTTTTCTCTCCAGACGGAAATACTTTGTACTACATAGAAAAGGATCGCTTTGAAAGGCGACTGATCCGCGCCAGCTGGAAAAATGAAGAAATAAAGGATCCAGAAACCATATTTCATGTTCCTTTTTCTGGTATTCTGCGTTTCCCTGCGGTTTCTCCGGATGGGCAGCAACTTGCTTTTGTGGCCAGAAAAGACGAAACAGGGATGGGAGTGGTGCTTGTATGCGATGCAAGGGCATCCAACTGCAAGACTGTGGCCGCCGGTCCCGCAGCAAAAGTTCGCCCCAGATTTTCTAAGGATGGAAAACAACTTTTCTTCTCTTCAGATGCTGACGGAATCTATAACATCTACTCCGTAAACCTCGCGTCAGGAGAAATTCTGAAACGCACTCGCACACTCACTGGCTTCTTTGATCCAGTGCCTACCGAATCTGCGCTGTATGCATTGTCGTATAACGGTAAGGGGTTTGATGTTGCCGAGATTTCGTACGAACACATGCTTGCGGAAAAATCTGGATTGTTTGCCGCTCATGGAGACGAATCGTCATTCTTTGAAGCAGAAACAGAAGCACCTCTACCCGGACAACCGCAGAACTGGCCGGAAGATCCGGATTACAACGGAGCACTTTCCATGCGCCCTTACTTCGCCGGCTTGCTTGGAAGCGGCAGCCTACTGGGGCTCGGGGTGGCGGCGCTTGATCCGCTCGAGCGGCATGTTCTGGCAGCAGGTATTGTGGCCGGTGCGCCTGACCCGTATGCCTGGGCCTTCTACGATTACTCACGGTTCGTTGTAGGATTTTCCGGCTTTTATTCTACAAACTATTGGAAGAGAGATCGCGCGCCCGGATGCTTGAATCCATCAGATCCAAATCGTTTCATTTGTGACGATCAGTATTCTTTTGTCGAGAGTATGGGAGGATACCTGCGATATACTTTCGAGGGCAGGTATGTTTCCTTCCAGGTCCTACCTGGATATGCATCCACCAAAATGCGAAACGCGCGAAGGATTCGGACGTTGGAAATGGACGCGCGTGACTTGAATCTATCCGGTCCTTCATTTGCTATGCTTCTGGGCAGAACAGAAGAGTTTGCAGAATCAGTGAGCCCGGAAAGGGGCTTTCGCTTTTTTGCACTCACAGATTACTACTCCAAAACAACTTCGCGCAGAGAACTCGATCCGCAAACACAGCGACCCATTGACTACGGTGCAGCGGAGGGCGGGCTTGCCCTCTATCTTCCGTCTTTCTTTGATCATCACGTAAACTATCTTAGCGGTTATGCATTCACATCTTACGGGCCAGATCGCGAGGTAGAGAAAGTCAGACTGAGCAGACTGCAACGCGGGATCGCCTATGACCGCTCCCCGACCGCGACGAGCGCCGTTGTATGGACATATGAATATCGTCTACCAATTGCATGGCTTTCTGCGTCTCCTGAATCTATGCCGCACTTCATACTACGCAATATTGGAATGTCTCTGTTTTATGAGGCGGGCGCCGCCTTTGAGAAAATTCCATACCAGAGGGACTACAAAAGCAGCGTGGGCGTGACCTTCCAGTTTGGAATCACAGCACTCTACCTTCCTCTCGCTCCATTCCGCCTAACGTTCGTCAAAGGTCTTGGCCGCGAGGGAGAAAACCAGGTCTATCTTGGTTACGAAACAACGTTTGGTCCTGGTATGGACAGCGGACGCAATATTCCGGGGAATCGAATTGTGGAACCCTGGCATAGACCAATTCCGCGAAGCACAGAAGAACCAGGATATTTCCGCCGCGCCAGCGCCGGCGGCATACTCGAATAGCTAGCGTCTCAGTAAGGCATCAAAATTCGTTTTACGTTTTCGAAAACTCTTTCCGGCGAAATTGTATCCACGCAGGATAGATGCGTGCAGGCCGGGCAATCTTCAATGCATTCCTCTACTTGAGGCATGAGATGCCTGTCCAGAGAGTCTGCGATTTTTGTAAACAAACCCAGCACTCCTGGATCCGCAGTTCTCGGGCCCAGAGATCTGGCGTCGGGTTTGCCGAGCATTCTATGCGATTGCATGTCGTGTAACGTTACAACCGGGCGATGCAAAAGTGCTGCAAACACAGTCTCGGACCCGGCCGGCGCCACAATCGCAGAAGATTTTCTCATCCATTCTGCTTTCTTTTGAATTTCCTTCGCAGATACGAACTGAATTTCGGGTGCATACTTCTTGAGATACTGAACGTCTTTTGCAAACTCACGGCTGTTCGAAGAAGGGAGCGGAGTAAATGTTCGAGTGAATTTTTCTTCCGGGAGTGGAACGATCATCTTCGCCCCGAGCGTAGAAAGCAGGCGAGAAAGGCGCGCTGCATGACCCACAGGCCAGCTACCGGAAACATTGTGCTCATCAAAGAGGCTGGCATACACAATCATCTCGTCAGGGAGCGGGGCATTGCGAAATGAAATTCCAACGGATTCCGGAAGCATGTCCAGCCCGGCCTTCTTTAACTTTTCGCCGTCGCGGCGAAGATCAAAGAAACGCAGGAATTTTCCAAGGCGAGCGCCTCCTGCAATGCGAATGGATCCGGAAAACAGCAGCTTCATGCTCAAGCGAAAATCAACCGAAGGAACATAGATAATGTCCGCGTGAACGTTCCGTATCAAAGTGGACAGATCCCCCGCGGCATCGATGATCTCATCAAATAGCCCGCATTCTTCTGCAAGTGCACGATTCGCAGGAGCAACAATGAGCATCGTGCGAATGTCAGGATGACGCATGCGTATCAGTCGAGTGGCGTAGAGCCCTTCTAGAAACGCAGGTAGGTCGCTTTCGCCCGGGAGCGCCGCCACGAACACTCTCTGCTTTGGTGTTTTAGCCGGACGCTGTTTTTTTAGAAGAGATTCAGCCATCAATGATGATTACCGGAGGTGCTGACTGGATGCGAATCTTACCCGCATTTGCTACTGTCGAGGTGACGATACTTTCATCTGGCGATGTCAAACCGGCGCAGACAATCACTTTTTTATCCGGCCTGAAGTGTCTCTGGATTTCACCGAGGATCTTTTCCAGACGATACGGAGTTTCGTACAATACGATTGGTACCGTCATCTGATTCAGTTTTCGGAAGAATCCGCCTCTCTCCTCTGATTTTCTTGGAGGGAAGCCTGCGAAGTAGAAAGCTCCATTGATTCCCGCTCGGACAAGAGCGCTTGTCAGAGCCGTAGGACCAGGAACGATTTCGATTCGAATGCCCGCCTTTTCGCACAGGCGCATGAAGTCTCCGCCCGGATCACAAAACACGGGCATGCCCGCGTCTGAAACAACCACAGAGAGTTCTACGTTTGCCGCTTCCCGGACCAGGTCATTTAATTCATCCGCTGTGGTGTGTTCGTTGAGTACGCGAATGCGTTCGCGAATGAAAGGCACGTCCCATTTTTTGAAAAGACGCGAAACTGTAGAAGGATCTTCGACGAAGATCAAATTCGCATCACGAAAGGACTCAAGAGCGCGAAGGGTAATGTCAGAGGGATGCCCGATGGGCATCCCTGTAACTCTAAGTGTCGAGATCAGTATCTAGGAAGGCTTGTATCGATCTCAACCGCCCAGCGATCTACTCCACCGCGCAGACTCTTGACATTGGGAAGTCCATGTCCTTTGAAATACGACGCAGCTTCCAGAGAGCGAACTCCAGTATGACAGTAGAATGCAATCTTTGTATCCTTTGGCCACTTTTGAAGAATCTCGTACGCCATTTCGCGCGTAATGAGCTCTGAGCCGGGAATGGATACGATTTCGGCTTCCATTTCATCGCGCACATCAATCAGCTTCCACGGAGTTCCTGCATCCATCTCGGACTTCAGAGTCTGAGGATCAATCTGCATGGCTTCGTCCACACGAGCGCTTTCATAGATCCACTCAATGGCGCCATCCACTTCTGCAGGGCGATTGTGTTTCACAAAAACCTCTGCCAGAGTGTCCGTAGGCGCAAACCCGCAGCTAGAGCATCCGCCAATGTGGTACTTCTGAAACAAAGCACGCTTGGCGCTCGGATAGATGTTCATAATGTCTTGCATTTGCATTTGCTGGTTGATTTGCTTTTCAGCGATCATAGTCCCTCCCTCAGGGCGGAAAATTTAGATTTGCGTTTATGGACGGCCCTGAATGACTACGCGTCAAGTATAATGAAAATCTGGTTGCCTGTCCTCTTTTTCCTGACAGCCGCTTGTCTGGGCTCTATCCGAGACAAGCACAAGCCCAGAGTAGTCCTCAGCTGGCATGAAAAGGTCAACCGGGCCGGTGTCATGATCCGAGACCTGGGTCTGGACGTTCTGGCAGAACCACCAGGATCGCTTCCCTACTCCAGCAATGCCAGCGCGGCCGTGTGGCTGGGTGTGAACTTTCCAGTGGATCAACTAGCAGATGTTATGGACATAGGTAGGACCTATTACCCGGACCTCAGATACGTTGCACTTTCAGACTACGGTCTGGACAGTCCGCCAGCCCAGGTACATGACGAGGTCTACATCGGTGGTTCCACGGAGACTGCTCTCAAACTCGGACTCAAGGCCTGGACAGATCAGGACTTCCGCAAGCTGCGCACTCTGAAGACAAAGGAAGAAGTAGCCGCCTTTGTCAGAAGCAAATACGGCCCGCGGCGTTCCATGAAATGAATGTCCCGGACATTGACTCACTGGAACTGATTCCTCACTTCCAGCCTATCATCCGACTCGACGATCGTGCCATCTGCGGGTATGAATCTCTCGGAAGAATGATAGATCCGCAGTCGCGCGAAATCAAGTCGCTTGGTCCGATTTTCCATGGCCTGGACGCAGACAATCCAGATCATCGCAGAGTACTTTTTCAACTGGATACTTCTCTGCAAAACCTGGCGCTGGAGCGACTTGTGGAAAATCCGGCGGCTGATCTATTTATGAACATCATGCCGCACACTCTGGGAGAAGCAGCTGGAGGCGCGGGCTTTCGCATTTTAAGAAAAATCGATCAACTAAAAATTGATCCTTCGCGCATCGTTCTGGAAATCACAGAAGACGAATTCATGGGCGACATTGACCAGATGGTTTCCATTGTTCAGAATCTGAAATCAGAAGGTTTGAAGATCGCAGTGGACGATGCGGGAGCAGGACAGAGCGATCTCAATCGCATTGCACTCATTCGCCCGGATATCATCAAGGTCGACTTACAACTGTTACGCGCAAGCCTGGAAGACATAGGATTCAGACAATTACTCCAGACGGTTTCTGCGCTTTCGCACAGACTTGGATCGTCCTTGCTGTTCGAAGGAATTGAACGCGAAGAAGAACTGTTCATGGCCCTTCGCATGGGTTCGCGATACCTCCAGGGGTTTCTGTTCAGCGAAGCGCGTGCTTCCTTTCAAGAAAAGGGTCAGTTCGCAGGCTTACTGGATCGAGTCATCCGGGAACACAGCGCATTTGCTGTGGCAGAACTCATTCAGGGCTTTCAGATCAGAGACGAGTTGCTTGGATCCATGAGAGCGGCCGCTTCAAACCTGGACGCAAAGAACCTCAACGAAAGCCTGGCTGCTCTTCTTTCACAGTTCCCGCATCAAATCAGCAGACTTGCCATCTATGATTTGGACGGAAACCAGCTTACTTCTGAATTTCGCATTGAGGCAGGCGGCTGGGTGCGCGACGATTCTGCCATTTCGCACAACATCAGCTGGAGACCGTATTTCCTGGGAGCCATTGCACTCAGCAGATACCAGAGCCAGGACTGGTTCATCACAGAGCCCCACTACACAATCCAGACCGAATTCCCTCGCATCATTGTAGTACTCGTGCATGCGGAAGCGTTTGTAATTGTGGGAGAAGCGGACTGGCTGGGCTGAACCGCAGTCGCTCGTAAATCAAACTGCGTTCAGGGCTCGCGCGGCCTGCACCACGTCTTCCACCGAGTTATCATGATGGGGCGCGATACGAATAAAACCGTGCCGGGGTGACACAACAATTCCCTGGTCTGCCAGAACAGCTGCATTTTCATCTGCAGTTTTACCGTTAGCCGGAATCAAAGATAGGATTCCAGATCGATTCTCTCTGGCATAGAGGAGAGGCATCATCTTCTTCTGATCGAGCGCGTCCAGAAAAGCAGAATGCAGGTTTTGAATCTTTCCGAAAATGCTTTCAATCCCCTCTGCAACCGCCGCTTCCAGGCAAACACTGATCGCCGCGGATCCAGAAAAGTCATGAGTACTGTATTCAAACTTGCGCGCATCTGAATAAGGATTCCAGGCATGATCCAGGTAATCCATTCCTTGCTTCATCAAATCGGCACCTGCCATCACAACAGAGATCTTGTCGCGAAATGAAGCAGACGTATAGAGCAAGCCCGTTCCAACAGGACCGCGCAGCCATTTCCATCCAGAGGAAGCAATCGCCGCAAGGTTCATTTTTTCCGGGTAAATCGGCATGGCACCCAGGCTCTGGGCGCAATCCAGGATCAGATCGATATTTCTTTTCTTCGCAATTTCTCCGAGCTTTGCTATATCGCATGCAAAGCCAGTCGGAAACTGAACATGGCTTACGGCAATAATTCGAGTGCGGGACGTTAGGCGACTTTCCAGGTCCTCAAGAGAGAAGCCGCAAGGAGTCTGGGGAAAGCCAGGTGAATTTGCAAGCTCTCCGAAAGTGCGATTGGGTACAAGAATGAGTTTTGCTCCCCTTTTCTCCGCCAGCCGCCATGGATAGTGATTCGATGGGTATTCATGAACATAACTGATGATCTCATCACCCGGCTCAAAAGGATAACCCGCGGAAATCAGGCCGAGCCCTTCTGACGTATGCTTCACATAACTAATGTTAGTCGATTCAGTGTCCAGAAGTCTGGCCGCATGAGCTTTCACGCCCAGAACCGGATCCGTCCAGCCGCGAAACATCAACGCTCCTTTCTCCGCCTGCAGCGATATCTGATGCATGGCAGCTGTCGCCGCCGCGGGGAGCATACGACTGATCCCGCAGTGATTGAGAAAGATCATGGAGCCTTGTTTGTGGAAACGGGCGGATCGACAACTCCGATATTTGGAGCCTTCACGAAGGCGGCAAATGCGCTGTTGTAACCGTGGACTCGATGGGTTGGTTTGCCAGCTGGATCTACCAGGCTGCCGCCCGCATTTGCGTATGCGATGATCCCACCGTGTAGATTCACTGCGTCCACTTTCGCCTCGAGAAGCCTGGCGGTCAGCCGCGCCGAGCGATATCCCCCGGCGCAGTAAACGACCAGTTTCTCCCCCGGGCGATGGGGGATAGAGGCAGGGTCTGTGTCCGGCCGCACCAGAATCGCCCCTGGAATCCTGGAGACGCTCTGCTCCTCTGGTGTGCGGGCATCGACTAAGGTGTAGGAACTACTACGTGAGAGAAAATCGGACGCCTGGATCTCCGGAACCTCAAATCTGGTGGCAAACCCGGTTGCCATTGCGTCAAAACTTATGTCTTCTGCTGTTTCCACATGCTTTTGACAGCTCAGAACGGCCAGAATGAGGGCAAAAAAGTACTTGCCCATGGCCTTCCCTGACTGCGACTGAGTACCCAGTCTGCCGATATTAGGTTCTATCCACCGGTTTTTTGCATTGATTAGAAAAAAACTCACCATTGTGCTCTTTGCAGCCCTCGTTTCCACCGCTTTGCACGCTGAATCCATCGATGTGGCAGTGGACAACGTATTTATCCAGACCTTCCGCGGCAAGCCAGGCATCTGGACCGTCCCGGGCAAGGACTCATTCGAATATCTGCTCAAACAATACGGTTCTTCAAAAGAAGAAGTATTGAGCCTCAATGGCGGCAAGTTCACATCTCAATCCTACATGTTCTTTCCATATTCAGAAACGGTTCTCAAACAGGTTCTAGCAGATGGCAAAGGTAGACGCATCCAGAAAGTAGATCCTACTCGCTTGATGTGGCCCATCGAAACTCCAGTGTACACTTCCCGCTACGGAAATCGCGGCGGGGAAAGACATCCCGGACTGGATTTCGGATGCGCACGCAACACGGTCGTTGTGGCTGCAGATACCGGAGTCGTGGTACGGGCAGGATGGATGGGCGGACTTGGACTGGCGGTCGCCATTCAGCATGCAAACGGGAATGTTACCTGGTATGCGCACAACACAGCGGTCCTTCTTTCAGAAGGAGAGCATGTCAATCGCGGGCAGATCGTTGCCTATTCGGGTTCAACAGGCCGCTCTACAGGTCCTCATGTTCATTTTGAAGTTCGCTTCATGGACGTTCCACTCGATCCGGAAGATTTCATCCAGTTTGGACTCGTTCGCCCTGATCTCGTTGTTCGCGAAGGGCCACAGCAAGCGCTCTCTCAGGAAGTGAGCCTGGACAACGTAGTAATGAATCCTGGCCAGAGCCGACCCGGCCCTTGATCCTGACTCAAGCAAACTTAGATTCGCTCGAAGAAATGCTCGCAGGTCCCCCGGGACTCGCATGCTTTGATTTCGATAACACTCTCATACAGGGAGACCTGGGCGAATCTGTTATGTACTACATACTGATGCAGGGTTTGATCGCGGGAGATCTTCCCGAATTCTGGCAACAACTGAACCATCCCTGCATTCCGCACGAAGATGTGGAGACCTGGAAAAGACTCTGGGCGATTTACAAAGACCAGGAAGACGCTTTCAGTTATGAAAAGATCGCTCATGGCCTCATAGAAGCATACGAATCGATTGCAGAAAAATCCGGTCTGGAAGCCGCCTATCGTTGGACTTGCACGATCTTCTGTGGCAGCTCCGAAGAAGAACTCGCGGGCATTGCAAGGCATGTGTTTGAAGAAAACCAGTTACCTGGACTCGCCCCGCTCAACCTGGGTGCACGCGAAATAGACAACAGCATTCGAGTAAGAAGAACGTTCCAGAATCTGACTGCTCGCCTCATGAAGGCAGGCTGGGAAGTTCGCGTGATCACTGCTTCTCCCGAATGCACCATCCGTTATGCGGCAAATAAAGCTTTTGGAATCGATGAACAAAATGTACGCGGCATGCGTCTTGCCATTTCGAATGGAATTCTAATGCCTCAGATCATCGAGCCTATGACTTTCGACAGCGGGAAAGTCAAAGCGCTCAGAGAGATCACAGATCGGCCCATTGATTTTGCAGCTGGAGATTCGTTCACGGACCTGGCCATGTTAGACCAGGCACGTCACACTTTGCTTGTAGACCGCGGAAACCAGAAATTGCGCGAACACGGCGAATCGAAAGGCTGGTGGATCATACCGGCACTCTCTATTGAATAGCGCGAACCTATTCCGGAATTAAAAGCAAACAGGCTCGTACGTAGTCCGGATCACGCGAACCGGTGATGCATTCAATGTCTGACTTGTGAAATACTTTCGTGCATCGCATCTCGAAGGATCTGCGCGAGACTTCTGACTTCCAGTTCTGAATCAGGCGATCGCTTCCTGGCTTCTTCTTGAATTCTTCTGTAGTATAAACAGAAAGCAAATGATCATATGCCTGGGCGCACTGCGCCTGCGTTGCGATGGGAGACGGAACCACTTTGTCGGGGTTTTGATCCGGATCGCTCGTCTGGTCTTCCGCTGGATCTTTCTCTGGTTGCCTGTCAGGGTCCGCCGACTTGCATTCTCCCTTCAATTCGCACGCTACTCTGTCTGCTGAATATCCCGCCATGCACTCGTGCGCTGCCTTCGAAACGGTGGATTCATCCAGCAATTCCGCTTTGCGCTCTGCAATGCCGACTGCGGACAAATCGCGCGTCTGAGCTAACTCTTCGATTTGCTTTAGATATAGAGCGCGGCAGGACGCCTCATCCGCCTTGCGATTCTCCGAAAAACCGGGATGCACGAAAAAAAGCACAGAAACAAGCGCGATACGTATAAATGGTTGACTCATCGGGCAACCCTACCTTTTGAAAAGCTTCGCGGTTCACAATGAAAAAATTCAAATTCGCATCTGACTTCCTCTGGGGCACGGCCACAGCGCCCACTCAAATAGACGGCGGAGACAACGCTTCAGACTGGTACGAGTTCTGCCAGCAAAAGGGTAGAATTCTAGACGGATCGTCTTCGTTTACGGGATGCGATCACTGGAATCGATACAAAGAAGACTTTGATCTGATGAAGAAGATGGGTCACAACGCGTACAGACTGGGCGCAGACTGGTCTCGTTTTGAACCGCAACCAGGCTCCTTTGATCACAAAGCTCTCGATCACTTCCGTCAGATGCTGCAATACTTTAAAAAGAAGAAGATCAAACCTCTACTGACTCTCATGCATTTCGCAGTGCCCTCGTGGTGGCTGAAGAAAGGCGGCTGGACAAAGGAAGAGAATATAGAAGATTACATGCGCTTCGCGCGCTGGTTGATCGAAAACACTGGCGACCTCGTGCACGAATACATCACAATCAATGAACCAGTCGTCTATTCCGTGATCGCCTACATGGATGGAAGATGGCCACCCGGTGAGGGCGGACTGCTTGGTTACTTCCGGTCTTTGACAGTCCAGCGGAACCTCGCCCTTACGCACTTCCAGCTCTACGATCTCATTCACTCTGCGCACGCACGCAGAAACTGGAAGAAGCCTGCTGTTTCCATTGCAAAGCATATGAGAGTGACGGATCCAGAAAATCCAGCAAGCGGTCTGGACGTAAATGCGGCGCGCACTGTGGACGAATTCTTCAACCTTGCATTCTGCGATACAATTCAATCCGGGCAGATGAGTGGAGGACTCGGGAAAGGGGAACGAGCCCATGACGGAAAGGCATGGGATTTCTTCGGGATGAACTATTATTCCAGGGACATCGTGTGCTTTGATCTACTGCGACCGCACCAGGCTTTCACTAAGATCCAGGTGCAGCCAGGCTCTCCTCGCAACGATTTGAACTGGGAAATCTATCCTGAGGGAATGAAGAGAACCTTGATGAAGGTGCATGATCGCTACGGTCTACCCATCCGAATCACTGAGAACGGAATTGCAGATGCAAAGGACGCACAAAGGCCACAGTTCCTGATCGATCACATCTCCGCCATGGAGTCCGCGGCTCAGGAAGGAGTCAAAATCGACGGATACTACCACTGGAGTTTCATGGATAACTTTGAATGGGCGGAAGGTTACACTGCCAGATTTGGCCTCGTGGAAGTGGATTTCAAAACCATGCAACGCAAACCCAGAGCATCTGCCAGAATCTTCAGCAAGATCATCAAAAACAGGGGCACGGCGGGGATCAGGGCCTGATCTGATCCAGGATCGTGGCTCTACTAATGCGACATAATTCGGGATTCAGAAACCGTTTGGGCAAAAACCATTCGCAGATGCAATCCTGAGTTGACGTCATTCTCTGGCTGACAAAACTTCCCCAAAAAGGTATTCCGAGGAACCTATGCGCAAATTTATCGCCATTTTGCTCGCCGTTGCCGTGAGCGGGCTGTCCGCTGAAGCACTCCAGTACAAGCTCAGCTGGGCCAAAGACGCCAATGCAAAAAGTTATGAAGTAGAAGTCTCCCCGGCACAGGACTTCACCAAGGTAGTTCAGAATCTGAAGACAGCTGTCAATGAAGCTAAGTTCAGTCTGGAACCAACAGAGCCAAAGTATTTCTGGCGTCACCGCAGCGTAGACGCTGCTGGAAAAGCCGGTGCCTGGTCAGCGGCCGCAGAACTTGAAAAGCCAGCGGCTGTCGCAAGCACAGATACAATCCCACCTCTGCAAATCTCCACAGACGCCCTCAAGCAAACGGGCGCGCCTATGCCGGATGTGTATACACTCCCAGGCGGAAAAGCACTGGTAGTTCGTTTCAATCCCAAAGACTCCATCTCCGGAATGGGAGAAGTATACGCGAAAGTGAATAACGGTTCCGTTTCTCTCGTGCCAAACGCAGAGATGAGACTGACTGCTGATGGCGCATACGTCATTGAATGGTATGCGATTGATCGCGCAGGAAACAAAAGCCCAATTCAAATCCGTAGAATCTACATCGACAGCACTGCACCTACACTGACTCGCACCATCGAAGGAAGCAAGATCGCTACCGACGGAAGCGTTGCAAAGACTGCGAAAGCAGTTCTAACTGCTCGCGATGAGGGAACAGGCGTAGACAAAATCGAGTGGAGAAGCGGAACAGAAGGTGAATTCAAAACCTACGAAACTGCCATCGCCCTCGCATCCATCGCAACAAACGACACTGGAGTGATTCAGTATCGCGCGAAGGACAAGATCGGGAATGAAACCGCTATCCAGACTTACTCATTCCGCATCGACAGCGTTGCACCACAACTCCCAACCATCTTCCAGGGACTGCAGGAACCTTACCGCATCCCACGCGAAGGTCTGAGCGTTGCGGATTTCCCAAAGAATGCTATTGTTGAATACAAGATTGATGATTCTGATTTCAGAAAACTGGAACCAGGGGATCGCATCGTAATCGACAAAGAAGGCGAACACACTGTAACCATTCGCGTAACCGACGAAGTTGGAAACGTGACAGAGAAGACTTACAAAGTGCTCGTAGACAATACTCCGCCTAAATCGGAACTCAGAGCAGAGATTGCTCCTTGATCAACTCTGATCTCTAAAAGAGAAAAGGCCGGGAAACCGGCCTTTTTTTTTGCTAAAGAAAATGGATGCTTATGGATTATAAAACAGCCGGCGTTGACACTCATGCAGGACAACAATTTGTAAAACTCATTGGTCCTGCAGTTGCGAGTACGAAGAAACCTCACGTTCTGGGAGGACTCGGCGGATTCGCGGCCATGAGCGATCTGAGTTTTCTAAAAGAATACAAAAGACCCGTACTCCTTTCCACAACGGACGGTGTAGGAACAAAGCTTCACCTTGCTAAACTGTTCAATCGACATGAGACTGTGGGGATTGACCTGGTGGCCATGTGCGCCAACGACTTGCTTGTCACCGGAGCCAGGGCATTGATCTTTCTGGACTATGTAGCGTGCGGGAAGCTGAACCCGGAGCAAATGGCAATCGTAGTTCAGGGAGTCGCCGAAGGCTGTAAGCAGGCCGGTTGCTCTCTTGTAGGAGGAGAAACAGCAGAACATCCTGGACTCCTGGACAATGATGAATATGACCTCGCAGGATTCTGTGCTGGAGTGGCCGAACATGATCTTCTCATTACCGGAAAAGAAATTCGAGAAGGAGATGTAATCCTCGCACTACCGTCATCCGGCATTCATTCCAACGGAGTCTCTCTGATTCGCAAGATCTTCCTGAAAGAGGATCGCCTTCCAGATTCTGCTTCAGACAGAGACTTTCTTCTAAATGACATTCTTTTGAAGCCAACTAGAATCTACGAACCATTCCTGCGCGGGGCGATTGACGGCCACCCTGGAGCCATCACTGGAATGGTGCACATCACCGGAGGCGGTTTCTACGAGAACGTCCCGCGCATCATCCCCGAGGGACTATGTGCGGACATAGACACGGCTCTGATTCCTGTGCCGGCTCTTTTTGATCACATCATGAAGAAAGGGAGTGTGGCCAGAAAGGAAATGTATTCCGTATATAATATGGGTGCAGGGATGATCATGGCGGTGCGTCCGGATCAGGTAGAGTCCGTTGTTGCAAGCATCCAGCAGGCAGGACTCTCCGCACACAAAGCAGGGATCGTCATCAGGAACACGGAGAAAGTGCTTCTGAGAGGAATCTAGAAGCATGAGCGAAGAAACTCCTATCCTGAAAGGCGCTCTGCTCGAAGAGCTGACTGAATTCTTCAAAAGCATAGGAGAGCCGGGCTACCGGGGCAAACAGGCATTCATTCGGATCAATCGATTCCAGGCGCGAACTCTATCTGAGTTTACAGAGTTCCCGCTGGCACTCCGCGAAAAGTTAGAGGCCATGGGTGCGTTCCCCGATTTGCCCATCATCCAGACGAGCAAGGACGCGGACGGAACTGAAAAAGCAGTCTTTGCCGCCGGAACCGATCGCAGAGACGAAGAGACAAAGAAAATAGAGGCTGTGTGGATCGTCTCCGAGGGAAGACGCACAGCGTGCATTTCGTCTCAGGTTGGATGCACACTCAACTGCGCATTCTGTGCTACTGGCACCATGAAATTTCGCGGCAACCTCAAAGCCTGGCAAATTGTAGATCAGGTGTACGGTCTAATGCGCCACCGCGGCTCGAGTATGGCAGCAGACGATCCAGAGAGATTGACCAATGTAGTGTTCATGGGAATGGGAGAGCCCTTCTACAATTATGATCAGGCATTGCGCGCGGCGCATCTACTTCACAATCCTCACGGCCTGAACCTGGGTGCGCGGCACATTACAATTTCTACTGCAGGAGTAGTTCCAGGGATTGAAAGATTCACGAGCGAAGGCCAGCCATTCAATCTTGCCATTTCGCTCAACCACCCGGATCCAGAAGGCCGTCGGGATATTATGGACATTACAGATCGATTTTCTCTTCCCGATCTATTGGCAGCTGTAAGGGCATACACGAAGGCAAGCGGTAAGCCAGTGATGTTTGAATTCGTGATGATTCCAGACAAGAACATGGGAAAAGAGAATGTAGAAAAACTCGTGGCGATCGCGAAATCTGTGAATTGCAAAATCAATTTGATTCCACTCAACACAAATCTCCACAACTGGCGAAGACCTACGGATGAAGAGATGGTAGAATTTCAGAACGCGCTACGCCAGGAAGGGATTCTCGCATTCAATCGCGGCTCCCCCGGAAGGCGTGTGGGTGGTGCGTGCGGTATGCTGGCGTTGACTGGTTGAACGCGCCCCAATCAGCTGCGACGGCGAAAGATCCACTCGAACAAATCCATCAGCCATGCAATGAATTTCCAGAAGATGCCGCCTTTGCTGTATCGAAGAAGGAGCTTGTCTACGCGGCCCATCTCTTCCGGCGAAAAGTCGCGGCGAGTGGTATTCTCATCTGCTTCAATGAGCAGGCGTTCTTTCTTATCCCGGGTTTCAATGAGTCTCGCTTCAATAGATTCCCAGCCAAGCATCTTCGCGCTTTCCAATCTTCTGAAGCCTGCAATCAAATTGTACTTTGAGTCGATCAGAATTGGCTGCAGCAGCCCGAGTCTACGCATAGAATCTCTGAGCGCTGTCAGATCACCAGGATTCGTACGAATCCGGTTACCGATTTTCAGTTCAGAGATTTTCACCCGCATGGTGTGATCCTGGCGGAGTTCCTTCCGAGCGCAAGCCGTTTTATCGCCTTTTCATGCCGCAAGCGGATGCTATATGTGACAAATTATGGGAGAGTTGAAAGACTTTCTGGCATCCTTCTTAATGCCGCAGCGACTGGCGCGCATCCGGGACGTTCTATCAAAACGCACCAATCATATCACAGTAGTGCTCGAAGATATATACGATCCGCACAATGCAAGCGCGGTGTTACGAAGCTGCGACGCCATGGGAATTCAAACGGTCCACATCATTCAAAAGAGGCATACTTTCCAGGTGAAGGAAGGAGTGTCGATGGGGACAGGCCGGTGGTTGGATCTGCGAATGCACAAAGAAACTTCAGAGTGCTTTGACGAATTGCGCAAGAATGGGTACCTCATCGCAAGCGCTTCTCCTCCTCTTTCGGGCACAGTGCTGCTCCCCGATTTTCAGTCGCCCGGCAAAACGGCCATCGTACTTGGATCTGAAAAAGATGGGCTTTCCCCGTTCGCGCGCGAGAACTCGGACTGTCTGATTACGATTCCCATGTTCGGATTCGCGGAGAGTTTCAACCTGTCTGTTTCGGGCGCCATTTTATTGTACGCTCTACGCTCACGCGACGGTGTGCCTGGGCTTACCACTGCGGAAAGTGAAGCCCTGGAGCTCGAATGGATCCGAAAATCTCTACGGAATGCAGAAGAGCTGGAGAAGGCATACCATGCAAAAGGGGATGCGGAAGAAGGCTCAAGCCGCCGATAATTAGCCTATGGACGAGCTCTGGGATCGGATCCAGAATCGACGCGAGAGGCTGGCGGAACTGTGTGAAACGGTAGACCGCGAGCTGGAAGAAAACCGCAAGACTCGGGACAGATGGTACACGTGGACAGATTCGTGGAAGCGAGTCTGGGCCCCCTGGCTCGATCAACCCACAAAGCCCGACCCGTAAAAAGGCTGGCCAGGGGTGCTTGCACGGGTAATTTGACCGCGTGCCCGTTGTAGAAGTAACCTCGCAGCTCATAAACGACGTACTCGTAGTGCGCCTCATCGGCCGCCTGGACATCATTGGTTCGGAAGGTCTGGAAAGGAAGCTCGTAGAGCTGCTGAAGAATTCAACCGGCAACATTCTGCTCAACCTCAAAGACGTAAGCTACATGTCCTCGTCCGGCATTTCTGCCGTGCTGGGCGCGTCACGAGTTGCATCCACCATGAAACGCAAACTGGCGCTCTGCGAAATCTCGCCGTCGATCCAGAAGCTGCTCGAAGTAGTAGAACTGGGCAATATCTTTCCCGTCTACGAAACGCAAGGTGACGGGATTGAAAAACTCCGGTAGGATTCTCCTCGCCGGTTCTGTCCTGGTCCTGGTCGTCTTCACACGACTCCACAATACTATCTGGCCTCTTACCTGGCCCGACGAAGCTCTTTTCTCTTCACCTGCCAATGAACTCGCAAGCGGCAGACCATTTTCTACTCCAGTCCTTTCCGGTCTGATGTACGGCATGGACCGCGCGACTCTCTGGAATTGCCCTCTGCATATGGTTCTCCTTGCAGGTGTTTATTCTGTGACCGGAGAAAGCAGAAAAGCAGGACGCGCGCTTTCACTTTGCCTGAGCGTACTATCTCTTGGAATCTTCTTCCTTCTCGCACGTCGCATTTCCGGGGAAGCGACTGCCGGTGCTGCATCGCTGGTCTTGAGTCTGGATCCAGTATTCGAAAGAGCGGCAAACACAATCAGAATGGATATACTCACTCTTCTGTTGATTCTTGCCGCATTGCATCTCGCTCTTCGCGCAAGGGAACACAAGAGTTATCTTCTGGCATTTCTTGGCGGACTCTGCGGCGGCCTGGCCGGCATCTCACATCCATTCGCGGCCATCGTAGTGCCTGTGCTCGCGCTGGCCCTTCTACCTGACGCGCGCCGCCTGGTTGCGAGTGCGGCCGGAGTGGCGCTTGGATTTCTTCCCTGGGCCATCTACATCCTGCGCAATCAGGAGATCTTTGCAGAACAATTCATTCCCCAGCTGCAACGCAAGTGGACGTTTGCTGAAATGTTTCTGGGTGGAGCGGGAAGCGAAACACGCGGAGTGTTTCACGTGTACTTCAGTCAGTACGGCTCCTATGCCGGCTCCTGGCCTTCGATGATAGCGGCGGGTCTTCTGTATGTATTCGCCTGCCTTGTTTTTCTGCGCGCATGCTGGTTGATTCTGCAAAAGCAGGACGACAGGCTACGTGTGATCCTTTGCTTCTTTGCAGTTGCTGGTTTCGCGCTCTTCTCTTCCGAAGGGTGGTATGTAGTTTACGGTGATGCGTTTCTGATTCTAGGCGCAGCAGGAGTCTATCGCATGGCGGACTTTCGGGCGGCAAGATTCCTGCTCCTCGCAACGGCCCTTACGATGTCCGGCCTTCTCTGCTACTTTACCATTCGCCACAAACTGCTGGATACGACGCGTCACGCGCGCGAGATGAGCTCCGCCATGATGAAAGCAATGAGCGGCTGCAAAGCAGTGTATCTTCGCGCGAGACCTGATCCATATTTTGATCTGCGCAATACACAAATCAGAACCTACGAATTCGTACCGGGTAAACTCAAAATCAAACCGGAACGTATAAACGATCTGAAAAAGACCTGGGACTCGATTGATTGCTTTTTACTCGAAAGAAATCCCACGTGGGAACCATTGCTTACGGAGTATCTGGAACAAAGAAAGGGAGAATTCCGCATAACGTCCCTGGAAGCGCCCTATCCGCTCTACTCGTCTGACCTGTATCGGAGAGATCGGTGAACTGTCCGCACACCGGCCAGGCTCTCAGAGAAATTCTAGGCGGACGTGCCTTCCAGAATGAGCAAGGGGTCATCTACGTTAAGGGCACCCGCAGTCTGGACTACGGCGCAGACTATTTTCTAACGGAATACGAAAAGCAATATGGCAAGACCTATTTACAGGATGAACCCAACCTGCGAAGACTTGCTGCGCGAAGACTGGAAGATCTTTCCCGCGTAGCGCCTCCTCCCGCATCTTTGTTTGAAATCGGAGCTGCCTGTGGCTTCTTTTTAGACGAAGCACGCATATGCGGATACGATGTACATGGTCTGGAAATCTCTGAGTTTGCCTCCAACCATGCACGGAGTCTGGGGCTCGATGTGCAAACAGCTTCCTTTCCGACAGCGACAAACAAACAATACGATGTGGTCGCAGCTTTCTTCGTTCTGGAACATTTTCCGGACCAGAAGAGTGCGTTTGAATCTGTAAGCAAAATGATTCGCCCCGGTGGAATCTTTGCCGCTGCCCTTCCCTCAAGCCATGGACCTACTTTAAAATACTCGCCGGATGACTGGATTCGAACTCATCCAGAAGATCATTTCGCTGACTACTCTCCTCGCAGTCTTGCAAAGATACTACCGTTATACGGCATGGAACTGATAAACGCGCGACCAGCGTCTTTTCATCCGTCTCGCGCGCGCGGAATCTTGCGCTGGCCACCACTCTACAGGCTCTACGCCAGAGCAAATTCCTTTGGAGACACAATGGAAATCCTGGCGCGAAAGAAATAGGTGCAGTTACTTTGCGTTTGAGTCCGCCTGGAACAAACCAAACGTATTTCCGTCTGGATCGATGAAGTATCCCTGCCAGCAAACACCTGGCACTGCGAATTTTGGAAGTGCGACCTGACCGCCCCGATCGAGAATTTGAGTGGCCACAGAATCAAAATTCTTTACCTCCATAGAACAGCAGAAAGCATTCGTTCCGCTCTGCGGAGGAGGAATCCTTGCGGGTCTTTTTAGAATCCCGCCGCGAATTCCAGCAGTCTCTACGCGCCAGTACTCGATGGGCATTTCTGGCGCGTGCGTGCATGTCCATCCAAAGATAGATCCATAAAATTCGGCAGACTTTGCCGGGTTGTCGGATTGTATTTCAAAATAAGCAACTGAGTTCACCGCTCAAGAATGGAGACATTCCAGGGAGCGTCAATTCAAAGAGTCAGTGAAAGCGAATCTCTACAGAGTGACCGTGCTCATGTTCGAGACCTTCCACTTTGCTCATCACCTGAATGGGAAGGAGCGCCTCTTTCAGACTTTCACGCGTCGGATGCTGGTATGTAATTCTCTTCAAGAATGTGTCCACGCCCAGACCGGAATAGGAAGCAGCCGCGCGACCAGTAGGAAGAACATGGTTGGTTCCACTAAAATAATCCCCGAGAGCAACAGGAGCGAAATGTCCAAGGAATACACTGCCCGCAGAAACAATTCCTTCAAAAACCTTCTCTGGATTCTCCGTGCAAATCTCCAGATGCTCCGGCGCAAAATCGTTGGAAAAAGCGACCGCATTTTCCAGGCTTTCAAATACAATTGCGAAAGAATGATCGCGAATGCTTTTTTCCTTCATGTCACGACGAGCCGGACGTTCTCTAAATCCACGTTCAATCTCCGCACTTACTTCCTGCGCGAATTTGCGAGAAAGACAGCATAGAACAGCGGCGCTATCCTCTCCGTGTTCAGCCTGACTGAGAAGATCTGCAGCGACAAAATCAGGTCGAGCAGTGTGATCAGCGATGATCAGGACTTCAGAGGGACCGGCCGGCGAATCAATGCGAACGAGCCCGCGAGAAGCTAGAATTGATTTTGCCGCCGTGACATACCGATTTCCCGGACCAATGATGAGCTCTGCGGGTGGAGTCCGCAGACCAGGAGCATTGTGTCCAAAGGCCGCGGCCGCAATTCCTTGAGAACCACCCGCCTTGATGATTTGCGTGGCGCCGGCAAGCTTCGCACAGAAAAGAATTTCGCGCAATAGAGTTCCGTCTTTGTCAGGAGGTGTAACCACAATTCGATTCTTCACTCCGGCTACGACTGCCGGAATCAGACCCATCAAAACAGAACTGGGATAACTTGCTTTCCCTCCAGGAACATACATGGCCGCTGTAGTCACGGCCTGATATCGAAAGCCAAGTACAGTGCCGCCTATCGTTTCGCGAGCACCCTTGAGAGAGTCCAGCTGCAGACGATGGAATGCGAGAATATTCTCGTAAGCCTTCGTGAAAGCATCTTGCACCTCAGACGCGGTGAGGTCCCCTCTGGCCCACTCTTCTTCAGATACTAGAATATCCGAAAGATCTACTCCATCAAACTTCTTTGTAAATTCGCGCACTGCATCTGCACCGCGCACTTCCACATCGTCTATCGCACCTTGAGCTGCAGCGAAAGCGGAACGATCCTGCGCGTATGCGCGCTCTATCAGCCTGGCCCGCGAAGCAGAGTCTATGCTGGATTCGTCAAGGATTCGAAGAGGCATTGCAGTTGTGGATGAACGAAAGTGTGCCCTGAATCTGCTGCTTCTCTGCCAGATCGAGAGATTCGCCCGATTGTGCGAGCCTTTCCCTTAAGAGAGATTCAGTGTGTCTGGACATGGAGTTGCAACTATCGCGAAACGCGCTGTAGCCGCGCATGCGATCGTCATAGTTGCCCTGATAGACCATCAGGTAATTGAACAGTTCTACCTTAGCGGGTGTTGATAAATTCAAGACAATGTATCGCTTGTAACATTTCAAAACGAGTTCGTCAGGCAGACCGGAGTTCTTGCATGTAGACGGCATGGTCCGAAGATGATCACGGAAATCCCCCGTGACTTCAGATTTATTCTGCTGGGTTTTGTTCTGATTCTTTGGATCTTTCTGATCCCTCTGATTCTTCTGAGTGCGCGGGTCTTTTTGATCCAGCGGGTTCTTTACATCCTTCTGATCTTTTGGATCGACGACCGCCACTGCATTCTCCGCGTACTTCAAACTGACGAGACTTTCTCCGGTCCAGGTTTTCTGGCGCGGATTCTCAAGATAAAGGCTGTAATTTCCTGGAGGGATGGTGGCCGGATTCACAAGAAGAGTCAATTCTGTGCCGGCGGCGTTGATGCTGCGATTGGGAACTGGAATGCTGTTTCCGTCTTTCTTCAAGAAGACGCGCGTATTGGGCGTAAAGTTTTTTCCGCGCAAAAACATGCTGAATGGCCTTCTCTCTTTTACTTCCACTGCGTTTGCTTCATCCACCACAGGGGAAAGTGCCACGAGAATGTTGAGCGGGCGCCAGTCGGACCAGATGAGAGGCTTTCCAAACGGGCTGAGCGGTGCCAGACGCTGCTCGAAGTGACCCACCTGGAGATCTACATCGAGATATGTTCCCTCCACAAATTGATCCACCATGATGCGCTTTGTTTTAGCATCGCGCACCTGCAGCTGATATCCGGAAGAACCAGGGATAGGCTTCCACTCCACATAGTCATCGGGACCTGCGAAAAGCGGTGCCGCCGCCAGGAGCAAAAGTGCAAATGCTAAGTATTTATTTACTATCATTCTGCTCTTCCCTGTATATGTTTTCCGGATTCACAAATTGGATGTCGCCTGGCTTTAGATTCTGCAAATAGCGATTCAAAGTGATAGAAAAGTCAATTCGACCGCTGGGCTGAAGCGTGCCACCTTCCGCCTGAACTTCCCATGCGAAATAGCCAATGTCCAGCGACTTCATGTCCGTGTACGAAAAACCAGTGGCAGTTGTGCTTCCCGCGTAAATGGGCTCGTACTTGCCGCCCAGGTTTCGATACAGGCGAATGTTGTACTTCCGCGCGCCTGGAACCGCTTCCCATTTGAAGTCAATGCTCTTGCGGCCAGTCATGTCCACTGCCTGGCGAAGAGGGAAAAGAACATGAACGCGAGTCGCGTCCGGTGTTTCTATTTCACTCTTCATGTACTTGTCGCCGATTGTAAAGCTTTGCACTACTGAATAGGGAGTCTCTTTGCCAGATGCAGTGGTGCCCCGAACGCGCCAGTAAAAGATTCCCTCTGGCATTCCTTTGACCACGGAGAAGTTTTGCTCCGTCTGCTGGTTCATGAGGGAATTCCCAAATCCAGGGTTTTGAGAAATTTGGAGAACAAATGATTTCATTTCCCCGGGTGCTCGCCAGTTAAAGAAGATTCCTTCTTTTGCCTGAGAGACTGTCAGATGTTCTGACATGAAAGGACTCGCTGTCTCCGGCGGGACCAGATCGGTTTTGTAAACTTCAAACGATCCGCTCTGGCTAACGCGCGAATTCAAATCCGGCTGGTTAGGCTTCGTGCGAATTCTCCAACGATAACTTCCAGCAGGAAGATCGTCTATCGTTACTGAATTAGAAGCAGTCACGATGGTCTTCACAATTTGAGTGAATCCTGCATCCCTGGCCACTTCGAGCTCATATGATTCCGCAAGAGGATCCTGAGACCAGGCGAACGGCACAGGCGGAGGATTCGAATTGAATGCGACGCGTTCCCCGGAACCGGGAGAATGAAGGCGCAACGGCTCTCCGCGCACAATCGTCATCTTGCGCGTTTCACTCATGGCGGGCTGGTTAGTTTTCGCGTCTTCGCCTGTCACGCGCCAGTAGTATGTCCCCGGCGGAAGATCCATAGTGGCGACTCCTGGGGTCTGCACCTTTCGTGAGTCTTTGAATTCCTGGTCCTTGCTAATTTCAAGAGTAGGCTTCTTTAGAGAATCGGAAGGCTGAAACTTGAAAGATACAGATGTTCCGTCCCCTTCTGCCGGTACATTCTGAAATGGATTGGGTTTGATCAAAACGACTGGCACTTCTTTGACGGAGATTCCTTCCTTGCCAATGTCTGCTTTCTGATTCTTGCCTACGTTCTCCGTCTTGCCGCCTGACGTTACTTTTGCTGTGCCTTCGTAGACTGTGAGACTGAGATCCTGTTTTTCTGATTTCGACAGAGTCAGGCTACCTTCGCCCATCTGCACCTTGCTATCTCCTGACTGCAGAGTGAGACTGGATGAGCCGCTCGATTGAACCTGCATGGATCCTGTTTCGAATCGTATGCGATTGGATGCAACATCCAGCTGGATCATTGAATTCTGATCTACAGTAAGCACAGTTCCGTCTTTCAGGCGAATTTTGACTTCAGATTTGTCGTCCGTGCGAATGCTGTCCGAATTGGCAAGCCTGGTTCCCTGCTCGATTCGTTCCCAGACTACTTCATCCACGAATTTGCGCTGCACGCCGTGTCTGCGAAATATGATAGATCCGATTTCTTCGCGCGATCCAATGTCACCGCGACGAGTGTAGTCGCAGATAAAGAGAAGCAGCGCCATGACTGCCACAGAGCCCACAATGAGCGGGATTCTAATTTCGCGTAATCTGTCCATCGACCTCAGCCTTTCTTCGCAGCGGCCGCATTGAATTCAATGCCAACCATCTTGCGCAGTTCTTTGATATTAGACGGGGTATCTTTGTCATCCGCCATCCCCAGAACCGCATAAAGAGTTACAGGTTTGCTTTTTCCGCGTACTGCGACCCGATCCACTTCCTCCACTTTGAAGAGTTTCCCGGTCTTTTCATACGTATGATCTGTGATGAGTATGTCTGTGCCGTAGGTCTTATTCAGATGTTCCACACGGCTTGCGGTGTTCACTGCGTCTCCAATGACCGTGAAGTCCATTTTCTCCGCAGAACCCATCTGTCCAGCAATCACATGGCCTGTATTGATTCCCATTCCAATGCGAATGATTGGCTTTCTGGCAGACCCTCGACCGCGATTGAATTTCATGAGTTGCTTGCGCATGAGGATGGCGCAATTGACTGCATTGACTGCGTCGTTTCCGTGAGGACGAAGAGCGCCCCACAAAGCCATCACAGCATCTCCAATGAACTTATCCACGAGCCCGTATGTTTGCTGTACGCACTTCACCATTTCTGTCATGTACTGATTCAGAAATTCGACGACTTCTTCCGGTTCTAGTTTCTCAGAAATCGTCGTGAAACCGCGGATATCCGAAAAAAATATGGTTACTTCTTTGCTCACTCCACCAAGGTCCAGTTCCCCGGACATGGCCATTTCTGCGAGTTCCTTGTTCACAAACCTTCCAAAAGATACTTTGAGATTCTCGCGTTCCTGAAGGCCGCGACCCATGGATGCAAACGACTTTGTCAACAGTCCAATTTCGTCTGAAGTTTCTGGTTTCAGATTCAGAATGAAGCGACCGTTTTCAATATCGCTAGCAGCACCCACAAGCTTCAAGATTGGTTCAGAGAAGCTGCGCGCGAAAAAGAAAACAAAAATGATCGCGACGCAAATGACTACGATCATGAGAAGGAAATTCCATTTGAGGATTCGATCCACAGCTTCAAACCACTTGCTGCCTTCTGCGTAAGTAATGACTCCAACGTTTCCAAAGTCGAGTCTGCGGAATGCTCCCCAGTAACTAACGCCTTTGAAATCGTACTCTGTGAGGCCATTGTTGAGTTTACTTGCCATCATTTCTTTTACGATGGGCACAGACGCAAAAGAGGTTCCGGACACCACTGTGTCTCTGTCTTCGTGCGCGATGACAGTTCCTTCTTCGTTGACAAGAGCGGACTTGATAATGCCACCCGTTTGAAACATCGCAAGCAACTCATCGAGACGCAATACCATCACAATGATTCTGTCTCCACCCTGAATGCGAGATGGAAAAGCAATGGCGCATAACGGGACTCGGAGATCAGGACTCACATTTCGCACTACGATGGATCCATTGCGAGCTCGAGCAAAAGCCGGATACAATCTTACGAGGGCCTGCTGGATATCTCCTCTGGAGTCCTTAAACGATTCTGCATTTACAAGCACGGTTCTGGGCGCAATAGAATCGCCCTGCACCTGGAAGATTCCAACAAGAGCAAGACTCCGATCGTTTTCGAAGAGAACTTTCTCTCCGCGCGCAGCACCAAGGCTTTCAGAAAGGAGACGCAGATTCTGAATTCTGGATTTTAATTCTGCTGAAACCGCAGTGCCCACGTTGGCCGCCAGCTGACGGCTTGATTCCTGGATACGAACTTCGTTGTCGCGGCGAAAGAAAAGCGATGCCAGCGAGATAATCAGAAAAAGAGCAAGACCCACAAGAAGGGAAATGATCAAGCTCAACTTGAGTCGGATGGTCCAGCGAATGCCGCGGTCATCCTCCGGGACAAGGTTTGTGATTCGATTGAGAAGGCTTCTCAGCATTGGAGCAAAGCTCACACGGAAGCGCGAAACGCCAATCTTTTATTGGAGGAAGATGTTTTAAACGGGAGTAGAGATGTGGGCGATGACAGGATCGAACTGCCGACATCCTGCTTGTAAGGCAGGCGCTCTACCAGCTGAGCTAATCGCCCAAAAGGAAAACTATCAGGCTGACTTCTTCTGCCTGTTGAGTAGAGCCGCCATGCGGCTCTTTCTGCGATCTGCCTGGCGATGGTGGATCAAATTCTTTTGACCTGCGCGAGCCAGGAACTGGGTGTAAGATTTGAACGCAGTTGCAGCATCTTCCGTCTTGCCTTCAGCCACCAGAGTGCGAATCTTCTTATCCAGTGTCCGCAGACGAGCGCGGGATTGAGAGTTTTGCTCGTTACGTTTACGAGTTTTACGAATGTCTTTCTTGGATGCTCTTAAGTTTGCCAATTACTTACACCTGAACGGCCAGAAAATTGTTCAGGGGGAGACGGTCCAGCAGTTTTTTATCCTCCTTCTTCTTTGCCACGATTCGCCGGCCGGCCTGAAGAATGGCATCGCCTTGCACCGACAATAGATGGAACGGACCATGCTCTGGCAACTGACGAACGGAACTCTGCTTCTTCCTGATGGGCCCCGAAAGCTCTCCGGCCTGCTTGTGTCCGGAGGAAGAATCGAAGAGGTGCTCGCTCCAGGCGATGACCAGCCGGACATACTCACCCTCAACCTTCACGGAGCTCTGGTAATTCCAGGGCTCATCAACAGCCACGACACCCTGATGGCCACCTATCTACCGACGAAGGGAGAAAACTGGCCACACTTGAACTGGCTCTCCTTCGATATAGAGACAAAGCGATCCGCTCTATTCCGCGAAAGGATGCTCCTGGACGTGGAGACCCTGTATAGAATGGGGAGCCTGAAGAACCTCGAGTCCGGGGTGACGGCCGTAGTCGACCATGTGCCAGACTTTGTTCGCAATCCATTCCTGAGCAGCATGAGCGTGGAGATCCTACCTGATTTTGGAATCGCTCACAGCGTTTGCTCGTACTCTCTTGGCTGGGGTCAAGGGCTCGAGGCAGAACACAAGCGAGCAGTAGAAAACGACCTGCCTTTCATCCTGCACATCGCAGAGGGATTCGATCCGGAAAGCGAATTGTCCCTGCGCGTGCTCGATCGAGCTGGCTGCCTGAGCGAACACACGGTCCTGGTGCACGGCCTTTCTTTGTCCAACGATGACCTGGATCGCATCGCAGAGGCAGGCGCACATTTTGTGT
>Ga0268298_10000498_pt1 | contig 50736 bp, 38 predicted proteins | sample WWTPWeurt_MetaG_FD_194462 | JGI IMG/M metagenome (GOLD analysis project Ga0268298, IMG submission 194462) | Activated sludge microbial communities from WWTP in Nijmegen, Gelderland, Netherland - WWTP Weurt | ecosystem: Engineered > WWTP > Aerobic digester > Activated sludge | place... | reverse complement strand
AGCTTTATACTGAAATAATTTTGATAATCCTGTTTATCCAAAATCCAGTCCAACTTAATGTGGAGAGGGTTTTTTACATAGGTATTTCTATAAGAACTATTGCCCTTGTATTTAACACCCACACTATCAAACAAAATACCGTTTATAAGGCATGATTTTGCAAGAATGTAGTCTTCCTTTCCGGCTTTGGCAGTATCCAGACGGTAATCCCAATTGTCGTAATCAAAATATATCTTAATTTCCTGAATCTCATGGATGTCATAGAAATCACTATTTTGACCCAAAAGGTAAGCAAGGGGAAATAGGATGCAGTAAATGGAAAGAGCAAGCGCTCCAAATGTCTTCAAGGATATCTTTTTTGAATTCATAAATTGGTTTATCGTCTAAGAGGAAAGTACAAAGATATGAATCCCTGGACTCTTATATAGAAAGAGATCAAGAGGCCTTTTTGTACTCAATCATATAGGATTAAAATAAACCAATCGTTTTTTGGAATTCTAAATTGGGGTCAATAAATACTTCATTCACCACCAATTTTTAGCGCTTATTGAAGTAATTAGGCAAATTAATAAAAAGCTGAATGAAATATGTCCCTAAATTGAAGCTTGCCATTCATTTAGGAAAACAAAAGGAGATTACTTTCAAAAAAGCGAAAATCCTTTTCTGTCTACATATGAAAAAAAATCAATCTCCTCCATTCAATTCATCACTGAATTGAAAAATTTCTAGGATAAAGAAAATTCTTTTATAGGATCGTCTTAATTTACAAAAACCATCAAGCCTTTAAGCCTAATTTTCGGACTTTAAAGAGTTGAAGAACCAAATAAATCAATGTACCCCAAACAGAGAATATAATGCCACATGCCAAGGTAAGTAACCACATTGGCACCTTGTCTCCTGTTGCCCAAAGGGATCTTTTACCATAAGGATTGGTGTAGGAACTTGCATTGCCCCATGGCACTTTCATTTCATAGCTTAGATTTCCATAAACATCATTGTCCTCTATTTTTGCAGCAATGAAAATCATTCCCTGAGCGTCACCGGGTATTGAATCAATGGTGAAATCGACGATGGCTGTACCTGAAGAATCGGTCGTTGCTGTAGCTTCTTCCCCAACCGGCAAAATGGAAGACAATCTTTTTATCCCCACGCGTACTTCCACGTCAGCTACCGGTGTCCACAAGGTATCGGTAAGTTCGAGGCAGGAAATTTTAATTTTACGAACATCCTCTTCGTTGAGCGTGTCCAACAATAATTTGAATTTTGTGATTTCGGTTTCCGTTTGTAGAACGCCCATTTCATCTACTGAATCCAGGATGGCGATGAATTTATGTTGATTGGATTGTTTCCATGCGTCTGCGAACGCTACTGGAATCTGGATGTTTGCTCTTCCTTCAAAATCCGTTACAAAACTTCCAATTTTATTTGACGCCTCCGTTTCATCATTTAGAAAGACGGTCAGATTTCTTTTAGCCAATGGTTCCAGGTTTGTTTTTGATTTTAACATTCCCTGAAAAACCAAATAATGAATTTCATTTTGGATGTTGTAATACTTTAGACTTAGAAACGGTTTTTTCTTTACGACTTCCGCAGTATCTTTTTGAGCCCATGAAGGGATTGCAAAAGCAAAAATGACTACCGGCAGTAAGTATGATTTAAATAAGTTGTTCAGCGTTTTCATCTTCTCCTGTAATTGTTTCATGAATAGGAATAATAGGGAAAATCCTGGCGAATATGGTAATCACCAACAAGGCCCCGGCCAAGGATCCCATGGCTATGGCCCATTCTTGCCAGGAAGGGAAATAGAACATAAATTTCTCGGGCACATCCTGCATCGGTAAAAAAGGATGTAGTAGGGTAGGCGTAACGATCAGATATCTTTTAAACCAGGCACCCACAACCACCATAACACCTGCAGCAAATACCCAGGTTGGTTTTCGACCCTGTTTAGTGATCAATATGGCTATTGGCAAGAGCATACCGACAATAATAGCAAACCAGAACATTGGAGCAAAATGTCCGGTAAAGAGTTCTGTTAAGTGCGCCTCTTCCGGCTTTTTCATTTTAAATGCCGGAACAAGATATTCATTGATGTTAAAATAAAGATATAAAAAGGCGAGTAAAACTACAGCCTTGCCCATTCTTTCAAAATGCATGTCTGTAATGTATTTTTCTAACTTATACACTTTACGAAAAACATACATCGCCGTCACTACACCACCGGCACCGACCAGAAAAGCACCGGATACAAAATAAGCCCCGAAATTTGTACTGTCCCATCCCGGTCTGTATGTTGTTGCAAAAAGCCATGAAGTCACGGTGTGGATACAAAAGGCAACGGGGATAATCATAATACTCAGAATGGTAATCGAATGATTGTTTATTTTCTTTTGATCTGCGGACCCTTGCCAAAAAGATCCAAGAAAGCGATACAATTTGTTAAGCCATCCTGGTTCGGTGTTTTTATTTTTGATCATGATTTTCAGATCCGGCAACAGGGGAAGGTAAAGTAGTAAAAGACTGATCAAAAAATAGGTGCCGATAACTACGACATCCCAAACTATTGGCGATTGTAGTCTTGGGTGCAAAAACAAGTTTAAGAGTCTTTCCGGACGACCCATGTCCACAATGATGATCAAGGATGCGAAGAATATTGCAGACACCGCAATGATTTCGGCAATTCTAGTTATTGGAGTACTCCAATGGATATTTGCCAAACGGAAGATGGCAGTTATTAGCGAACCAACCAAACTTATGGCAACAAAGAAAACGAAATTGGATATGTATATTCCCCAGGAAACATAATCTCCCATAGCGGTAACACTAAGTCCATCTTTCAATTGGAGAAAGTAGGCATATGCTCCAAATGCACAAATCAAGAGCAAACACGCTACCCAAATCGTACCCATCCTTCCAAATTTTTTTGGAAGTAGATCTTTAATTATTTTGTCGGATTTAGCAATCGATGTAGAGTTCATAGGTAGGAATTTAATGTTTGGTCATTTCTTTTTCCCTTGCAGCTTCATTTTCTAATCCTGCTTCATAAGGGAAGTTCCTGTTCACCGGTGGGAGGTAGTAAACACTTGGTTTGGTTCCTAAGTCCTCCATAAGTCTGTACCCGGCTTTATCTTTTATGAGTTCAGAAAATTTAAATGTTTCGGCGCCATTGGTCACAGAATCTTCGTTCATATCACCGAAGAAAAACACCCCGTTTGGACAAGAAGAAACGCAATGAGGCAATTCACCTTTTCTTACCATGTCGGGGCAAAAATCACATTTCCCGACTGTTCCTTTTTTTTGTGGAACACTTGTCTCACAATGGTAAGGTTGCTGGGCGATTTCTAATGGAATTTTTGGTTCTTCCCAATTAAAAACCCTTGTGGAATAAGGGCAAGCGGCCATACAAAATCTACATCCTACACACCTGTCGCTATCGATGAGAACAATCCCATCCTGTCGTTTGAAAGTTGCGTCCACAGGACATACCTTTACGCAAGGAGGTTCGTCACAATGCATACACGTGGTTGGTTGCCAATAAGGAGCAGAATGATCGGCATCTTGCATGGAATAAACCTTTATCCAACTTTGACCTGGATGAACATGATGCATATGGTTACATGCTTCTTGACATTTTTTAAGGTTTTTGCATCTGGAAAGGTCGATGACCATCGCAAATTTTTTACCCGGAATTCCAATTCTTTCTTCTTCGTTCGACAGATGCGGGACATCCGGAACAGGCTTTAAATATGCTTTATCTACTTCTATGATCTCTCCTGTGACAGATAGTAATTTTACTTTTTCTCCGGATGGCTTTACCTCGTCGCCGGGATGAAATGGGTTAGCTTTTTCTCCGCATGACGACAGAGCTAAAACAGTAAGTAATCCCTGTCCGATAAAATCTCGTCTGGAAGTATCTTTTTCGTCCTTCATTTTAAATTTGTTTAGAAGTCAACTATTTTTTAATCCAATGCAGCAGCTCTGTGGTGAGCATTTTGATGCCACTTTTCTTTACATGTTTATTTTCTACTTCAACCAATCTGCCATCCTGGGTTAGAAATTTTGAAGTGCCGGGCGTCTCCATTTTGTTGAACAGTTTTGTTTTGAACAAAGACGCAAAGGCAATTACAGAAGTCCCCCATAGGATAAAACTTTTTCTTGTGATCATATTTTTTGTCATAATTGTTCAAAATTTAAAGTGGAATAACCGTGCTCGCAGCTGACACAGTGCGAACAACAAGCAATAAACTAACTACAAATAGAAATTGAAGAATGAATCCCGGATCTTTAGACACTACAAAATGAGGTAGGGTCGGGGATTAAAAAAACCTCCGCTCGAATCGAAAGATTCAAACGGAGGTTTAAGATGATTATTTTTTTAGAGATCTTACGAAATTGACCAAATTCCACAAATCATCCTGATCAGGTATTTTTTTCTTAAAACTCGGCATGTCATCGCGACCTGTAACGGTTTTATAGTAAATAGACCCATCAGATTGACCTTGAAAACTTGCAGTGGTAAAATCGCCAGGTTCGGTTTTGAGCTGGGCGGCTTTTGAACCATCCCCCTTGCCCGTTTTACCATGACAAGACTGACAATGTTTAACCCAAAGTGATTTGCCGGCAGCTACGGAAGCCGGGCTGGTTTTAACCGGATTTGCCATGGAGGCAGATTTTGCAGGTGCATCCCATGGCTTTTGTGCTGAAACTGCATTTGTCGATAGGATCCATGCAGTAAAGATAAAAGCGAAAGCGAAAACTAAATTTCTCACGATTTCTGATTTAAGTGATAAAATAAAAAATGATTAGAACACACACACCCTTGAATTCAAGCACCTTCGGTTGAAATTACAAGAAACATAGTGCAATGTAGTAACACAATTTGTTTCAACAAATGATTGCGGTCATTCGTTCCGATGATTTTCATGTCTATCTAATATTTTCCTTTTTCTTTAATAAGGAGGGATACCAGAACAGGAAGAAGGCTTAAATTACATATAAGTCCAAAAATCAACACCAAGGTTATCAATAGTCCAATATAAAAAATGCTCCCAAAGTCAGAGAACATCAGGCTCATAAACCCAATCACCAGGACAAAAGTATTTATGGCCATTGGTTTGGCAATTTGTAAGAATGCAGCCCTTAAACCATCCTCTATAGATTGATTTTTCTTTACTTCTGTTCTGTAGCGATTTATGTAATTTATGGCATTATCCACGGACATGCCAAAAGAAACTGAAAAGATAATGGCTGTATCTGTCTTTAAAAATATTCCAAACATTCCCATTATACCAGCCACAAAAGCCAGGGGCAGGATGTTGGTAAAAGTCACAATAGGAATGATTTTCCAATTTCTAAATAAAAATAAAGAGATACATGAAAGTAATATCAATGCAATCACTAAACCAGGCAAAATATTCTTAACCAGGTATTCCGGTATTTTATCCAAAATTTGAGAAGATCCGGTTAGGGTGTATTTGATCTTTGAATTCAAATGATTTGCGGAAAAGTAATTTTCGATTTTTTTTTCTACAGCTTTAAAATCCTTGAGGTTAATATCCGGCATTTTTCCACTGATCCTAAGGGTGTTTCCATCGGCGGACAGATATCTCATCAGATCTTCACCATATTGGGTTTGGTTGATTTTTTCTTTATAAATAGCCAATTGATCTTGCTTTGAAGGGAGAATGTAATTTTGAGAGGAGCCACCTGAAAATGCTTTATTTGCTGCTTTATACATGGGAATTGGCGAGAGGATAAATTCTAAATTACAACTGTCTTTAAGAAATTTTTCAATTTCCTGGACATTGGTTAAGGTTTCAATATGATCAAATGACTTTTGTGGATCCACAGCGTCCAGTACCATTTCAAAACTACGCATTCCTCCAAATTCGCGTTCCATAAAATCTTTGTCTGCAAGTATCGGGTGGTGTTTTGGAATTTCTCCGATTAAGCTGCCATTTACTTCCACCTTACTCATGAAGTAGATTGCTGTTGTAAGCGCAATTAAGTGTGTAGTAATGACGGTAATTCTGAATTTTAAAAGGTTAGTGAATGTTTTATCCAAAATCCTATGCCAAAATCTGGAGGTGTTTATTATTGAGTTGGAATTATTCTGAAAACTACTTTGAAAGAATAAATACAAAATGGTTATGGTCAAAATGCAAGAAATGCAAATGCCAATAGCGGCAAATTGGCCAAAACTTCCGACAGGATTTATTGGAGAAAGAGAAAGCGTATAGAACCCCAGAGCACTTGTGGAGGAGCTAAGAATGGCCGCTAAACCAATTTGACGAAAGGTTTGATTTGTTGCTTCTGATTTGGACAATCCGGTAAGGATCAGTTCTCGGTATTTGGTGCTCAAGTAAATGATATTGGAAAGGCTTATGGTCGCGATTAAGGGGGGCAATAGGCTGGACAAAATACCAATAGGATGTTTTGAAAGAGATATTATACCCAACATCCACACTACAGATATAGAAATTATACCCAATGGAATTATGGTATCTATTGCAGATTTATAAATCAGGTATAGGGTAATGCAAACCAAAAGAATGGAAAGGAAAAGGAATTTGAACAGATTCTTTTTTATTTCCTGAGTGTATGCTGCTTCAACTTTAAGTTTGCATGCAGAGTGGGCTTCATCAAAGTTAAATCTGGCAACTAAACTATCTATACGGGTTACGAGTTCTATTTGTTTGGCCTTGCTGAGATAATCATTAATGAATACACTGATGGCTATTACCGGGCCATTTTTACCAATGAATAAGTTGCGGTATTCAGGTGCGTTAAATAATCTAATGGAGTCTTCAATATATTTATCTGGCGTATTGAAATGGATAAGGGGTTCTATGATTAAATTCTCTCCAACGTAGTAAATATTACTTGTATTGGATATACTGTATACTTTTAAGATGTCGGGTAAATTATTTAACAGAAAGGTGAGACTATCTATTTTTTTAAGAAATAGTTTATTAAAAATTCCACTGTTATTTTGCAAAGCAATGATTAGGGCATTTTCATCTATACGGGCATTATATTTATCCTGAAAATTGTAATAGAATTCTACATCTTTATCGTGTTTTGGAAAAAAGTCTTCTATCTGAAAGTCAAATGATAAACTCTTAAATGAAATCAGACTTAATAGAGTAATAAAAGAAATAATTGCGAGAATTGGCTTTGACTGGATTTCTTTCATTTCTCTATATTTCAGGATCAAGAAACATTTATGGTAACAAGCAAAAGTTAAAAACTTATTTTTTTTTCATTTATTTAATGAAGCTGAATTTTTATTTATTGCTTGAAATAAAAGTAGATTGCCTGATCGACATTTGTCATGTCCACTAAAACGGGAGGCTTTTGGCCATTATAGAGGAACATCCCATATGGATCATTATATTGATTTAGGTCAATGGTTTCTAGTCTTCCATTTGTATATTGAAAGGTCAGAAATCGACTGTCCGTTTCGTCCAAAATATGGATTTCAGGCCAATCTTTTTTAAGTACTATTTTGGCATTGCGAATCTGGAATTCATATTCATGCATACTTCCTTCAAAAATCCATTGCTCTGTCAGTGATTTTATTTTTAGGAGCTGAATGCTATCCGGTTTATAAAAGACAGCGGAATTTGGAATAATGTATAGAGTGTCCTGATTGCTGCTTGGTGGCTTAACTTTAGTACCTGAATTTTCAATGGTTTGGGTTTGTTCTTTTTTATTATTTTTTCCACAACTGCTCAGAAAGGACAAGCCAAATGTAGAAATGATCAAAGCAAAAATTAAATGAATAGAAAATTTCATAAAGTTATTTGATATCCAATGGAAAGATATTAAATAATTTAAAATGCCCCGTGAAAATTAATTCTACGGGGCATCAATAAGATTCGTAATAATTCAGTTTAACCTGAATAGATGATTTAATTGAACAATCTGGTAATATTAAATCCAATCAGGAAATTTCCTCCCTTAACGGTATTGTTGTTCACATTTTTATATTCAAGTGGACTGTTTGCGTTGAAAATATTATTTCTCTGAGGATTCAGGTAATAATAGTTTCCGGCGAAAATCTGAAATGCGTGACCACTGGTGCCAAATTCAAAACCAAAGGAAATATTTGGATTTGGATTGTTGGCAGTGTGCTTGGTAATTGGTTGATCATAGTTAGCTATAAGCGACATGCTTTCTGTGAGTTTGTATCTGCCGCCTACTGCGATGGCGATATGTTCATGTTTCATTTCATTCGCTACCTCTTTGATTTCATAGCCGGAACTGTCTGTTCCTGTAACTTTGTAAAAACCATACACAAAATTTTGCCAGGATATACTTGGCGCCACCTGAACAGAAAATTTATCTGTGATTTTGCGGGCTATAATCAGTTGGTTAAAAAATCTGAGTCGGTCAGTTTCATTTTTATAAAGCGTACCATCCTCATCTTCTCTAAGGTCATACGATAAATTGCCAAAATAGCTAACACTTACAGGCATGGCCCAACTGTCCTGAGTTTGTTTAAGGATGGCATACTTGGCGCTTCCATCCAGAATCATGTTGGATTTGGTCAAACCAATACCTAAATTAAGATTATCTATTGGAACATAGCTGACCCCCAATCTAATATTAGAAGGAGCAAAAAGACCATATAGATCTTCGAATCCATTTTTTACTGTACCGAATCTGTGTTGAATATCAAATTCAAACGTACCCTTTATTGGAACCATCACAGATTGATTGTCAATGAGCCAAACACTTTCAAAAGTGTTTTTAACGGCTTTTCTAGCCGGCTTGTCCATAGTCTCTTCTGCATCTTGCGCTAAACCGACTGAGCAAACAGTGCAAGCAAGTAACATAAAGAGGATGAAGCTCATGTTGAATTTTATTATTGAATTAGCTTTCATTTCTTTTGTTTTTGAAATTAGTTATTAGGTGCTCCGTTTCTGATCCAGTCGTAAATCTTTTGTCTGTCCGCTTTTGAAGGAATGTATTCCGCCATCGATCCGTTGATTTGGATATATAGGGTACTTTCTTTCGGTATAAGCGTATTTACAAAGCCACCATTTACCAGATTCCTAAAAGTCAGACTTAAATCATCCATATAAGGCTTGTGATCACCGGGAACATGACAACCCTTGTCTGAGCCACATTTCGTTTTAACCAAAGGAGCAATCTCCTCTTTGAAACTTACCGCTTGTGGTGGGCCATCAGGGTCTGTTTCAGGACTTATAACATCTTTGTAGCATGAATTCAGGAACAACCCAAGAAACAGAACCCATACCAGATTATAAATTAATCGTTTCATGACACTTGATTTTGGGTAAACTATTTATTGTTAAAATTGGCATTGCACTGAATTTCTATAACATCAGAAACACTTGTGCTAACGATACCAAAATCCCTGCAGTTAAATTGGAAGCTTAATTGCAAGCCAAATACATCATAAGCAGCAGCGGTTCCAAATTGAACCCTTTGTTTTGGAATATAGCTCATTTTACCAGTAATGGTTTTGGTAAGAGGTGCAGCCAATTTTCCCTGATAGGTAAGATCTAAAGTTACGAGATAACCATTACTGGATGGGTCAAACTTCACCTCTTTAGTTTTGATCTTGGCTAAATTAGGATAGCTGAGATTCTGGGTTCCGGCTTCGATGGCTACAGTTCCCATTCCGGCAACATTACAACCTGCATCACGACCAGGTTCCCCTGTATTGGATGTGTTTATTTGGACGTAGCCATTGAAATAGGTTTTTGAAGGTTGATTTTCATAAAAGGCCCAAGAAGTATCCGGCAATGGTTGTGTCGTTACTGCATATTTTACAGCTTTCACATCCGTTACTTCGTGTATGCCAAACTGGTTAAAGCGGCCAGTTAAAAGTCCTGCAGCACCTACATATTTAGTTTGCCACAGCACGCTCGAATGGGACTTGTCGAACTTCCACTCATTGGCATTTCCGGCTGTCAAACCTGGTAAAAATATGAGGGAATCCCTTGTTATTTTCGGTCCGGTTGGAGCATTCACATCGTCATCGTGGGTACAAGCCCAATAAAAAGCGCCTATAGATAAAAACGCGAGAAAATAGATCAACTTGGATTTCATATTCTAAAGTTTAAAAATGGGTTAACAAATAATAAAGCTCTAAGGCAGAAGCCGGCATTCTGCAATTATATGACCTTGGTCATCAGAATGCATGAGTTTTATCAACAATTGTAGAACTTAATTTTGTGGTCTGTGTAAAACCGAAATTAAATTGCTTTTATAGGAATATGATTATGCAACAGAATTCACCTCTAAAGATTGCAAAAGCTTGGATGAAATCTGAAAAGTAACTGATCAATTATTTATTGATGATGTCATGAAGCGATTCTAAGGATTATGGTTTGAATGAATATGAAATAATTCGCATTTTACTGGTTGTGAATTCATAACTTATGAAAGTTTTTATTGGTGAGCCATTCACAATTGAGTATATTAATTTATAGGATTTAAATTATTTTAAACACGCAAAAATTAGGTTTTTCAGTTAAGTTGTGTTATATTTGTTCAAATGGGGCGATCGCTCTTCAAAGAATGATGTTATACATTAGATCCATGGTCAGTTTGCGCTGCAAAATGGTGGTGAAAGATGAATTGCTTAAGTTGAACTTAAAGTTTATCAATCTTGAACTGGGTACAGTTGAATTACTGGAAGACATCAGTGAGTTGCAACGTCAGCAGCTTAAGTATAATCTGATGAAATCCGGATTGGAATTACTGGAAGACAAGAGGGCTATATTAATTGAAAAAATTGCAAATGTAATTGTGGAAATGATCCATTATTCTGATGAAGTTCCAAGAGAATCCTATTCAGATTACATCAGCAAGAAGTTGGATTATGATTACACTTATCTGTCCAATGTTTTCTCAGAAGTGAAAGGTATAACCATACAGCAGTTTATAATAATGCATAAAATTGAGCGAGTTAAAGAGCTTATACTGTATAATGAATTGAATTTGACCGAGATTTCTTATAAGTTGCATTACAGCAGCGTTGCGCATTTATCCAATCAATTTAAGAAAATCACAGGTCTTTCCCCTTCATTTTTTAAGAAGCTTGGAAAACAACGGAAGAATTATCTTGAAAACATATAGAACATTATTCAGGGACTGCTGAATATATTTCTTTTATTAGGTGAATTCACTATCAGGCTTTTTTTGATATCCGAAGCCCAACTTATTTTCATTCGAATATTTATTTTTTTAATATGTGATTAATATAACAACAAAATGGAATTGTGTAAATTCTTTATGAAATAGTGTGAGATCTTTATCCCATGGAAATTTATTCCAAATAAATTAATGGATTATGAAAAATTATGTGTTTATTTTATTCTTATCATTGACTGTGACTGCTGTGTTTCCAAATCTTGCACAAGCCAACAGTACTGAGAAAATTATACTTGTAAATCACACCGAGATTGCAGGAGTTTCAGAGAAAGATGCTTTAGTCAAAAGATTAAATGAGATCAGAGGCATGGACAGATCTACACTAAATGCACAGGAAAAGTCAGATCTGAAGAATGAGTTAAAAGCTATGAAGCATCAAATAAGACCTGGAGGAGGATTGTATCTGTCCATAGGTTCATTGATTGTAATCATCATACTTTTGATTATTTTATTGTAGGCTGATTTTGTATCCCTGTAAATTGATCTATTAAATCATAAACTTTAAAGATATGCCGTCAAAATCGATAGGAATTATTTTAATTGTTGTGGGAGTTATCATGATAGCTTATACAAGTTTTAATTATGTGACTACTGAAAGAATCGTGGACATAGGTCCAGTTAAAATTGATGGAGAAAAGAAACACCAAGTTCAATGGTCACCTATTGCTGGCGTGGTATTGCTGGTTGGAGGCGTTGCCTTTTTATTCTTGTCTAAAAAGAGTTCAACATAGGTGCATTTTGCTTTTCTGCAATTTAAAATTATAATTAGATACCGGGTTTAAATTGTCTTTTGATTGGAAGGTGAGATATAATAGTTTTGCCTTCCATTTTTTATTCAGTTCAGAATGGAGCGCTGGATTTTGTACTTGCAGGATTCGAACTTTAGAATAAATTGGTCTTTGGTATCGTGTATAGAATCTTAATGTCGGATGATGGTTAAAGTATTTTGAACCTAATAGGTTAAGTTGATGTTCTCATGGATATAGGCAATATACAAGTTGTAGTTATTTTTAGTCTGGGGTAAGGATTGATTCTTATTTTCAATTTTATGCCACTCCTCCTAAAACCAACCAGACAGGATTTCTTTGATGCAAGATTGTATTTTATGTTTTCAATTTTATTTAGATAAAATTGGATCAACTGCTGCGTTTAGAAATTTACGTTTAACCTAATTTATTCAAATGATAAAAATTTCCAAAAGGGGCGTTATTCTCGAAAAATCTCAATTAACTTTTGAACAGAATGGTGTTCTTAATCCTGCTGTTTACCAATGTGAGGAGAAGCTCCATATGTTATATAGGGCAGTGGAGGATGGAAATTTTTCCAGCATAGGGTATGCATGTTTAAAGGATCCACTCGTAGTCGATTACCGATTAGAACATCCACTAATGGTTCCGGAAACAAATTATGAATCACATGGCGTAGAAGATCCCCGACTTGCTAAAATCGACGAACTTTATTATTTGTGTTATACTGCCTATGATGGGACCAATGCGTTGGCGGCAATTGCCACATCAGCTGATCTGGTGCATTTTGAAAGGAAGGGGATTGTGGTTCCGCAAATCGATTATGAGACTTTTAAGTCATTGACAAAAGATTTAAAGTTAAATGAAAAGTATTGCCGTTACAATGAAAAGAATAATCATCAGTCACATCCTGAACAGTTAAATTTAATTTGGGATAAAAATCTGGTGCTTTTTCCAGAAAAAATCGAGGGTAAATTTACATTCCTGCATCGCATAAAACCGGACATTCAATTGTTCAGTGTTGTAAGTCTGGACGAATTGACACCGCAATATTGGGAAGATTATTTACGAAAGCTGGACAAACACATAGTGCTTGCGCCAAAATATGATCATGAATTGAGTTATATAGGCGGGGGATGCCCTCCAATTAAAACGCTTCATGGTTGGCTTATCATTTATCATGGAGTGCATGATACAACGGAAGGATACGTTTACAATGCTTGTGCAGCCCTTTTGGATTTAAACGATCCGACCATAGAAATAGCCAGATTGCCCTATCCATTAATAAGTCCTGAGCTGTCCTGGGAACTAAAGGGTGAAGTAAATAATGTATGCTTTCCAACAGGTACGGCAATTTTTGACGATACACTTTATATTTATTATGGTGCGGCAGATGAGAGAATTGCATGTGCTACCATAAGTTTGGATGAACTAACAAAAGAACTTTTACTTAACTCCATTTAATATGAATACCAATAGCTTGATTAGAATTCATGATGGTTCAGAATTGTCCATACATCCGAATCTTAGATTGATGAATGAGAGCAGACAAGAACTCAGGGAGCAAACACTTCCTGAAATCCTATTTATTAGTTCCTACCCACCCAGAGAATGTGGAATAGCAACATATTCACAGGATTTGATTAAAGCACTCAACAATAAATTTAGTAATTCATTTTCGCTCAAGGTTTGTGCATTACAATCCGATTTAGAAGTTAGAAATTATCCTGAAGAGGTGAAGTACATTTTAAATCCAAGTGAAAAGGCTAATTTTTTTAATCTTGCTCAACTGATTAATAAAGATAAGAATGTAAAACTGCTGTTGATTCAGCATGAATTTGGGCTGTTTCCTTCCGGAAAAGATAATGTGTTATTGCAATTTATTCAAATGGTAGAGAAACCTTCTATTTTGGTTTTCCATACAGTTTTACCTAATCCCGATGCTTTTATGAAGGATAGTGTAACCCAGTTGGCTTCAGCATGTTCTTCAGTAGTGGTGATGACTAAAAATTCCGCTAAAATTCTCAAAAGCGCTTATGGCATACAAACGCATAAAGTTGAAGTTATTCAACATGGAACCCATCTTGTACCCCATCTGAATAAGGAATCCTTAAAATTGAAGTATGGACTTCAGGGCAAAAAGGTTTTATCCACATTTGGCTTATTGAGTTCAGGAAAAAGTATTGAGACTACTTTAGATGCATTGCCAACAATTGTTAAAGAAAATCCTGGGGTAATTTTTCTTGTCATTGGAAAAACTCATCCAGGAGTTATTCTTAGTGATGGAGAAATATACCGCAACATGCTGGAGGCCAAAGTAGAAAAACTGGGTCTTCAAAATTATGTCAAGTTTATTAACTATTTTCTGCCTCTGGAAGATTTATTAGAATATTTACAACTAACCGATATATATTTATTTACCTCAAATGATCCGCATCAGGCCGTAAGTGGCACATTCGCCTATGCAATGAGTTGTGGTTGTCCAATTATTTCCACTCCGATACCTCATGCTAAAGAAGTGTTAAGAGAAAACACTGGAATTCTGATCGACTTTCAAAACAGCCATCAGCTTTCTGATGCAGTAAATCGATTGATGAGTGACGAGGCACTTCGGACTACTTTTAGTCTGAACGCACTTCAAAGAATTGTACCTACTTCCTGGGAAAATGCTGCAATTTCTCATGCAATGCTTTTTATGGAAACTGCCTGTCAAATCAATAGTTCTTATACACAAGTTAAATCAGGGTCACAACGTGGAGGATATCAGGCAGAGTTTATCAATTTGCAATACCGCCTTCCTGTGATAAGTTTGAATCATATTAAGCGGATGACAGATGATTTTGGCATTGTCCAATTTGGATTGATCAATCAACCGGATCTAAGCAGTGGATATACACTGGATGATAATGCTCGTGCACTGATAGCAATGTGTATGTTTTATAAAATGACACCACACGCTGAAGACTTGTTGGAGATTAGAAAATATTTAGATTTTATACAATTCTGTCAGCAAAGCGATGGTAGTTTTTTGAATTATGTGGATATTGAAAGAAATTTTACAAGTCAAAATGAGTCTACCAATTGCTCTGATTCAACCGGAAGAGCAATATGGGCATTGGGATATTTTATGTCTTGTTATGATGTACTTCCTGTAGAATGGATAAATGAAGCAAAAGCATGTTTAATTAAAGCTTTGCCATTGGCAGAAAAGATGCATTCGACCAGATCGATGTCATTTATTATAAAAGGATTGTTTTATTCACTTCAGCGGGAACCATCTGTTGAATTTTCTGATTTGATTAAAAAGTTGGCAGATCGTCTGGTTCAGATGTTTCGTCATGAAGCAGAAAATGGATGGAATTGGTATGAGGGTTATCTTACTTATGCGAACAGCATCATACCTGAGGCTTTGCTTTGCGCATGGTCTGTTACCACTGATCCAGTCTATAAAGAAATTGCAAAGCAGTCATTTGATTTTTTATTGTCTATGACTTTTGACGATGGAGGGATAAAAGTAATCTCCAATAAAACATGGCTGGTAAAAGACAAGAAGACCGCCCGACACGGAGAGCAACCTATTGATGTAGCTTATACTATTCTTGGGTTGGACCAATTTTATCAGGTTTATAAGAAAAAAGAACACTTGCATAAAATGGCAATAGCATTTAATTGGTTTATGGGTAATAATCATTTACATCAGATAATGTACAATCCTTGTACAGGAGGGTGTTATGATGGACTGGAAGAGACTCAGGTGAATTTAAATCAAGGTGCAGAATCCACCATCAGTTATCTGATGGCAAGAATCACTGTAGAGAAATATTTTATTGCTAGGCAAAATTCAATTTTGCTTCAAAATAAAGGGAAAAATAAAAAGTTGCAGGTTGAAGACAAAATCACCGATTTATCATTTCTATTTAATTAAATTTCATTTTTAGGTTCCATTTTTGATCTAATTATGGTTATTTGAATTTTTTTTAAAATAGTACTTATTCCATCTTATAATTTTGTCGTTATCATATCAAATATTTAAGATTGATTTATTAATGTGTTCACGTAATAAGTGAAGTTTGTAACATTAAGTCAGCCAAATGTAATTATAAATGAGGATACTGTAAGAACTTTGTATCCTAATTAAAATCAATCTTAAATTTATGTTTAACTTTAAAATGAAATTATTTACTTTTTGCACTTTAACTGCATTTTTATTTAGTATGCCTGATAAGATATTAGCGCAAAGAGCAGTTGTAGGGGTTCGATTAATGCCAACATTTTCAAAATTGGATGTCAATAATTCATCCGGTGGCGTCATCAAGGGGGAGGTAACATTGGGATATGGGGTAGGAGCCTTTCTTGGTTTTAGTTTTTCAAGGTTCATAGGCATTCAAGCGGAAATTATTTATAGTTCTTTATCTCAGAAATATAAGGAGATGGACGTAGAGCGTAATATTAGATTAAAGTATCTAAATATTCCGTTAATGCTTTCTTTAAACACAGGCAAGAATAAATTTGTGAATTTAAATGTCGTAGCTGGTCCACAAGTGGGCATAAGTGTTGGTAGCAGATTAGTTATTGCAGATGGCGGGACACCAGGATCTACTGACGGAGTACTTTCCGTTAAGCGTGGAGATCTTGGATTTGCTTATGGTGCGGGTGTTGACTTCGCATTGAATCCAGCCAAGAATATTCGTCTTGGATTAGGATATCGTGGCGTGGTTGGCTTGATTGACATCAGTGATGACAGCAGAACAGATGCCAATAATTCTTATTATTTATTGGATAAATCACATATAAAGACCAATGCAGTTTATGCGGGTGTATCATTTATATTTTAAGGATATGGCATTTTGAGTTGAAGTAATACCTTGGAAAAATTAAATCCTGTTTCGAAAGAAACGGGATTTTTTGTTTTATTTCTTTTTAATTTATTTCCTAAAAAAGTAGTATAAAGAATGAAATCATAGAAATCTAAATTTATCAGTGAAACTTGTAATTAATAAAAATTTGGATGTAATTTATATTGAAAATAAAAGACCAATTTTGTAGAGTAAAAATTTATTTATAACACAAAAAATACTATTATGAATCTGGGAAAAGTTTTATTGGGAATTGCAGCCGGAGTTGCTGTTGGGGTTACAGTAGGTGTTTTATTTGCACCACATAAGGGATCAAAGACAAGGAGGAAAATTGTTGAAAGACAAGTTGAATTAACGGATGATTTGGAAAATCGAATAGATGAATTTATTAATTTGTTATCCAAAAAATATGAGTCTATAAAAGAGGGTGCTACCCATATAACAGAAGCATGGGTTTCAAAGCCTGAAGGAACCAACCACAACCCAAAATCTAATGATCAGAAGGTATCATCTTGATAGGTTTATTATTAGTTCAAGATTTTTTAAATTAGGAAATAATAACCAATAAATTATCCATTTAAATTAATTGTCTTATGGGGTTGAAGATAGAGGAAATTAAGTCTTTGGTTGAATATACAGAAGAGTATGTAAAGACAACCTATAAGCTTTATCAATTGAAAGCAGTAAGAAAGAGCATTGACTTGGCCAGTTTTATAACCACCAGGCTTTTTTATATTGTGTTATTATGCTGTTCTTTATTTTTTCTTTCGATAGGCTTGTCCATTTATTTAGGAGAATTATTGAATAGTTTATATCTCGGTTTTTTTATAATGTCATTTGTAATATTTATTTCTTCAGTGGTTTTTTCTTTTTTGGGTTACCGATGGATCAAGAGGATCATAGGAAGTATTTTAATTCATAAAATCGACTTGACAGAATAATGAAAATTAATACATACGAAATTGAACTAAAGCTTGCTATTGAAGTTATGGAATTGAAGCATTCAGAACAAGGGGCTATTCTAAACGAAAAGTTTACCCAAATGATTGGGCAAGTCAGTCTTGGAGATTTAATTATAAGGTCTCTGCGTGAAATTTCAAATTCAAAGAGTTTGCAAAAGGAGGCTAAGGGTGTTGTGCTCAATTTAGCTTTGGATGAATTATCTTCCTGTGTCATCAAGTGGGTGGAGAAGAAACCCATGAGGAAAATAATTTTTAATGTGTTGATTTTAGGTATTTCGAAATCTGAAATTAATTTTGGAATTCAATTGAGATCTGTTTTAAAAAGTGCATTCGCAGCAATTATCAGTTATAAGCGAAATGTAAAATAATTAATTTCTGACACATCGCATGTGCATAAAATTTTAGAAGAAATTATTGGGTTTTCTATCTATTGATCTGGTTAGAATTTAAATGATTATTTTCTTCCAGATGAAAAAATAAATTTGGTATAGTTATATTTTGATTATTTATTTTTTCAACATGAATCATGTTGTATTATATATCTGTTTTTCAAAGTGGAAATTCGTTCACTTTTAATGTTTAATTAATGAAAATGAAGAAGTTGTTTACCTTTTTTGCTGTAGTATCGATAGCCTTGATGGCTTCGTGCAAAAAGGATGATTTTGTAGATATAAAGGGAGTATGCCCATTGGTAATTTCTACCAATCCGACAAATGGAGAAATCGGTGTTTCCCTGGATAAGTTAATTACAATTACATTTAATGAGGAGATGAATCCCTCTACTATGCACTCAGGGACTATATCCATCACAGGTTTATCGCAGATTGCAGGAGTTATAACCTATTCTGGTAATACTGCAAGTTTTAATCCAGTGAATGATTTAGAACCCAACACCACCTATACAGGAAGAGTGACCAGAGGTGTAAAGGATGTCAGAGGAAATGCCTTGCAAGTGGATTATGTTTGGTCGTTTAGCACTGGAATTACCTTATCCCCGATAGTAATCGTAACTGATCCATTCAATAATGAAAAAAATGTAGTGCTGAATAAAATTATTTCAGCTACTTTCAGTGAGTCCATGGATCCTGGGACTTTTTCAGCAAGTTCATTTATTATTACCGATGGAATAAGCCAGATCGATGGTTTAATTTCCTATAATGGTACAACTGTTAATTTTCAACCAACCACCTTGTTGGATCCAAATGTAACATATACAGCAATCTTAACTTCATCCATTACAAATGTCTCAGGAATACCTTTGGTTAATGATTATGTGTGGACATTTATGACCATCAATAATATTTCCCCTTTTGTAATTTCTACAGATCCTTCAAATGAGGAAACAAATGTTGTTTTATCTAAAGTGGTAAGCGCAACTTTTAGTGAATCGATGAATGCATCGACCATTAATGGCTCAAGTTTTATTTTGAGACAAGGCACTACAATTATTTCAGGTGTGGTCAGCTATACAGGAGTTACCGCGAAATTTACTCCAACTTCACCTCTTGTTGCGAATACCACATATACGGGAACCATAAGTGCTTCTGTTAAGAGCTCGACTGGAATAAATATGTCATCCGATTATGTTTGGATATTTAGCACCGGTTCTATTTTGGCACCTACTGTTATTTTTACAGATCCTGCAAATGGAGAAACAGGTGTAGTGCTCAACAAAGTAGTTAGGGCAGGATTCAGCACACCAATGAATCCTTTGACCATTACAACAGAGAGTTTTATTTTGATGCAAGGTGTAAATTTGATTCCAGGCACAGTTACCTATGCCGGAACTATTGCAACATTTACCCCAACTCAAGCACTTAAACCTAATACAGTTTATACAGGTACTATTAAAACTCTTGCAAAAAATATTGTCGGTACACCATTGTTGAATGATTATGTCTGGTCCTTTACCACTGTATTGAATTTAGCACCTGTTATAATTTCTACTGATCCGACCAACAATGCAATTAATGTGCCCACTAATAAAGTGGTAACTGCAAACTTTAGTATGGCTATGGATCCTTCAAGCATCACCACAACCAGTTTCTTTATGATGCAAGGTGTAAATTCTGTAAAAGGTGTTGTTTTGTACCAGGGAACCACGGCATCTTTTGTGCCATCCAGTTCATTAAAGTCCAACACACTTTATACAGTAACCATAACTAATGCAGTTAAGAATCTCGCAGGTGTAACCATGGTGAACAATTATGTATGGTCTTTTACTACTGTCACAGTGCCAGCGCCAACTGTAGTTTCAACGGATCCATTCAATAATGAAACAGGAGTTGCATTAAATAAAATAGTTAAAGCAACTTTCAGTATGGCCATGGATCCACTTTCGATCAATGTGAATACTTTTATATTGAAACAAGGTGTGAACATAATTCCTGGAACTATTTCTTATTCAGGAGTCACTGCCACATTTACACCAACCGGGGCATTGTTGCCGAATACTGTTTATACCGGAACTATAACCAACGGAGTAAAGAATCTTGCGGGAATTCCTATGGTAAATAATTATAGTTGGTCATTCACTACTGTTTTAAATTTAGCTCCTACAGTTATTTCCACGGATCCAACAAATGGAGCAACCGCAGTAGCCCTTAATAAAACTATTGGTGCTACTTTTAATATGGCCATGGATCCATTGACCATCAATGGAAATACCTTCACCTTGAAAGAAGGTACAAACACAGTAACAGGATCCATTTTTTATTCTGGGGTGACAGCAATATTTACACCAACCGGTGCATTGTTGCCGAATACTGTTTATACCGGAACTATTACTACCGGTGCTAAAAATTTGGCAGGAATTCCATTGGCAAATAATTACGTTTGGACTTTTACAACCATAGCAGGGATTCCACCAACTGTGATTTCCACAGACCCGAATAATAATGCTGTAGGTGTCGCTTTAAATAAAGTGATCACAGCAAATTTCAGTATGCCGATGGATCCGACAACTATAAATAGTAATACTTATTTCGTAAAGCAGGGGAATAATTTGATTCCTGGAAGCATATCCTATTCCGGAACTTTGGCGACATTTAATCCTACCAATGATTTGGAATTAAATACTTTGTATACAGTAACTTTAACGAATAGTGTGAAGAATCTTGCAGGTACTCCCATGACAAACGATTATGTTTGGAGTTTTACCACTAGAACCTTTATCAACCCACCATTGGTCAACCTTAAATCCGTAGAAAGATTTGGAATTATTGCTGGAGTAGGAATTAGTAACAATGCAGGTATCAGTGTCATAAATGATTTGGATGTCGGTATCAGTCCGGGCGTGCGATCATCAGTTACCGGATTTCCACCTGCGATAGTAGTAAATGGTGCAATTTATTGTTCGGATGATGTTTCACCTCCAGGAGTGGCTGCATTGTTGACTCAGGCGAAAGCTGATCTTACAGCGGCCTATAATTTTGCTCAGGGTGCTTCTTCACCTCCACCGGTTACCATATCAGGTGATCAAGGAGGGTTAACTTTGCGCCGGGCATTTACAAAACTACCTCCTCCTTACAAATTGCTTCCGGTGATTTAACACTGGATGCTCAAGGCGATCCAAGTGCTGTTTGGATCTTTCAAATAGCTTCAAGTCTTACCACTATTGGCGGTGCTGGTGGCAGTGTGATACTTGCAGGAGGAGCTCAAGCCGGAAATATTTTCTGGGCAGTAGGAAGTTCCGCCACAATAGGAAACAGTACTGCTTTTCAAGGAAATGTATTGGCGTTAACTTCTATAACCATGAATACTGGCGCTTCAGTGGATGGAAGAATGTTGTGCATCAATGGTGCAGTAGTTCTTACCGGAACGAATACAATTAACAGACCTTAAATTTTAAAAAGATGAAAAATATTATAATGATAGATACAAAACCTTACAATACAGGGTCGCACTATCAAACTCTTATGAAGATTACTTTAATAATTGTTTTGTTTATGGCAACACTTCAATTACACTTAACCGCACAATCATTTGAATACACTAAACCTTCCTGGTGGATAGGCGCAGCAGCGGGTGCAAATTTAAATTTTAACAGAGGATCTACGCAAGAGTTGAATGCGGAATTTACCTCACCAGTTGCCTTTCACAATGGGTTTGGTGCAGGTTTATTTCTGGCTCCTTTAGTAGAATATCAGGCGCCCGGCTCAATGTTTGGCTTTGGATTTCAGGCAGGGTACGACAGTCGAAAAGGCAAATTCGATCAGGTAATCACACCCTGTGATTGTCCTGCGGACTTGAGTACAAAGTTGAGTTATATCACCGTGGAACCTAGTTTGAAATTTGCTCCTTTTAAATCAAATTTCTATTTGTTTGGTGGGCCGCGTATTGCTTTCTTAATAGATAATTCTTTTACTTATAAATTAGGCATTAATCCTGCCTATCCGGATCAACTGCCCAATCCAGATGTAAAGGGGGATTTAAGTAATACAAACAAGACTTTATTATCTATGCAAATTGGAGCGGGATATGACATTCCAATGTGTTCACAGAATCATCAGATTCAATCTATGATTTCTCCATTTGTTTCGTTTCAACCTTACTTCGGTCAATCTCCTAGATCAATTGAAACCTGGAATTTGACAACGGTAAGAGTTGGCGCTGCAATAAAATTTGGAAGAGGAAAGAAAATTCCTCTTCCGGCAATTATCTTAATGGAAGATCCTGTATTTAAATTCACCATCATTTCCCCAGAAAATATTCCTGTTTCCAGGAGAGTGAGAGAGACTTTTCCTGTATTAAACTATGTTTATTTTGATGGAGAGTCTACAGAAATTTCAGATCGATACGTGTTATTAAATAAAAATCAAGTAAAAGACTTTAAAGAAGATCAACTTGAAGTTTTTAAACCTAAAAAACTGTCAGGACGTTCGGACCGTGAGATGGTTGTGTACTATAATGTACTAAATATCTTAGGAGACAGAATGCAAAAAGAACCTTCATCGGATATCATTTTGGTTGGTTCTTCCATCAAAGGAATTGATCATGGTAAGTTAATGGCGTCATCTGTAAAAGAGTATTTGGTGAATATATTTGCCTTAAATCCGAGTCGTATTAGCATAGAAGGGCGAGATAAACCAAAAATACCATCTGAACAACCCGGAGGAACTTTGGAACTTGATCTGCTTCGTGAAGGGGATCAAAGAGTATCCATTGAAAGTAATTCTCCGGCACTTTTGATGGAGTTTCAAAGTGGTAAGGAAATGTTGTTGAGGCCTATTCAAATTAATTCCATCCAGGAGGCTCCTTTGGATAGTTATGTTTCATTTAACGTTGAAGGGGCTACACAAGCTTTTACATCATGGAATATAGAAATAAAAGATAGTAAGGGCAAAATTCAAAGTTTTGGACCTTACCACAAAGATCTGGTTACCATTCCGGGTAAAACCATTTTAGGAGAAAGACCTGAGGGAGATTTTGTGGTAACTATGAAAGGGATAAGGGAAGATGGTAAGATTGTTTCACAAAGCAATAAGGTTCATATGGTCCTTTGGAAACCGGATGAAAATGAACAGGGCATTAGATATAGTGTGATTTATGAATTTAATGAGTCAAAAGCAATTTCAATTTATGAAAAATATCTCACCGAAGTGGTTGCAAAAAAAATACCTGTAGGTGCTAAAGTTATCATACATGGTCACACAGATGCCATTGGAGAGGAAGCCAACAATCAAAAATTATCACTGGCCAGGGCATTGGATGTGAAAACAATATTGTCTGCAAGTCAGGCATTGGAAGGAAGAAATGATGTTATTTTTGAAGCCATGGGTATGGGAGAGGACGATACGTTTGCACCATTTGGCAACAAATTTCCAGAAGAAAGAGCCTATAATCGCACAGTAATTATAGACATTATTCCAAATAAAGAAAGGTAGTATAATTTGAAGGGTTAATCAAGAGGGGCTGCCTATTGTAAAATAGGTAGCTCTTTTAGTATACCTATTTCTAGTTTGTAAAATTTTCATTGTCCTCGAAAATAAATTAGATTTTGAAGGATTAAGTTTTATATGAAATTGAGTAAAATATGTAAATAATAAATTTTTGGATGTAATTATTATAATTAATGATGGTGCATCTTTGGGGAGTGATAATTCAATCACAAGATAAATATTTAGAAAATGAATTCAACAGAGTTAAAGGGAAATTGGAACGAGCAAAAAGGGAAACTAAAACAAAAATTTGCTGAACTGACTGACGATGATCTTATGTTTGGTGAAGGTAAGATGGAAGAAATGATTGGTAAGTTACAAATAAAGCTTGGTAAGTCCAAAGAAGAATGGCAGAAGATGATGGCCGAACTGTAAAAGAATCATTACACTTTGAGAGACCAAAATTAACTTTAAAAATTATTAAAAAATGAATAAAATATTGTTTTATATATTGCCGGTGGCTTTGATTTCAAGCCTAATTATGATGTGCTCGTCTCCCGCAGAAAAGGTTAATACTGCACAGCAGGAAGTCAATCAGGCCAACAAGGATTTGGAAAAGGCCAATCAGGAGTATCAACAGGATATCTTAAATTATAAGAAGGAAAACGAAACCCGTATCGCCACGAATGACCAGTTGATATCAGATTTTAAAGTCAGGATCGCCAATGAAAAGAAAGCTGTCAAAGATGAGTATAATAAGAAGATAGCTGAATTGGAGCAAAAAAACACCGATACCAGAAGAAAATTGGATGAATATAAAGCTGAAAGTAAAGAAAAATGGGAGAGCTTCAAATCCGAATTCAACAGAGATATGGATGAATTAGGTACTGCGCTTAGTAATTTGACAGTAAAAAATAAGTAATAATTAGAGTATATTTTAAATAAAATGTTTAGTGGTTTCATCAGGTCCTTAGATTAATTTTAAGGACCTGATTTTTTATATTTTGTTGTTTCAAATTATTTCTGCGTGGAAAATAATATTTAATTCATGGCTTAAGCTTGTAATATGAATTTTTTTATTTTTATTTTTGAAATTGAAATAGTGGTGGAATCCTTTTTTAAATATTGAGATTTGAATGATTATTTAATTCTGTTAATTATGTAACAGAATTTTTGAGAGGTGTAAAGAATTAGATTTTTATCTCACGAAATTTGGGTGGTTGAAAATAGTTTCATCCATCAATTTCTTTCAAAATGAAGTACTATATTCTCTACGCTTTTATTCTAACACTTCTCAGCTTATTGCCGCGTACAGCATACACCCAGGCTCCAAATTTAGGAACTACTTCAACTTTTGCACTGTTCACTGCAGCAGGTGCTTTTAACAACAATGGCACAACAACAGTAGTAGGGGATATTGGTACTAATGTAGGTGCATTCTCAGGTTTTCCTCCTGGAATTGTCGCCGGCCAGATTCATGTAGCTGATCCTGTAACTGCACAGGCAGCAGTGGATGTCGATGCTGCTTATATGCAATTAGACGGATTACCTTGTGGTGCAGTGATTGGCACTACATTAGGAAACAATCAAACTTTAATGCCGAACATTTATTGTTTAGGAGCTGCATCTGTGATAAATGGGGATCTCATTTTGGATGGTCAGTGTGACCCAAATGCATTATTTATTTTCCAGATTGATGGTGCACTTTCTACGAATGTTTCTGCCAGAGTTATTTTAATTAATTCTGCATCTATTTGTAATGTTTACTGGCAGGTAAATGGCGCTTTTTCATTAGGTGACAATTCTGTGTTTCGAGGAACTTTAATAGGAAATGGAGCCATCAGTCTTTTACAAGGATCTAGTCTGTTAGGAAGAGGACTTTCTCGTGCAGGTGCAATTGAGTTACATACCAATGTTGTAAATATAGATACCAAACCTACGGCATCAAATATTTCTGCAAATGGTCCTTCTACATTTTGTGTAGGAGATAGTGTGGTTTTAACAGGCAATTGCGGTGGAACCTGGAATACCGGTTCCACGGTTTTAGCCATAACTGTAAAAATATCAGGAGATTATTTTGTAACCAATATAAATTCATGCGGAAGTTCTGTTTCAAATCATATTCAAGTTATTGCCAATCCAGTTCCGGTTTGTTCCATTAATGGATTATCGGACATTTGTGAAGGACAGTCCACCAACCTTTGTTCTCCTCCTGGAGCCGCAAGTTATCTTTGGAATACCGGGGCAGTAACGAATTGTATTTTGGTGCGTGATGCTGGAGTTTATAGCGTTACAGTTTTAGACTTAAACGGATGCAGCAGCACATGTAGCAGGACCGTGACCACCATACCAATACCAGTGTGCACAATAAGCGGAAATTCGGTAATTTGTGATGGTCAATCCACGGAACTTTGTTCCCCTTCTGGTTCTGCAAGTTATTTGTGGAGCACAGGACAAACTACCAGTTGTATTCCTGTTAGTTTGGGCGGAAATTTTTTGGTGACAGTTACGGATGCCTCAGGTTGTAGTAGTGTGTGTAACAAGGTTGTAAGTTTGTTGCCATTACCATCCTGCAATATCAGTGGAAATGCAACATTTTGTGAAGGGCAGTCCACGGAACTTTGTGCGCCATCTGGTTCTGCAAGTTATTTGTGGAGCACAGGGGAAACTACTAATTGTATCACAGTAAGTGTTGCTGGAAATTTTATAGTTACAGTAACAAGTATGGCAGGGTGTATAAACACTTGCAGTATTGTTGTTAATGAACTTCCATTGCCCGTTTGTTCCATCAGTGGCAATGCTGTAATTTGTACGGGACAATCTACGGAACTTTGTTCTCCTGCTGGTTCTGCAAGTTACTTGTGGAATACTGGTCAAACAAATAATTGCATCATTGTAAGTGTGGCCGGGACTTATTCTGTAACCGTGACAGATGCATTAGGGTGTATGAGTATTTGTAGTAAAGTTGTAACAATACTTCCGGCTCCGGTTTGTACCATCAGCGGAAATGCAATCCTTTGTGAGGGACAAAGCACAGAGCTTTGTGCACCTGCAGGAGCATCTAATTATCTATGGAGTACCGGACAGACAACAAATTGTATCATCGTAAATTCAGCAGGTAATTACAGTGTAGTGGTAACTGATGCTGCAGGATGTAGCAGCACTTGCAATAAAAGTGTAATCATAATCATTCCACCGGCATGTAATATTAGTGGAAGTAATTTTATTTGTGTAGGCCAAAGCATTCCACTTTGTGTACCTGCTGGATCGTATGCGTACATTTGGAATACCGGTCAGACAACAAATTGTATTTCGATAAATAGTGCAGGAAATTATACGGTTACTATAACTGATGCACTTGGCTGTACCAGCAGTTGTGCCAAACAAGTAACATCAAGTCCACTGCCTATTTGTAATATTACCGGTAAGGATAATTTTTGTACTAATGGAGAGCAAATATTACTTTGCGCTACAACAGGAGCATTTAGTTATTTGTGGAATACCGGCGAAACAACAAGTTGTATAAATATTTTTAATGTGGGTATTTATGCAGTTACCATTACAAATGCAGCAGGATGTAATTCAAGCTGTAGCAAAACTATTTATTTTCAACCCTTACCTGATTGTGTAATTTCAGGAGACGAATTCATTTGTCAAGCCGGACAAAATATTGAATTATGCACTCCTCCCGGATCGGCATCATACCATTGGAGCAATGGTAAAACAACCAATTGTATTACCATCAATACTGCTGGTACATATTTACTTACCATTACGGATGCAAGTGGATGTACCAGCACTTGCAGCAAAACAGTAAGTCTTAATCCCTTTCCATTTTGTCAGATTAGTGGTTTGGATTTTATTTGTGCAGAAGGGCAAGAAATCCAACTTTGTGTCCCTGCAGGTGCCAGTTCTTATTTATGGAATACGGGCGCGATGACCAATTGTATTATGGTTAGTTGGCCCGGTAAATACGAAGTATCCATCACCAATGCCAATGGATGTGTCAGCAAATGCAGCAAGACAATTATTATTACTCCATTTGCAGATTGTCAAATCCTTGGAAGCAATTCCATATGTTCCGGTCAACCTTCGCAGCTATGTGCGAGTCCTATCGGTCTTAACTATTTATGGAGCACCGGGCAAACCTCAGGATGTATTGAAGTGATTAATGCAGGAACTTATACCCTTACAGTTACAAATACCAACGGATGCACTAGCGTTTGTGAAAAAAATATGTTGAATGCCATTTCACCCGATTGTACCATTACAGGAAATAATGTTATTTGTGAAGGATTTACCACGACATTTTGTGCGCCGGAAGGAGCTGTGAGTTATTTATGGAACAATGGAATGACAAGCCAGTGTATAACCATTAGCACACCTGCGAATTACAAAGTCACGGTAACCAGTGCCAGTGGGTGTAGCAGTATTTGCAGTAAAACAGCCATCTTAAATCCATTGCCAATATGTGACATCAATGGTAAAAATTCAATCTGTCAATCAGGACAAAATATCAAAATTTGCTCTCCGCCTGGAATTGGTACATACATTTGGAATACCGGACAAATATCTAATTGTATCAGTATAGATACCCCCGGAACTTTTACGGTCACAGTAACCAGTGCGCTTGGATGCAGTAGTGTTTGTTCTAAAACAATTTTTCTGGATTCAATTCCAGATTGTACAATTTCTGGTGATGGGTTTATTTGTGAGCTTGGTCAGGCTACAACACTTTGCGCACCAACAGGTGCCAAAGGCTATCTTTGGAGCACAGGCCAAAAAACTAATTGTATCACAGTAAACCTTCCCGGGACTTATATTGTAACCGTAACAAATTTTGAAGGCTGCAGCAGCAGTTGTTCAAAAGTAGTTAGCTTATATTCTTCACCAACCTGCATTATTACAGGAGGCGATATTATTTGTCTGGAAGGACAATCGATTAGTTTGTGTACCCCTTCGGGTGCAATTTCATACCAATGGAATACAGGACAGAACACCAATTGCATTGCTGTGAATTTACCCGGAAGTTATTCGGTTACCATTACCCATCAAAATGGCTGTATCAGCACATGCACAAAATTAGTGAGTTTGAATACTAGTCCAACTTGTACAATAATTGGCGATACATTTATTTGCGATACTTTGAAAAACATTATCTTGTGTACACCAACAGGTGCTCAATCTTATCTATGGAATACAGGCCATTCCACGAATTGTATTTCAATTAACTTGCCAGGAACTTATTCTGTTTCCGTTACCAATATGAATGGGTGTGTAAGTATCTGCTCTAAAAATGTTGTATTTAATCCTTTGCCATACTGTCTCATTACGGGGGACGCATTTATTTGTGGGGAGGGTAAGTCATCTACCTTATGTGTACCAATTGGTGCAACATCGTATTTGTGGAGTAACGGTCAAACTACAAATTGTATTCAGGTGAATACACCTGGAAATTATTCAGTGACCATAACACATGCAAATGGCTGTGTGAGCACTTGTGTTCAGGAAGTTGTTTTAAATTCAACACCTGCTTGTAGTATTTCAGGGGATGAAATTATATGTGGTATAAGCAGATCCGCAGCCCTTTGTGTGCCAGAAGGTGCGGCTGCATATTGGTGGAATACCAATCAAACAGAAAGATGTATAGATGTCAGTTTACCTGGAACCTATTCTATTACCGTCACAAATACAAACGGGTGTATCAATAAGTGTAGTAAGATTGTTTTACTCGATTCACTTGTTCAGTGCAATATCACCGGAGATGATTTAATTTGTGAAGAAGGAGGATTGACCACTTTGTGTGCTTCTGTAGGTGCAAAATCCTATCATTGGAATACGGGTGATACTACACATTGCCTTTCGGTAAGTTTGCCAGGCCTTTATTCACTCACCACCACCAATTCAAATGGATGTATCAATACTTGCGATAGAACAGTGATTAGGAGTGCAGGTTCCGGATGTATCATTACAGGGAATAATTTTATTTGCAATGGAGAGGCAACATTATTATGTGCCCCATCAAGCTGCGCTGCATATAAATGGAGTAATGGGGATACTACAAGTTGTATTATAGTTCGAAGTTCGGGTTTATATTCAGTGACTATTACCGGTATGAATGGTTGTGTGAGTATATGTAGTTTGAATGTCCTGGATACTTCGGCAAGATCATGCATTATTTCTGGAATTACAACAGTTTGTGAAGGGCAGCCCACACTTTTATGTGCACCTTCCGGATGTTCAGAATATCTATGGAATAACGGAGCAAGAACAGGTTGCATACTTGCTAAAAATCCCGGCATTTATTCTGTAACCATAACGAATAAAAATGGTTGCAGCAGTATCTGTTCGGTTATGGTCACTTTAGAACCGAGTGTCAGCTGTTTGATTTCTGGAAAAACAACAGTTTGTGAAGGTCAACCAACATTATTGTGTGCGCCTCCGGGTTGCGTAGAATATCGTTGGAATACAGGGGCAAGAACCAGCTGTATTATGGCCAGCTTACCTGGAATGTACTCTGTTAGTTTGACCAATGGGAATGGCTGTATCAGTACGTGTTGCGTGTCAGTATCCGAAACACAAGCTTCTACTTGTCTCATCACAGGTAATCAAATTATTTGCCCTGGGCAACCTACACTTTTGTGCGCACCTGATGGATGTGCTCAATATTTGTGGAGCACAGGAGATACTACTAATTGCATCATTGCAAGAATCGCAGGAATGTATTCGGTTACAGTTTCCAATGCGAATGGATGTACAACCAGTTGTTGTATGGAAATTACGGAAAGTCAAGCTCCTAATTGTTTGATTACCGGCAATACTAAAATAGAAAATAGAAAATCTACTTTATTATGTGCACCGGCAAATTATGTTCCTTATCTATGGAATACCGGAGATACTTCTGCATGTGTGCTCATCAGACAAGCAGGTAAGTATACGGTAACGGTAACAGGAGACAACGGTTGTTCCAGCAGTTGTTGTGTGGAAATCAATCAAGCACAATCACTCCAATGTTTGATTACAGGAGTAGATAGTATTTGCATGGGGCATTCTAATTTGCTTTGTGGACCAATTGGATGTATTTCATATTTATGGAATACCGGAGACACTACCAGTTGCATTTTAATTCAAAATGCGGGAAATTATTCACTATCCGTAAAGTATCCAGATGGAAGTATCAAAATATGCAGTCTTTTAGTCGTTGAAAAGGAAAGTCCACCTTGTCTTATAAGCGGTAACAATTCAATTTGTCAAGGTCAATCTTCAGAGTTATGTGTGATTGAAACCCAAGGTGCTACTTATTTATGGAATACCGGACAAACAACTCGATGCATCATTATAGATAGCGCGGGTACATATTCCGTAACAGTTACCTTGAATGCATGTCAGCGCACATGTTTCTTTAATGTCGGAAAAAGTCAGAATTTGTTGAGTAAAATAACCGGAAACTTATATCCCAAAAAAGGTAAAATTACAACATTGTGTGCTCCTTCGGATCAAAGGTTTTACCTATGGAATACCGGGGCCACAACTTCTTGTATTGAAGCGAGAGCCGGGTATTATTCTGTAGTAGTTACAAATACCAATGGATGTATAAGTACCGGCACCGCTCATGTGAGGCAGACGGCATCAGATATCTTTTGGGTTGCCAAAGATCAATCGTTTCTTACTAAAGGGGTGGTGAACATAAATATATACCCTAATCCATTTAAGGATTATACTAATATTGAATTTCATTGTACTTCAACCATTGAAAAGCTAACCATTGAATTATACTCTATTAATGGTAAGAGGATAGCGGTTTTATTCGATCATCAGATATATGAAGGAAATTCTTATTCGGTGGTTCTAAATTCTGAGCATTTGCCGGAAGGAATTTATATATGTAAGGTAATCCATGGAGATGAAATAGTCAATAAAAAGGTATTATTGATTAGATAGTTGAATGAAGTCTAGTACCCATACTCATAAACGTTATGAGTATGGTACTTTTTTTTTTCTGATGGTGGGTCAATTTTTTATTTTTTCAACTTGAAAAACTAAAGATTTACATCACATCATCCTACACATTTATTGCCAAGCATTTTTTTAATATTGCCCAACCATTCTTCTCTGAGAATACTAAGTACAATACTGTCCCTACGGCCACCATCAGATTTAATCACATTGGATCGTAAGACTCCTTCCTCGGTGCAACCAATGGATTTCATTGCTGCAATACTTCTTTCATTATTGTGATCTGCTCGAAATTCAACTCTCTTAAAATTCTTATGCTCAAACGCAAATTCCAGCAATAAATATTTGCAATTTTTATTTAATCTCGTTCCCTGGAATTTTTTTCCGTACCAGGTATAGCCTAATTGCAAAGTCTCATGCAAAGTTTGGATATCATAGAATCTTGTTGAGCCAGCAAATTGATTGTTGCGTTTGTCCCAAACGATGAAAGGATACTCTTTTCTTTCAGTTCTGTTGTGAAGGGCTGAGGAAATATAATTTTTCAGATTAGCTTCACCTGCCGCTGTAACAAGCGAATATTCCCAAAGGTCCGCTTCATTAACTGCGAAGGGAAGTAGATTTTCAAAATCATTTAACTTAAGGGGCCTTAATTGTACGGCATCGTTTTCGAGAATAAGTTCGGCCTCAAAATCAAAATTTATCATTTCAGTAAATTTATTTCTTCATTTGGGGGTCCATGTAATGGAAGTATTCTCTTTCGACTTTACTGATTCTAAGATGATACCATTCATACCATACTTTTTTACCCATTTGCTGAGCCATCATATGATCTGCATTATTTTTCCATGATTTGATGGCCTCAAGACTTTTCCAATAGGAAACTGTGATGCCAATTTCCGATCGTGCACTTTCAATTCCCAAAAAACCCTCTATGGTAGATGCGAGCTCCTCCATTTTGTCTGCCGTGATTCCATAGCCCTCATCTGCAGGTGTTCTTTTAGAAGTAAAAATGACCGCATAATAGGGTTTTGGGCAATTATTTGTTGGATCTGAATACATGTGTAATTTTGGAATAAAATTACACAATCATTTAAAAGCCATGCAATTTTTAATTTTCAAAATCAAAATTTAAAATAGAGATATTGCCTCTATCAAATATTTACACTAACGTACCGATTATTATATATTAGCAAAGTGCATTGGCATAGGCCAGTGCACACATTTCCAGTGTTATTTCCATTCCTGCTTCCCTGATGTGAATATTGGTCCAACCATGATCTCCCCATTTGTTGGGTATTTTTTCAATGCCTGCCAATCCAAGAAATACAGATTGTTGTACTGGGGAGAGTTTAACACAAAGTATACTCCTATCTGCATCCAGGCTGGCAAATATTCTTTTCTTAGTCCGGTAGGCAGTTTTTTCAAAATGAGGAGCTGCACTGCATCCCTTCATGGAAAGTAAATGTTCGTGTAGTGAATTTATATGATCCATCATTTGGTTTATCATTTTAGTTGCTCAGACTTGCGATGCATAGTTCTCTGATGTGCCATATTTCTTCCAATGTGAAATTTAAATTGGGTTTTTGCTCCAGCCATTTTTTTAAATAGGATTGATGGTAGGTTACCTTTTGATCACCAGATTGACACGCAGAGATTTCCTTTTCATGTGTGATATCAAGTTTGACTGCTTTTTCATTTGGAAAAGTGCAATCTATTATTTGGTCTTCTATTTTCAGGTAGCAATGAGCCTCTGGAAGTTGAGTAAGTCCTTGACTGGAAAGTATTTTTTTTAATTTAAAGCTAAAATTCGAATCCATATCAAATATACATACCATCAATTTGATGTGATTCCACTCATTTTCCTCTGCCAACATTTTTAAACACGCATGTTTGGTGCTGCAAGTACCACATTGTTCAGTGAATACTGAAAGAAGGAGATTTCTGTTTTCGTTTCTTTTGTATGGTAACTTTTTGATGTATGCACACGCTTCACCAAAATTATAACAATTAAGTTTGATAAATTGATTGGATACAAGACCATTGGAGCCTATTTTTAATTGGTCAATGTCAATTTTTTTATCTTGATGTACTTTCATTTTTTGATTTGGGCTTAGCTGGCAAAAGATCTAATTGGTTTTATTAATATTGCTTATTTTTGACATATTGCCTAAGCCGTTATTTTATTTATTAAATTAAGGAACCTGTGATGTATTTATAATTCAAATATTTGATTAAACTGTGCAATCTTATATCCGTTCTTCAATACTTGTTTGGCTTCATTACTGTTGATATTTAGTAAAGGATTGGTGTGGTTAAAATGTATAAAGTAGACTTTGGATTTGTCCATAGAACTAAGATCTGCGAATATTTTCATGCTTTCAGTGATAAAAGGATGAGGAATTTCATCCACATTTCTATGATTTATTTCTGCTGCATCATAGAAAGTACCATCTATAAAAACAAAGTCCATCTGCCGAATTAATTTTTTAATGTTTTCATCCCATTTTTGCCATTTATCAATGTCTGGAACGAACAGTGCTTTTTTTTGTGGTCCTTGAATAATGAAGCCCACCGTTTCTGAGTATTCATCCCGGTGAGGTACTTGAATTGGATGAATAGTCAAATTATTTTCAAGTTTAATCGATACTTTGTTCTGCATTATTTCAACTTGAATATTCCCTTGTTCCACCAGTTGATTCCAAGGTCCATTTTTTATAAAAAAATCCGACAAAATGGGCATGGCATATACTTTAACTTTTTTTGTATTCATGGACTCTTTACCCAGATACATCAAACCAGTGTAATGACCAATATGTGCATGACTTATAAAAATGCCATCTGGAACATTCGTTTTTGAATGCTTGTCATGGCTTTCCAGATACCAAAGCTGACTCGTAAAATCAGGAGTCGCCTCAAATAAATATTTTTTTTCATTTAGAGGATCCACCAAACCCAAACTCACCACCTTTCTGGTGGGATCCGGATGTAGATACAAATTCTTACAGCAATCCTTTTTGCAACCTGATTGTGGTGAACCGGCATCCTGAGTTGTACCCAATATTATCAAATATAGGCTCTTTATTGGTGAATTGGGTTTGTTAGTAGAAAAGATATCTTTTTTTTGATGACAAGCGAAAAAAAGACAGACCAACAAAATCGATTTAATGAGAAATTTTAAAAACCTGGAAGGAAAGATTAAGTTGGCTATTATCATGTACAGTTTTTGATTTTACAAAGTTATTTCTTTCTATGGTTAAAATTGGTACTCTAGATTAAATAATTAAATCTGGTAAGTGCCATGAATCGAATCTTATAAGGCCTTGCAGTTTTCATGGGTTGGAATTTATAGGTACTTTGGCTAGATAGAATTTCAGAATGTATGGTGGTTTTAATTAAAGCTAATCTTGTTTTAAATCATAATGCCAGATGATAAAAATCATTTTAATTGCGAATAATTTAAGATAGTTTAGGAGCTATGAAAAAGCAATTTTTATTAGTTCTATTCGCTTTCGGATTTGTTATTTTTTGTTGGTCTCAGCAAGCAGTAGATGCGGCAGGAGGTGGTGTCAAGTCGGCGAGTTATTCTTTCTACTACTCAGTTGGAGAGATTGGGACGGTTACTCTTGGAAATAGGACTGTTGGTTTTGCAACAGGGGGGGTAATTCAGCCAGAACCTTTGATAAATTCAGGAACTAAGGGGAGTTTGTCTGAAAACTCCTATCTATACCCGGTTCCGGCACTTAGTGAGTTATACTTTTATCCTACAATGCCTGATGGAGTAAGATTCGATATATACTCCGTGGATGGGGTTTTGGTATGTGGTGGTAGATTGAGCAATAATAAGGTCAGGGTTCAACACTTATCTGCGGGTGCGTATTTTATGTTTGTTTATTCGAAACTGGTCGATCAGAAAGTGAAGTATAGTTTTATCAAAGGTTAATCTCAAAGGTTGATTTTGTCGAAAAATAATTCCCGAAGGTTTTGCATCAGAATTTGGATAGATTTTGAGCCGTTGATTTATTCAAGAGGTTAATTTGTACTCAGTTAATTAAAAGCAAGTAGCGATCATGAAAATAAAATTATGGAGTATTTTTCAACTTGTTTTCAGGATGTTCATTCTGATTCTTTTTGTATTTTCATCCGGATGGACTCAGGTTCCGTATGGATTAAATTTTCAGACTATAGTAAGGGATAAAGATGGAAAACCCATTACCCAAAGAAATATTAATATTCAATTTTCTATTTTGAAAAATTCAACTACAGGTGAGGTTGTTTATTCAGAGGAGCATCGCACCAGTGTAAATGAATTTGGCTTAGCTAATGTTTTGATTGGTTATGGCTTTCCTTTACTAGGGAGGTTCAATCAAATTGATTGGTCGGATGGAGGTTTCTTTTTAAAAACTGAAATTGATCCGAATGGTGGTTCCAATTATGAATTGTCCAGTATAAGTCCTTTCTTGAGTGTACCGTATGCTCTTTATGCTGAAAAAACAAGGCTGGATGCCGGACCTGGGATTCGGGTAGTGGGCACTCAAATCTCAGCTGATGACAGCTCTGCTACGAATGAAATTCAGGTATTAAGTCTCACTAATAACCAGTTGATTTTATCTAAAAATGGTGGTTCTGTAACCCTTCCCGGAGGAGCTGATAATTGGGGGACTCAAGTAGTTCAGACAAACAATACTTTGGTAGGAGAAGGTACCATTTCAAAACCTCTCGGTCTAAATGATAATTCAGTTAATGCAACAAAAATACTAGATGGTTCAATTTCCAAAGAGGATATCGCTCCTGGAGTTATACCAAATTATTCAGCGGGCAATGGTATTCAACTAAATAATCAAATTATTACCAATATAGGTGATCTGAGTAATACCAATGAATTACAAACGCTTAATTTTAATACTTCAACCCAGGAGTTGAGCATCAGCAATGGGAACAGCATCCGTTTTCCGGCTGGGAATTCCAATAGAATAATTGATGCTGATGGAAATACACAGGTTCAGGTTGAAAAAAATTCAAACGACGATGTCATACGATTTGAAGTCAAAGGGGATGAAAAGCTGATCCTTCATGAAAATCCATTTGGTTCAACTATGTTGGAACTTGGAACTAATAACAGTAACTTATTTATCGGGAAGGATGCAGGAGGACAGAACAAACCTAAATCCAATGCCACTGAAGGTTCATTTAATACCTTCATAGGTCAACTAAGTGGTGTCAATAACAATATTGGAACGCATAATACGGGTTTAGGGACATATGCGTTGTGGTTCAATACAGTTGGTAAACATAATTCATCAGTTGGTTTTGAGGCTTTGTTTTTCAATGAGCGTGGTGATAATAATGTGGCAGTTGGGCGCAGTGCCTTGCATGACAATCGCACAGGTTCAAGTAACATTGCCGTAGGTGCACACGCGTTGGAAGTGGGGGATAAGATCAGCAGTAACATTGCCATTGGTCCGGCGGCGATGTTTTATAACAATCGAAGTAATTTGGTTGCAATTGGTGATTCATCATTATTTAATAACGGAAGTGGTTCACTTAATGAAAATCAGGGGATTGAAAATGTCGGAGTCGGATCCAAAACTTTATATTCTAATACAATTGGATCAGGGAATTCTGCATTTGGCACTCTGGCCTTGTATTCCAATATAAACGGTAACAACAATGTTGCAAGTGGTGCGGGTTCACTTTTTTCCAATACATCCGGTCATTCCAATTCTGCATTAGGTTATCATACCTTATTTGCAAATGAAACAGGGTATACCAATGTAGCCATTGGTACAAATTCTTTAAGTGCAAACTTTGATGGATTTGGGAATACCGCAATCGGATCCACCAGTATGTTTGGCAACATAAATGGAAACGTAAATACTGCGGTGGGATTAGGTGCATTATTTTCCAATGAATCCGGTTCGTACAATACTGCAGTGGGAAGCAGTTCGCTTTCGGAGAATTATACTGGAATCAACAATACTGCAGTTGGAGCAGAAGCATTGAAAAATAATTATCAAGGAGTGTTTAATACCGCATTGGGTACATATGCATTGTATGAGAATAAAAATGGGTATAACAACACAGCCGTCGGAAATTCAGCCGGGTCAGTAGGTGCACTAAATGAATCCTGCACCTATATAGGCCATAATTCAACCAACAATGGAAGTATTAATCTATCTAAAAGTACAGCCATTGGAGCAGATTCCAGAGTAAATGCAAGTAATCAGATACGTATAGGAGACGCCACAACTGTTTCCATAGGTGGCTATAATTCCTGGACAAATATTTCTGATGGGAGATTTAAAAAAGATGTGGTAGAAAATGTAATTGGTCTGGATTTTATTCTAAAATTAAGGCCAGTAAGTTATGTATTGGATATCGATCATCTCGAGACGGTTCAAGGAATTAAATCCGAAAACAGAAAGAGTTTTCTACACAATCAAAATTATACTGCAACAAATACATTGAACCCAGTGCGGCAAACGGGATTCATTGCCCAGGAAGTGCAAAAGGCGTCAGATGCTTGTGGTTTTCAATTCAGTGGTGTTGACAGACCTCAAAATGAAAATGATTATTATGGATTGCGTTACGCGGAATTCGTGGTCCCTTTGGTTAAGTCTGTACAAGAACAACAACAAATAATTAATGCCCAAAAAGTTGAGATAGAACAATTAAAGAGTAAATTAATTCAATTGGAACATTTGGAGTTAAGGTTAAGCCAATTGGAAAAATTAAACAAGTAAATATTGAACAGTAATTTGAAATATAATCATCATGAATAAAATTCTAAAATATAAAAATTTATTGCTTAGAATACTTTGTGTGTTCGTAATATTGGGTTGGACAAGCATTGGCAAAGCTCAGGCACCAAACGGACTAAATTTTCAAACCATCGTCAGGGACAACACCGGCAAACCTTTAAATGGAAAAAACGTTAACATTCGATTTTCAATTCTCAAAGGTTCAGGAACAGGTGTGCTGATTTATTCAGAGGAACATCGCACCATAACCAATGAGTTTGGCCTGGCAAATGTTTTGATTGGATATGGTTTTCCAGTGGCAGGAAGATTTGATCAGGTCGATTGGTCAAATGGAAGTTTCTTTCTAAAAACAGAAATTGATCCTAATGGGGGAATAAATTATGAGCTTTCAGGAGTTTCTCCTTTTCTAAGTGTGCCTTATGCTTTGTATGCTGAAAAAACAAAACTTGAAGCGGGACCTGGAATTCAAATTTCAGGAAATAGAATTACCAATATCGGAGATCCTGATCCGAATGATGATTTGAAAAATGGCTCTTCCGTTTCAGGAGATTTAAACGGGACACTTCCTGCACCGAAAGTAGTTGCTTTGCAGGGCAGGTCTATTCAGGACATAAATCCATTAATCAATCAGGCTCTGATTTGGAATGGGTTCGGATGGATTCCTGCTCAGGTGGATAATGATCCTGCTAACGATGTTACGATAAACAGTGCCTTTAGTGGAGATTTGTCCGGAACTTTTCCTTCACTTAAAGTGGCTGGACTACAGGGAAGGTTGGTTCAGGATGTGCAACCAATGACTAATCAGGCACTGGTATGGAATGGCAGTCAATGGGTTCCTGCCAATGTGGATGTTGATGCTACAAATGATCTTTTGATCAACAGTGCGGCAGCCGGCGATTTATCAGGATCGTATCCTGCACCAAAAGTGGTTAAATTAAATGGATATCCTATGAGTACCACAACACCTGATTCAGGCGATGTGTTGGTTTTTTCATTGGGAGAATGGAAGCATTTACCTTTAAGTACAGTCCCGGGAGGCGGTTCATCTGTTTGGAAAAAATCAGGGAATGAGGTTGTTTTGGAGGATCCTGTAAATGTCCAAAAAGTAAATGCATTCAATGCCAGTTATTTGACCCAAAACCAACTCATCACCGCAAAAGGTTCTGACAGTACCTATGTCTCACCTATTGGAATCAACATGAGTAGGATGATTGGAACAACGAAGTCAAAAACCATTTTGAATCCAGGAGTATTCTCCATGAACAGTGGTGCCAGTTATTTGGTAGGGATTAATTCTTTTGAATTGGGCAGTCCATACGCAGAAATGGAGTTTTGGAATTACGATCCCATGGATAAGTCCATTAGGTCATTTTTAAATCCTTATGAAATACATTTTGATATGGCCTCACCGGATCGTGGTTCTCACCTTTTTGCCAATGAGTTTGAAATTTATAGAAAAACCAAAGACGCACCGTTAGAATATGCCGGAGTGGACGTGAATGACAGTACACTCGTGTACTACAATGGAAGTAAATCTATAGTTTCCCTTTACAATGCTGCAACATGGGGAGGTGGAATTCATCTGTATGATAAATTTGGAAAGGAAAGAATTAATATGACTTCTCTGGTAAGTGATCAGACGCAACCTTATTTCAGTCTGTCTTCTGCAAAAACTAATCGTGAGGTAATTGAGTTGCTAAGTACGAGTTCTACCGGGGAAATGTATATCGGCAACTCAAACACCAACCAATTAAATGTATATGCAGGTTACAGTAGTGTTGGTCCTAATTATCCTTTTTTGGGAATAGGCGATGGAGCAGGTGGAGAATCTGCAGGTATGTATTTGAATACATTCGGTCAGGGAGTGGTGTTTGGCGATGTAAAAAGTTTTAGAATGGATGATCCTCTGGAAAGTGGTCAGGAAATTTGGTATGCTTGCGTAGAAGGACCCGAAGCCGGAGCCTATGAGCGAGGCAGTGGAGAATTGATTAATGGAGAAGCTTTTGTTTCTTATTCGGATCATTTTAAAAAAGTAGTCAATACACAATCTGTCACCGTTCAATTGACACCTGCATTTTCGGATACTTATGGTATTGCAGTGGTGGAGAAAAATGCGAATGGATTCAGAGTAAAAGAATTGAAAGGTGGAAAAGGAAATTTTAATTTTGATTGGGAGGTTAAAGCAGTAAGAAAGGGATACGAAAATTATGAAGTTTACCACAAAAAGGAAACATTAAGAGCAAAGCATGATTCAAAAGGTATCAAAATAGAAGAAACAAAAGACTTTATACCACAAGCAAAAAGACCAAAATAAACATTGATCCCATGTTCCATTGAATCAACAAGCTGTTAAGTCGGGGATTCGTCGAATTCCCGATTTAATTTTTTTAGCACAATTAAAACAGGGTTTGGTTCGTTAGCATTGTCTAAAATTTTCCAATATGAAAAGTATAATTTTATGTGCGTTTACTTGTTGCGTATTTTTTAATTTGCATGCACAAAATTTTTTGCCGGCATTTGATTTATTTTCAAAAAATAAACCATGTTATATTACCTTGAAAGATGGCTCTAAACTAGAGGGAGAAATGAATCAGCTGGATAGGAGGAAAGGGCTCATCGAAGAAATTACCATCAAAACTGCTGATAAAAAGAAACATGAGCTGGAGGCAAAGGACATCAAAGAGATGTATCTGCCTGCAAGCGGCTTCCAGAAATTAATGGATATGGACAATGCCATGATGAATGTAAAAACCTATTCCGGTGAAATCGATATGGAACATATCAAGAAAGGATATGCCTATTTTGTCAGCACAAAGGTTATACTTAAAAAGGAACCTGAAGATTTATTAATGCAGGTGGTGAATCCGGGTTTTTCAGAAAGAATATTGGTTTTTCATGATCCTCAGGCAGCAGAAACAGCATCTGTAGGTATTGGAGGTTTTACAGTTGCTGGTGGTGATGATAAGTCTTATTTTATTAAAGTAGGTGAAGCTGCAGCGTACAAGCTCAAAAAGAAAGATTATGCCGATGCTTTTCCGGTATTGTTCAAAGACTGTCCTGAGATACTCACCAAATACGGTAAAAAACCGATCTGGACTGATTTTGACACTCATGTTTACGAATGTACCAGCGGCTTGTCTAAGGACACACCTAAAAATTAAGGAATAGAGATTCTTGTTCGCATCAGTGAACAAGGCGGTGCATTTTATGTTTTTTTGCAAGAGTTGGGAAAGTGGCACATCAAGCCCTTTTTAACAAATCGCAAATTATGAAAGACTTTTCTTTTTTGGCTAATGCCCATCCGGCATTCCTTGAAAACTTATATCAGACCTGGAAATCAGACCCTAATGCGGTAGAAGCAGATTGGGGACTTTTTTTTAAAGGATTTGAATTGGGACGACAAGAGGGCGGAGATTCAGTTACCACCTCAGGAAATGGTCAGATCCATAAGGAGTTGGCTATTTTGTCGCTTATCCATGGGTATAGAAACAGAGGACATCTATTGTCTGACACCAACCCCATAAGGCCCCGCAGGGACCGCAAGGCCCACCTTAGTCTTCAGGACTATGGATTGACGGATGAGGACATGAACGTTCCTGTGCAGGCAGGAAAAGAGCTGGGGTTAGCTAATGCAACCCTCGAAAGGATTCTTGACCATCTGGAAAGTATTTATTGCCGTAAAATTGGATTTGAAATTTCCCACATTGAAGACCGCGAAAGAAGAATTTGGCTTCAAAATAAAATTGAATCCCGACCATTGTCTGCTTCGGATTATGGTTTAGGATTAGCACAAAAGAAAAGAATTTTAGAGCGTTTGAATGGTTCTGTGATTTTTGAAAAATTTCTTCACACCAAGTATGTGGGGCAGAAAAGATTTTCCCTGGAGGGAGGCGAAAGTACCATTCCTGCTTTGGATGCATTGATTAATTCAGGCGCTGAATTGGGGGTTGAGGAGGTGGTCATTGGAATGGCACATCGGGGAAGACTTAACGTTTTGGCAAACATCATGGGGAAGACATATGAACAGATTTTTAGCGAATTTGAAGGAACTGCAGTGCCGGACCTTAGTTTTGGTTCAGGAGATGTGAAATATCATCTTGGGCTGTCTTCACAAATTAAAACCACCTCTGGTAAAATGGTGCAGCTAAAATTGGCTCCAAACCCCTCACACCTCGAATCCGTAGATCCAGTTGTGGAGGGATTGTCCAGGGCCAAGGCAGATTTGCTCTACCAATCTGACTACGACAAGATACTACCTATATTGATTCACGGTGATGCTGCGGTTGCTGGTCAGGGAATCGTTTACGAAACCTTGCAGATGTCTCAGTTGGAAGGTTTTTATACAGGAGGAACCATACATTTTGTGATCAACAATCAAATTGGTTTTACCACTGATTTTGATGACGCAAGATCCTCTACCTATTCCACAAGTGTGGCAAGTTTGGTTCAGGCGCCTGTTTTTCATGTCAACGGTGATGACCCGGAGGCTGTGGTGTATGCGTCAGAATTAGCAATCGCTTATCGTCAGGAATTTAATGCGGATGTTTTTATAGACATGGTCTGTTACCGAAGACATGGACATAATGAAGGGGATGATCCTAAATTTACACAACCTGAAATGTATGACATCATACAAAATCATCCCAATGTCCGAGACCAGTATATTTCCGTATTGACTAAGAGAGGAGAAGTGGAGAAAAAACTTGCGGAAGAAATGGAGCAAAACTTCTGGAATTTACTTCAGGAGAGATTGGACCAGGTAAAGCAAAATCCACTTCCTTACAGCTATCAGGAACCTGAGTTAGCCTGGAGGGCCCTACGTAAAAGGGTAACGGCAATGGATTTTGAACACAGTCCGGTTACGGGTATTTCATTGGATAAATTTGATTTTTTGTTGGGTAAGTTACTCAGTACGCCAGATAATTTTAATGTCTTGCCTAAAGTCAACCGATTGATTACCTCCTGGAAAAAAATGACCGACAGCAATCAGTTTGATTGGGCCACCGCAGAACTTATGGCTTATGCAAGTTTGCTGGAAGAAGGTAAGAATGTCAGATTAAGCGGACAGGATGTTAAGCGTGGTACATTTTCACACCGGCATGCTGTGTTGTTTGATGAAGAGAACAATACAGAATACAACAGACTTTCTTCCATTTCAGATCGACAAGGAAAGTTCTTTATCTATAATTCTCTTTTGTCTGAATTTGCGGTGCTTGGATTTGAGTATGGATATTCTCTCGCGACTCCAAATCATTTGGTCATTTGGGAAGCACAGTTTGGAGATTTTGCCAATGGCGCGCAGGTAATTTTTGATCAGTATATTGCCACTGCTGAAGTAAAATGGAACAGAATGACTGGTTTGGTTCTATTGTTGCCTCATGGTTATGATGGTCAGGGTCCGGAGCATTCTTCAGGAAGATTAGAAAGATATCTTCAGGCAGCAGCCGAACTTAATATCATAGTAGCTAATGTTTCCACACCGGCCAACTATTTTCATTTGTTGAGAAGACAATTGAGTTTCGATTTCAGAAAACCTTTAATTGTAATGTCTCCCAAGTCTTTGTTCAGACTTCCAAAGTGTATTTCAAGTCGTGAAGAATTTTTAGAGGGCAATAATTTTAAAGAATTACTTATTCCTGATATCAAGGACAAGAAAGCGATTCAAAAAGTTCTCCTATGTTCCGGTCAGGTGTATTATGATCTATTGGCCTACCAGGAGAAGAACAATATGGAAAAAGTGATGATCGTCCGTTTAGAACAACTTTACCCTTTTCCGGAAAAGCAACTGGAAAAATTGTGCCATGATTTTTCAAAAGCTTCATTCCATTGGGTGCAGGAAGAGCCGGCCAATATGGGCGCTGCAAACCATCTTAGAACCCACTGGACTTTTGGTCCCATTAATTACATTTCCAGACCAGCCAGTGCATCTACTGCCGTCGGTTATAAAAAAGTACACGATGCCCAACTTATTGAGTTGGTAGAAAAGGCCTTTAATTGAATTTAATCTTGTTTAAAGCTTTTTTACAAAGACAGAATAAAGCAAAACTATTTTTGAACGATCAATTTTTTAATGAACGATTGATTTTTAGTTTTGATTTGCACAAGATAAACGCCAGGTAAAATTCTTCCATCTCTCATGGTAATGAAATTTGCGCCTGAAGTCATTTTGATTTTGTTATTTAATATGGTTGCACCTTGCGTGGTAATAATGCTCAATTGAGCATCCTGATTCCTTTCTGAATACCAACTTAGATTTATCTCTTCCCTTGCTGGATTTGGCAGGATATCGAAATGATTAATTTCATTTGTAGGATTTGAAGACTGTGTAACCAGTTCGTAGGTAGTAAAATCATTGGTAAATACTTTTTGGCTGGAAAGAGAAGTGTTGAACAACAGATTATTGTTCTCGTCAAATAATCTTGCTGTACCATTCACACTAACGTGACGATTGTTTATGGATAATTTGTAACATCTGTCTTTATCCAGTGTAAGCGGATAAGATTTTAAAGTATTATTTGCAAAAGGTCCATCTTTAAGGATGACAATTCCCGCGTCATCAGAAAGTTCAAAACTGATCAAATCCGGTTTGGATAATGGTTTGATTTCAATCCTTGAATTTAGCGTTGTTGCCGGAGGTGCTTCAAAGGCAATGTCCAAAATGTTGTTGGCTGGATCGACATCCGGATTGCCATTTATTTCCACAGCTACCACATGGATAGAATTTCCACTCTTGCGGATAAAAGGAATTTCTAATTCACCAAGGGCAATCGTCTTTTCTGCAAGATAGGCTATGTTACCGGTCCAATTGTATTCTGAAACAGGACCGTTGTTGCAGGAATAACGAAACAAAATTTTTGTGATTGGAGTATTTCCAATGTTCATGAAATTAACCGTCGGAAATGTTTTGGTGGCACAAATTGTTTTTATCTCTGCAGTATTGCTGGGTGTTCCGGATCTTAATACCAAATCAATTCCCTGAGTTTGTGGAAAAGTTACCTCTGTATTAGCGGCTTGCAAGGCTTCTTTGGTAAGGTCATTTTGAATAAACGCAGCGACCTCTAAATTTTTAAAATCATAGAGATTGTTAAATTTGTAATTGAAATTGTAAACTCTTGTGTCTCCTTTTATGGTGAGATCTGCAATTACCGTTCCGGCCGTACCTGGAAGAAATTTCTTTACTACATGAAAAAACTCTTTTTCTCCGTTAGTTCCAGGAGCTTTAGTAAAGCGAATCACTTTTTCCATTACCACTACCCGCAGGACAGGTCTTCCGACCATTGCATCGGTAAGTTTCACTTTTACTTCCACATCCAATTCATTAATGCCCGCATTTAGTTTAGGAATTATTTCCAGGTCATAATTAGATGCCGCTTCAGCAGCTTGTTGCAGCAAATCATCCGTAACACTAATGGATGGGGTCAACTGGACTTTTTTTCCTTCCAAAAATCCGGAGGGAACTGCATTCGTCCCATAATAGCTGACTCTGTTGGCTACTTCGGACGGATTGTCTTCGTTCATTGGATCATATCCAGGCCAACTCACCTGGTGGGTAATTTGAACTACTTTATCTTTATTTCGGTCCAATATTGGATGGAGAACTGGATTTACCGATGCACAGGGTGGGCAGGATGCCTGGGTAAAGTGTTCATAGAGTGCCTTTTTAGGAGATTGGGCTGATAAAGCAACAGAGATCATCAGACAGGCAAAGACAAGTAGATTTGTTTTCATATTTAGCTGGATTGTATAGTTGTCCAAAAATATGATAATTTGTCTATATCCTGATCAGGTATCTGGTTTTATTTGACAATCCAAAAATCCCATACCCATTTTTTATATTTTGGTGAATGGTAGTCGGCTCTGCAAATGGATTGCCATTACTGTAAGAAGACCTTATTTTTGAACTTTCAAACAAATAGTAATCTTTGCTTAAATTATGACAATCTAGGAGTATTCCTATAAGTTTATATCCGGGATCATAGCTGTATGTCCTGAAGATCAACTCATATTCTTTGCCATTAAAAAAATCATCTTTGATGATTTCGCCATCCGTACGTGATAAATCCACAGCTTCCATAAATCTGCTTTCGTATTGAATGTTGGTACTGTCTTCCTCCAAATCGTAGACATAATATGCATTTACCTTGTAGTAGTTATGGGATGCAGCGTCATCTTTAATTCTGATCTTGAAAAAATCATAATACGACTGGTCGAATCCTTTTACGAGCGAATCTCTGATGAATTTGACGTGGAGAATATTAATGGAGTCGGGCATTGTCTGAATGGATTCCAAGACTGCTTTGTCTTGAATATTTAATTTGAGGTCCACCACATCACCTGCTGCCAAAGGAAAGGAAGGTATTTTCCAGGTTCCTTTTCCTATTTTATAATTGCCATATAGTTTTTGATTAATCGACAATTGCAATTGACTTGAGTCAACGGGCTCAGGAGATTTTTCCAGGATTCCGACAGCATCAGATACAAGTATGGAATTTCCGTTTTCATCATTTGCCCATAAAGCTGTCATGGCATAACCAGGCGGAAATTTATCTACTTCAATTTCAACATCTTTGTAAAAAAAATCCTGACAAGAACTCAACAACACAAAACTGAAAACTAAAAAAAGATATATAGATTTCATTGGATTAAAATTTAAATTGGTAACTGATATTTGGGATGAGTGGAAGTAATGCTACTTGTTTAAATACCGTTTTGTATTCTCTGCCATCATATTCTCTATCGGTAGTGATAAAAAATGGATTTGCTCTGGCATAAGCGTTGTACACACCAAAGACCCAGGCCTCTTCGAATTTTTTTCTTTTCTGACGATATTCAACACTCAGGTCTAATCTGTGATAATGAGGCATCGTATATCCATTTTTTTCTCCTTGAATTTCAATTTCAAAATTATAGAAATTAAAAGGATCGAAAGTTTGATATTTTAATAATGGTAGGGTGATGGCATTTCCTGTGGCATACTGCCAACTTCCCGATATGGCCCACGTTTTGGTAATTTGGTAATTGGCCACAATTTCAAAATCATGTCGGCGATCATATCGGAATCTGTATTTATTGCCGCTGTTGATTTCGTCAAACTGACGATAATTCCAGGATAAGGTGTAACCAATCCAACCGTTGAATTTGCCTTTTTTCTTTTGAACAAAAAATTCCATGCCATAGGCTTCGCCTTCTCCTTGCGTAACTCGGTCTTCCCACGAACTGTTCCCTTCAAAAAAGCTGGCTCCTTCTTTATAGGAAAGTACCCGATTCATTTTTTTATAGTACGCTTCTACACTGCATTCATAGTCTTCTTTAAATACTTTAACTAAACCCACGGCTGATTGCCAGGAGTTTTGAGGTTGAATATTTTTTGTGCTTGGAACCCAAAGATCGGAAGGAAGTCCTGCGCCTTCATTCGTCAATAGATTGATGTATTGTGTCATCGTCGCGAAAGATGCCTTTACTGTAAAATCATTGCGAAGCAGATATCTTGCAGCAATTCTTGGTTGGAGGGAGGTAAAGAATTTTTGTTGAACATAAAAGCCACTCGTGTGTACACCAAGATTCAATCCCAGGCTACCAAACCGCATGTCGTCTTCTGCATAAAGAGAAGACTCAGTAGCCCAAAGTGAAGCATCTCCCAGTGTTGTATCAATGGCTGAACCAAAAACATTGCTCTTGAATTGTGAGGCGCCCGGATTATATCTATGTCGGATGATTTGACTTCCAAACTTAACGGAATGATTGGGAAGTGGCGCATAGTCAAAATCCGTTTTAAGGGTGTAGTCTTCTATTCCACTTAGATAAACGGCAGAAATGGCTTCTTTTTGTTTATTGGTTTGTTCCTCATATCCGGCTCGAAAATTAAATTGGTATTTACTGTAATTTAGGGAAGTGTTGGCGAATAATTTTGGATTGATGTTGTAGTTCCAGCGCAAGGCAGTCGTAATATTTCCCCAGTCAATTCCGGCATCTGTTTTAGTGTAGTCCGTACCCACTTCCTTTGACTCAATACCTGTTGAAAACAAGTCTTCTCCCAGATAACCACTTAGATAAAGTCTGTGTTTCGGATTAATAATCCAATTCATTTTGGCATTCAGATCATAGAAATGCAATCCTAAATCAACCTTTTCTTCATCTGTTTGAGAGGCAGCCAGAAATGGTGCTGCGATTACGTCCAGATAGGTTCGTCGTCCTGAGATCATGAAGGAGGCTTTGTTTTTAACTATAGGCCCTTCCAGCGCCAATCTTGAAGAAATAATTCCAATCCCTCCTTCGCCGTGAAAACTTGTCATATTTCCTTCTTTCATGTTTATTTCAAGAATGGAAGAAAGTCGACCACCATATCTTGCAGGAAAACCTCCTTTAGTGAGGCTGACATTTTTTAAAGCATCCGCATTGAAAACCGAAAATATTCCACCCAAATGGTAGACATTGTAGACCGGGGTGCCATCCAGTAAAATCAGATTTTGATCAGGACTTCCACCACGCACGTACAATCCGCTCGTTCCTTCCGAACCTCCATTTACACCGGGAAGTAGTTGCAAAGCTTTCAATACATCCACTTCGCCAAATAACGCAGGTACTTTTTTTATTTGTTCAATAGGAACATCGATGGTGCTCATGCGCGTCGATCTTTCAATTCGTTCTTCTCTTGAAGATACAATTTCCACTTCTTGTAAGGTGAGTCCCTGATTGAGTTGAATATTGATTAATGTATCCTTATTTAAGACAAACTCTATTAATTTTTCTTCATACCCTACGTACGCGCATTTGAGTTTTATTTTTCCTTGTTTTAAGGAAAGTGAATAAAATCCATAGTTATTTGAGTTGGCTCCATCCAGACTTATCATGTCAAAAATACTTGCGGCTATTAACTGTTCGCCTGATTTTTGATCGGTGACCGTACCATGCACAGTAAATCTTTGCGCCTGTATAGTTGGGATAAATATGGTGAAAAGAATCACCGCAGCTAACATTCTGAACATACTTCGTTTTATAACCTTTTTTAAGATTATCAAAACGGCATTTCGTTGCAAGTATTGTGTGATTTTCTTTTCATAAAAGTTAAATATCGAAGGGTGCTTGATATATTATGCGTACTCAGCTAATTTGATCAACCTTGGATTGGTAAATATAATGGCTATCTTTGCCGGCCAGAATTTAAAAAATGTCAGAAAAAAAGCCCGATCTTTTTGCATGGTCGCTGTTAATCATACTCACCATCATTTGGGGATTCAGTTACTATTTTATCAAACACAGTTTGGTGTCTTTTAATCCAACTCAGGTGGCCAGTCTACGAATGTTTTTTTCTGCGATTGCGTTGAGCCCTTTTTTATTAAAAGCCATACGGATTATTCCTCTTAAATATTTTGGTACTATTTTTTTTGTAGGACTTATAGGATCCTTTTTACCTGCCTTTCTATACCCTTTTGCGCAGCAAAAAATTTCCAGTTCGCTTGCCGGTATTGTGAATGCATTCACCCCTATTTGCACTTTTGCCATTGGCGTAATGTTCTATGGAATTAAAAATGATCGCATCAAACTTACCGGAACCATTCTGGCATTGGCAGGAGCTTTTTGTTTGATATTGTTAAAGCCCAATGCGGAATTAAAAGCAGATGGCTTTTATTTGATAGTAGCATTTACAGTTCCTTTTTTCTATGGTTTAAACGGGAACATCATCAAGACACGGTTGGGAGATTTTCCTGGCCTTCAGATGACCGCACTGATGTATGTTTCTTTATTGGTGCTATGCATTCCAATTGCCTACATGAGTGGCGCATTCCATCAAATTCCAGTTGCCATATCGCAGGGAAATGCATTTTATCATTTGTTGGCATTAAGTGTTCTGGGTAGTGCCGTAGCAATGGCTCTGTTTAACGTTTTGATTCAAAGGGTCCATGTTTTATTTGCTGCCAGTGTGACTTATCTGATGCCCTTGGTTTCATTGGTGGTCGGATGGATGGATGGCGAGAGTCTCGCATGGAATGACCTGCTTGGTTTTAGCTTTATATTGCTTGGTGTGATGATTATGAATGGGATAATAAATCGATTTAAAACGACAGATGAAAATAAGTAATTGGAATTAATTGGGTGTGTTTACATTTTGATAAAAAAATTCTGCTGTTTTATTATTTTTAAATTTTCTAATTCTTATTCTACTTTAATTTACGAGCATAAACTTCAATTTTAAAATTAGCACATTATACTTTAGTTATTAATCCTGCCCTACCATTTTCAAATTAACACATTTTCAAATTTTCTCATTTCTCATAATGTTCTTGTTCCTGGTCAATCATGTATTCCATTTTCAAATTAACTCATTTTCAAATTAACTCATTTCTTCCTCCCACCTTGTGTAGCTCTGTTTAGCTTGGCATTATCGTTTG